>Ga0209376_1000859_pt1 | contig 32414 bp, 28 predicted proteins | sample GraSoiAngelo_134_FD_185891 | JGI IMG/M metagenome (GOLD analysis project Ga0209376, IMG submission 185891) | Grasslands soil microbial communities from the Angelo Coastal Reserve, California, USA - 14_0929_05_30cm (SPAdes) (version 2) | ecosystem: Environmental > Terrestrial > Soil > Grasslands ... | reverse complement strand
CGTCAAGCTGAGGGCCATATACCTCAGCGGCGACTTCGATCAGTATTGGCCCTTCCACATCCAAAAAGACCAGGAACGCCTGCATCCGGCCGGCAGATGGAGCGTCGTCGAAAAGTAGTCACACCCATTTCAATAACCCCAACGCCACGGTAGGCGCAGCGAACTTCGGCGTGATTACGAGCACTCTCAAACCGCCAGGTCAGGGTTTCTTCGGCAACGATCCCGGCAACCGCATTCTCTGGCTCGGGGCGCGCCTGATATTCTGATCAGGAACGTCTCCCATCTGCGCGAGCACGTTGCCCCCGCAACCTCAGGGAGTCGAGATCGCGGTCGAGCGAGAGAGGTCGAGAGGACCCCTTATGCCTTACACGCCAGGAAGTGCCGAGGAACTGCAATCCCAAGCGGGCGGTCGCCTCGTTAGTATCAAAGGGGAATTACCGAAAAATGTGGCCGTGCGGTCACTGAGGCTTATCAAAGCATGCGGGGGAGTGTTTGTGGTGGTGGCATTTGTCGCTGGAGGCGAAATGCCTGTATTGGCAGGGTCTCAGATTCGATCTGCGAAGAACACTCGCAACGCAATTGTTGTCCTCGATTCCGCCACCACCATTCTATTGGGACAGGAAGAGCCAACGCCCGTGCAGGAAGCGGTCAAAGACCTGCAAAGTGATTTTGCTAAAGTGCTTGGGAAAAAACTCAGGATCGTGCGCAGCTCCGAGGGCGCAAGCGGGGTGACGATTTGGATCGGCGAAAAATCCAAACTTCCCGAAGATGTGCGTCCACAAGGGTTGGAAGAGCCGGAATCTTTCTCGATTTCCGTGGTTCGTTCCGCGGAAAAGTCGCAACCGGGCAAAGTCGTTCTTTTGGCGGGCGCGGATATCCGCGGGACCATCTACGCCATCTACCAGTTTTCTGAACAATATCTCGGTGTCGATCCTCTTTATTACTGGACCGATCGCCAGCCACTGCGCCGCACACAGCTCGGGCTGCCGGCGTCATTGAACAAACAATTTCCAGCCTCCGTTTTCAAATACCGCGGCCTCTTCATTAATGACGAAGATTTGTTGACGGGCTGGGCGCCCGGCGAGGCCAAAGACCACACCGGGATTTCTCTCGAAGTTTGGAACAAGATCTTCGAGACCATCCTTAGGCTCAAGGGCAACATGGTGGCGCCGGGAACATGGATTTTCCCTGATGAGCCCCAAATCAAACTGGCGGGCAAGCGCGGTTTGATCTTGACTCAGCACCATGCCATCCCTTTAGGCCTCAATGTCGCGCGCTGGCCAAAGGATGTCCCTTACTCCTATACCAGCCACCCTGAGATTCTCGAGCGCGCCTGGAAGGACGCCGCCGCTGCTTATCCCTCCGATCAGGAAGTGTTGTGGACGGTGGGCCTGCGTGGACTCTCCGATGTCAGTTACTCCGCGTTTGATCCAAGTGTACGCGGCAACGACAAAGCCCTGGGCGAATTGATCACCAAAGCGATCTCCGATCAAATGCAAATCGTGCGCTCCTTGCGACCTGACGCACAATTCATTACCAGTTTGTGGATGGAAGGGGCGCGACTGATGCAGCAAGGGTATCTCAAGATTCCTCCCGAGGTCGCGACGGTGTGGCCGGACACCGGTTATGGTTACCTTCAGGACAAGGGCTTGGTGACGGCGGGGCAGGGGGCGTATTACCACGTCGCGATGATGAACTTCCGGGCTAATCAACTCACGGAAATGGTTCCCGTCGAGCGCATCTATTCCGAACTCGAACGTTACATCAAGGCCGGAGCGACTCACTATTTGTTGCTAAACACCAGCGACATTCGCCCGGTTCCTATGACCATGAAAGCGGTGATGAACGTCGCATGGCAAGGTGTTCCTCGCGATGCTGCCAGTAACGATCAGTTTTACCTGCAATGGTCTTCGGAGGAATTTGGTGCGAAGTCCGCCACACAGGTTGCAGGAATCTACAAACAGTATCTTGCCGCGCCTGCGCACCTTCCCGGCGAGGAGCCTGCTCTCCCTTACGGCGATCAGTACTACCACACGGAAGCGCGCCGTTTTCTGCTCGAATATATGGTCGGTTTTCCGCTCTATTTTCTTCCCGGACAAGCACCGACTTGGACAACGCCGCGCGTTTTTCCAGAACCCGGCAAAGATTTGGCGGAAGCCTTGAAGGGAGAAATCCAGCGGTGTGGTGAAGCTCAACCGAGATGGGACGCCTTGTGGGAGAAGGCCGTTGCCACCGAGCAGCTCGTTTCGCCCGAGCGACGTCCCTTTTATCGCGCTCACGTGCTGGCTATGATTGCCATCGATAGAGAAAGCAACCGCACTCTTCAATCTCTAGCGCTGGCGATCCAGCGGGCCGAGAAGGGAGAGACCACGCAAGCTCGCGCAGAAGCGCAACATGCGCTTGAGGCCTTGGAGGAGATCTCCAAGGCTGAAGCGAAGGCGGAGTACGGCAAATGGAAGGGCTGGTACCGCGGTGATTGGCTGACCGGGATTGGCAGAACGCGCGAACTCGTGCAAATCTTTGCGAAGCAGCTTGAGGATCCGTGGTCTCCCATGCCGCCGCCCGTTTACTGGACGGGCTGGGAGGCCTACTACCACATCATGCATTACGAGGGAGAACGCACCGCGGACGTGAACTGATCCGCGCCGGCAAAAGTCTTCGGGATGATAAAAGACCGTATGAAAATCAAAGACCTCCGCGCCACGACCGTAAGTGTTCCGCTGGCAGCGCCTTTGCGTCATGCCAATGGATGTCACTGGGGGCGCTTTGTTCGCACCGTGGTGGAGGTCGAGTCTGACAACGGGCTGGTCAGCCTCGGGGAAATGGGCGGCGGGGGCCAGTCGAGCGAAAACACCTTTCGCGCACTCAAATCAGCTCTGCTTGGTTGGGATCCCTGCCGATTGGAGGAACTCAGGTTCCGCATTGCCAACCCCACCGCCTCGCTTTACAACAATCATATTCAGATACTTTGCAGCACTCGAATTCGCCTGCTTGGATCTGCTCGGACAGGCTTGGGGGGCTCCCGTCTCGGAAATTCTGGGCGGGCGTTTAAGGGACCGCATCGAGTTTGCCTCTTACTTGTTCTTTCGCTATTCAAATCCGAAGAATGGCGGGGGCGAGGTCCGAACCGTCAATCAGCTTGTCTCACACGCACAAGAATTGAAATCCAAACACGGTTTCAAAACCCACAAACTAAAAGGCGGTGTCTTCCCGCCGCCCTATGAACTTGAGTGCTATCGGGCGATTGCCGAGGCGTTTCCCGGCGACCATTTGCGTTTCGATCCCAACTGCACTTGGTCCACCGAGCAAGGCATCCAATTTGCCCGGGCCATCGAAGGATTGAACAACGATTATCTTGAGGACCCAGTCTTTGGCCTGAATGGCATGCGCCAGGTGCGCGAGAAATCCCGAATGGCTTTGGCAACAAACACGACGGTCGTGAATTTCGAGCAACTTGCGACAAACGTTCGCGATCCCGCGGTGGACGTGGTACTCCTTGATACGACGTTCTGGGGCGGCATCCGGCCCTGTCTTAAGGCCGCAGGGATTTGCGACACATTTCAGTTAGGCGTTTCAGTCCATTCCTCGGGAGAGCTCGGTATTCAGCTCGCATCGATGCTGCACATGGCTTCCCTCATACCTAATCTTTCCTTGGCGGCCGATGCCCACTATCACGAACTCGTGGACGACATCATCGAAGGTGGAAAATTCCATTACCAGGACGGCGCGATTTGCGTGCCCACGGGCGCGGGCCTGGGAGTCCGGGTAGACCGCGAGAAGCTGGTGAAATACGGCGAAATGTACCGCCGCCTGGGTCCTTATCACCTATGACCGCGACCCGCTTCGGCCTTGCTGGACGCCGACGATTCCAAACGACCGCTGGGCCGATCCTTCCGACGATCGCAGCCCTCAGATTCCTTGTTAGGCTCGTTGCTGGAGCGTGCAGCCGGGGCCCGTTGGAACGGCCGCAAGTACTAACGCGCGAGGGCCGGGAAGTGGGGTTCGAAGGTGTGGTGTGTTGGCGGGCTGTCCACGCGGGAACTATCGGCGTTTTCCAAGGACGATGATTAGTCGCGACTCAAATCACACTCTCTGTTGGCCCACTAACATGTCCCGCCAGCAGTTTCGCTCGGGCACCCATTCCCTGCGGTAGGTCAGGCGGTAGAGAACTTCTTTCGACTCCCGTACCGGTGTGCGCCATACCGTGACCGAATACTCCATAGCTTCCTCCACCGGCTACATCTGAGCAGGTAGTGGCAACGGTTCGATGCAACTAGAAGACTAGCTTCTTACGCCACCACTGTCGTTGTCCTGTAGCAATGGTCGCTCCTCGGTCGGGAATGCCCGAGCGCAGATGTCCGGTGAGGCGGCTTTACCGGCAAAGCAGGCACTAAGGCGCCACAGAGCCTGGACTTAGGCCGCTATTTTGAAATCTGCGAAATTGTCGAATTGGGGTATCGCAAAAGGCTCAAAGCAGATACCGGGTGCCACGCTCTCGTCCAGAACGAGGGCTAGATTCTGAAGCACGGCAGAACGGACAAAAGAAGAACCTTATTGGGCATCTTACGCACTACCGCGCCGTCGTATCCTCCTCACTTCAAGTTCTGCCGCACGTAATCCGCAATCTGCCGACCGGTTGCGAACCAAACACCTGGTTTGGATTTCATGTAAGCAATCAGCTTGTCGAGATACGCGATTCGTGAGCGATGTCCCGATACCATCGGGTGCAGCGTTAACATGAACATTGTGCCCTCCTGATACGCGCCGTCGAATTCATCCTGATAAACCTTAAAAATGAGTTCCGGCGACGGGAGTGAGCCGCTGGAAACGAAGTACGGGTAGTCGTCAAGAATCCAATCAACCGGCAGTTCGACCATGCCGGTTGGCCGGCCGTTGGAAAGCAGCTCATACGGCTCGTCCATCGCCATGGCGCTGCTGTCATACTGAAATCCGGCCTTGCGAATGAGATCGAGGGTGTATTTGCTGAATGCCCATGAAGGAGCCCTATATCCCACAGGCTTCTGGCCCATACCGTTCGTCCAAAACTCGATCGCCTTATTCAGGAGCCGTTCTTCTTCCGCCTGGTCGTCGAGGTCCGTAAGCCTCTCGTGAATCCACCCATGTATGCCGATCTCATGGCGGGGCCGCCTTTTGAACTCCTGAATCATTGCGGGATAAAGGACGCCGGTGACCGCAGGGATGTAGAACGAACCTGGGATATTGTACTTGTCGTACAGCGCCATAATCCTGGGTAGCCCTTCGGTGAAGCCATACTCCCCTTGCGACAGGAGTACCGGCGCGCTGTGTCCCGCAGCGATCTCAAAGGTTTCGTTGTCCATGTCCCAACTGAGGCAAACCGCGACCTTCGCTCCATTGGGCCAACTCTTGGGCGTTAGCTTTCGTCCCGCGCGCATCGGAGCAACCCACTGTTTGATCTGCTCATCAGTGAGCTTGGTCCCCGGCTGTGGTCTCTTCTCTTGCTGTGCTTCTAGCAGCATGGGCAGCATGCTGAACATAAAAGCAAGAAGGATGGTCCTCAAAGATTTCCTCTTCATGGTGCCCTCCTGTTTTGGCTACTGCTCGGGTATCAATAGCAAGGTGGCTTCCGTGTTCGCGCTCACTGCTGAATCGCCGTACGGCAGCGGGAAGTAGCGTTCGTCGCCCCACAGCTTGGCGAGATCGCAGAAGTGCGGGCTGCCCGGTTGTCCGGACTGGCCGGGTGCGCTGGTTGCCACGGAGCGATCCCAGTCGCTCACGTCTATCACTTCCCGAAAAGTGGCCCCTACCGTCTGCGAAAACCCTTTGCCGCCGGTTGATAACGGAGTCAGGCCATAGCCATCCCGTGAGATCGGGCCGACATTGAGGAGCGAGGCCAGCTGGGCATTGACTGCCAAAGGATGCTGGAACGTCGCGCTGTGCAGTAATCCCCAGGACCATTGCGAAATGTCATTCCCGCGCTTCTGTTTAAGGTCTTTCACCGCGGCTGCCAGTGCGGCAAGGAGAAGGGCGTCCCGGTCCTTCGCGGCGTTTCGTGCAAACCAGGGACGCCCCGGGTAAGTCAATGCCGGGACAAGAACGTCGCCGCCATGCCTGGAGTATTCTGTGGCAAGCGGGACAGCGATCTTACCGCCGACGAGCAACTCGAGAGCCTTCTCCTCCCAAACGAAGTAGATCGTTGCGGCTGGACTGGAACGCAGCATATCCTTATCCCAGGCAACTAGCTCGGTACGCGCGTGCTCAACGTCCGCATCGTCCGATTTGAGGCGCGTCAATAACGAAACCAGCTGTTCGGCGTTCCAGGCCACCGCATCGTGCTGTAGCTTCTCAAAATCGCTGACACCGAACTTTTCACGGGACGTAAGAACCTCGCGGATGCGGTTAATCCGCGCCGGATTGGACCACTCATAGCCAATGTGCCGTTTCTCACCGGGCGGCAGCACATCATTGTTCGCGGTCGCAAGAAATCCGCTGTCTGGGTTCAATGCGTGCGGCAAGTCGTCAAGGGAGAACCAGCCCTTCCACTCATATTCACCAGTCCAACCTGGCACCGGAAGGAGACCGGACCAGTTTGGTCGAACCGGCGACAACCCGGCAGCTTGGTACCCGATGTTGCCGTCAACGTCCGCGTAGACGAAGTTCTCCGCCGGCATCTTGTGGCGCGCGAGCGCCTTGCGGAACTCTTCCCAATTGTGTGCACGATCGATGGATAAGTCGCCCAAATAGCCGACCGTTCCTGGCTCCGCACCGGTCCAGCGCAGTACGATGGCCTCGTGCCTTTTGGAGTCCGTTGTCACAACAGGTCCGTGAATCGAGTATTGATACTCGACGTCAACCGGCGTTTCGCGGCCTTTCACAGCGATGCGGTCTTTTTGAGTTTCCAGATCGACCCATTTGCCGCGATATTGATATTGCCGTGAGTTATCTGGGTTAAGTTTTTCGATATACAAATCCTGCGCATCGGTCGGAAATACCGTGAGCCCCCACGCAATGCGCTCGTTGTGGCCCACAGACACGCCAGGCAGGTATGGCTGCACCGCGCCAATGACATTCCAACCGGGCGCATTCAGGTGCACCAAGTAACGAAGCGAAGGATGATCCAGACGCCGATGAGGATCATTGGCCAGCAACGGCTTCCCGGTTTCAGACTTTCGACCGCTGACCACCCAATTGTTACTGCCTTCGAGGCGGCTGAGCTGTCCATCAGTCAGGGCCGCTTGCTTCTCGAGTTGGCTGAATCGTGCCCCGGCGCCGATGGTTAGTAATTGCGTTTCGAGACGCTCGTCGATGATACCCAGGTCTACTCCAGGCGGCACTTTCACGGGAATCGCAGGTTCGGGAGGGAGTAACTCGACGGCCAGCTGCGGACCGACAAGCGCCGTGAGCCGCGCGCGGAATACTTCTCCTAGCGCATTGCCTCCCATGGTGAATCCTTCCGCACGGCTGAGGAGGTCCTCAGGCTTCCAAAATTCCGGTGCATATCCGGCATAGACAAACTCGATGGGGGGATTTTTCCCGGCAATTGTGACCCACGCGTTGATGCCCTTAACAAACTGTTCGACGATTGGCTTCGCATCAGGGGCATAGCTGGTCCATTCGGCCTCGATATCGCCGCGGTAATGCATGAGCCGCGCGAGGCGATCTCGTTCGACGAACTCGGGTCCAAGAATTTCCGCCAGGCGTCCTTGTGCGGACCGCCGCCACAAGTCGATCTGGAACAGGCGATCCTGGGCTTGGACGAATCCTTGGGCTAGGAATAGGTCGTCCACATTTTTTGCGTAGATATGTGGAACACCGCTGTGGTCTCGAACTACTCTTACTTGGTCCTTGAGGCCGAGTACTCTGATGGTTCCTTCCGTTTGCGCCAAGCGTTGCAACAGCGTTTCAGGCTCACGATCAGCCTTCAAGCCCGAGGATTTGCGGCACGCAGCGAGTCCAATCGGGACCAGGAGTACGCAAGCTGCGAACACGCGCGTCATCCACCTCATCAGACCTCCTTTACCACGCGAAATTCCAGGAATGCTAGCTTGGTGCTGAAGGAAACTGTACCGAAATCCGGTGCGGAGCTGGCCCGGCCCCGGATTTAACGAGGTTCCGGGCGGTTTCGATTCGAGCGGACAGGCCTTGCACAAACGCGCCTCACTTCCAGATCGAGCGGAGTGGCCAGATTTTGCCCGTCACAGAGACCGGCTTTCCGGTTGACGTGAAGAATGCAAGTTTGTTGTTTTGCGACGGAGGAAAAATCAGGTTGGTCATGGCGATTGTGCCATTCTGCGCGAAAGCCTCCATCGAGCAGCGATCGACAATGAGTTTGAGGTCGAACGTGCGGCTCGCAAGCAGCGGAGCCGTGGTGCTCGCCGGGAAGTCCCGCGATACGGTGGCGCCGGCCTTTGTTCGATCCATGTAAAATTCGCCCTTGGGTTGATCAAAACCAAGCTCTGTCCAGTGCTGTTCGTCCGTGAAGAGCCGCACGCCAAAAACCTGTTCCGAGCCGCTGCTAAACCGCAAATCCAACTCAAAAGCTGTCTCGAGAACGTTGCCCTCTGCATTGCCGCGTGGCGGCGCCGAAACCTCCGTGCCCCCTCCACGGACAGGAGCGATGACGGGTTCCTGCTTGAGGGCCAATCCGGACGGATCACGAACGAAAGAAAGTCTGCGTGGAATGCTCATTTGTCCGCGCCATGGAGATGTCGGAAGTTTTGCCGCGTACTGCCAGTTGTTCATCCAGCCAATCAGGACCGGCTTTTCATCTGGCGGCAACGCGTTAAAACTGATCGCACAATAGTCATCCTTTCCGTAGTTCGTCCATCCGTGTGAACCGGGTTCGTCAGAAGCAACAAACCGTGTGCCGTCGAACTTACCCAGGAAATATTGTTCGCCCGATCCCCCTTGTGGCGCGCCCGGGTTGAGGCCTATTTTGAGCGCCCACATTTTTTCCTTTCCGTGCTCGGCAGGGATGCGCAGGAGATCCGGACATTCCCAGGCTCCCCCCACATCACCAGCGGGGCCAAAGTCACTCAGTCGTGTCCACTGCTTCAAGTTGGATGAGGAGTAGAAACGGACCTGGTGCTGTGCCGGCAAGGAAACAGCCATCAACCAGTGGCCTTCCTTTTCGTCCCAAGATACGCTTGGGTCACGAAAATCAGCCAAGTGCAGATCGATCACGGGGTTTTCGGCGTAGCGAGTCCAGGTGCGCCCCTGATCGACACTGTAGGCGAGATTCTGGGTCTGTCGTGCCCCCTCCGTACCTTCGCGATAACCGGTGTAAATGGCTACGAGGCAGTCTTGTTTAGCCGCGCAGAAACCGCTTGTGTTGTCACGGTCCACAACAACGCTTCCGGTGAAGGCCATTTCGCCGTTTTTTTCCGGGATTGCAACATGAAGCTCGGTCCAATGCAGTAGGTCCGTGCTGACAGCGTGGCCCCAACTCATGTGCCCCCATTTATTGCCGAAGGGATTGAACTGATAGAAGAGGTGATATTCCCCATGGAAATAGACGAGGCCATTCGGGTCGTTTGTCCAGTGTTCGCGTGGAGAAAAATGCACTTGAGGACGATAAGCCTCGTCGTAGGTGCTCGTCTGCGCGCCGGCGAGCAGTGTGCCAAGCGCCAGGGCGCAGGCCAGTGATGTTTTGGTCAGATCGAGAGCAGGCACTCTCACGGTCGTATCTTCTCCCATTAGGCGCACAAGCTGCGAGAGGGAAATAGGAATTAGTTCCCACTTGGAGTTAGAATCTGCCGATGGCTCGCCAAGAGCGCATGGACCGCTGGCTGTTTTCGCTTTTCTCGGATTGCCGTTTCGCTCTCCGCCAACTTCGCAAGTCCCCTGGGTTTGCGGCGGCCGCCGTCCTAACCCTTGCCCTCGGCATAGGCGCGAACACCGCCATCTTCTCTGTTGTGAATAGCGTGCTGCTTCGCCCTCTCACCTATCGTGAACCCCGGCAGCTTTACATCGTGCGGGAGATTGTGCCGCAGCTTGCAAAGTTTGCCCCAACTCTTGGCGCGAACTTGCCCGACTTTCGCATCTGGCAGAAGCAGGTTCGTTCGTTTGCCGATGTAGCCATTGCCGAATACACCACCGCGGGCCTGACCGGCGCCGGCGAGCCGGAGATCGTCCGCGGCGTTCGGGCCTCTGCAAATATCTTCCAGGTCCTCGGCATCCAGCCTGCGCTCGGCAGAACGTTTCTACCCGAGGAGGACGATCCCGGTCGCGGTAACGTGGTCATCCTTACCGCCGCATTCTGGCGCGCACGCTTCCACGGCGATCCGGCGGTGCTTGGTGCAACGATTGTGCTCGACGGCGTCCCCCATCAAATCGTGGGTATCCTTCCTTCGTCATTTCGCTTCCCTGCAGCCCTGGGAGGCGCTAACAACACGGTTCGCCTCGCCTTTTTCAGTCCGTTGAACGGTCCCAAATCTTATGAACAGGACCTGATCGGGGAGTTCGATTTTGCTGCCGTAGCGCGCCTCGGACCCGGGGTAACGCCCGAGCAGACGCTTGCTGAATTGAACCTAGTCCAGTCCCAAATCGCCAAGCACGCAAATGAAGGCGTGGATCTCCTGGCGGCGCTTCGGCCGCTCGAAGCCGAAGTGGTCGGACCGGCCCGCCTCGGGTTGATCTTTCTTCTTGGCGCGGTCGGTATGGTCTTATTAATCGTCTGCAGCAATCTCGCGAGCCTTCTCCTGATGCGGGTTCCCGGCCGCATGCGTGAAGCTGCGATTCGTGTTGCGTTGGGTGCAACCCGGGCGCGCGTCATTCGCCAGATGCTTACTGAGACTTTCCTGCTCAGCCTCGCCGGTGGGGCGCTCGGCGTATGGGTCGCGACTTTCGCGGTAAAGGGATTCGTGCACTTGGCCCCCGCAAGCATCCCGCGTCTCGACGAGGTCCAAATGGATGCCCGTGTTTTAGCATTCGCTTTGCTCGCGTCCATCGCTACCGGCTGTCTATTCGGCATTTTACCTGCATGGCGCGTCACGTGTCTCGCGCCCTTCGACACTCTTAAGGCCGGCGCCTCGGCCACCACGGAAAGCCGCCGAACCCGCCACCTTCGCGAAGGCCTGGTTGCCTTCGAAGTGGCCCTGACCACAATCCTGCTGATCCTCGCAGGGCTTTTGACCGCCAGCCTCAGCCGGCTCCTTCAAGAGCACGCCGGTTTTGCGGTGCAGAATGTCCTAGTTGCCGGCGTAGATCTTCCACCGCAGAGCTATTCTCAACCTGGCGTTCGGTTGCGCTTTTACGATCGTGTGCTAGCCGCCGTTCAATCGCTACCTGCCGTCCGCGCCGCCGGCTGGGTCAGCATTCCTCCGCTGGGCGGCGAAGGAAGTGTCACCGGAATTAGCCTTCCCGGCGAGCGGCAGTCCAGCGCCGAAACACCCGTCGCCAACTATCGTCCTGTGAGCGCGGATTATTTTTCTGCGATGGGCATCCCGTTGCTGCATGGCAGGACTTTTGCGTCGGCCGATCTCCATCGCAAGGTCGTCATTGTTTCGCAAAGCGTCGCGGACCGATTCTGGCCCGGCACGGACCCCGTCGGCCAAGTCTGCATCACCCGCTGGGCCGGAGACCAGCCCGCCGAGGTCATAGGCGTGGTCGGTGATATTCGCACGGTGCAGCTCGACGAACCTCCTCTCATGATGGTCTACGTGCCTTACTGGTTTAACGCCATCTCCGTTCCCTCGTCGGCCTCGTTCGTTCTCCGCACGGCCACCGAGCCCGCCGCCTTCGTAAGCGAGGTTCGTCGGTTGATTCACAGCATTGACCCCGACGTGCCCATCACGTCTCTGCACCACATGACCCAAATCGTTTCGCAGTCCTTGGACGCGCGCCGGTTTCCGATGTTCATTTCCATGTCGTTCGCTCTTTTCTCTCTTGTTCTGGCATCGCTGGGCATCTTCGGGGTAGTGGGATATTCCGTCGAGCAACGCAGCCAGGAATTCGGCATTCGTATGGCGCTTGGCGCCGGGGCGGCAAATTTGCTCCGCATGGTTCTTCGTCAAGGCTTGACTCCCGTCCTTGTTGGCTTGGCGGCCGGCGTCGTCGCGGCGATGTCCGCAGGTCGGCTGATGAGCAGCCTTCTTTTTGGCGTGAGTGCGCACGATCCTCTCACTTTCGGGACTGTCGTACTTGTAGTCGCTACCGTGGCAACGCTAGGCTGCTACATCCCCGCGCGTCGCGCCTCTCGCCTCGATCCCCTGGTCGCATTGAGATACGAGTAGGTGCGCCGGGATAATCCGGCGTTGCGGGAGCGGATGAAGGAGTGGCACGCTCTCGTCAAGCATGAGGCTCACCAGGCGGTCGGGCTCATGCGGCTCGGCCCGCTAACCAACCGGAGGGCCTGAGGCTAAGCGGCGAAGTAAGCGTATGCCTCGCTCGAGACCTTCGCGGGCTTCGGTCAAGCCGAAAGCGATCGTGAAGACAAAATAAAGAACCCCATACGGTCCAAGCACAAAGAGCGCACGAAGAATCGGCGAGCGAACGGTCAAGAAATGGTGAATCCCCAAGCCTGCGGCAGCAGCGAGCAAGGCGGCCACCCAGAGACTGACGAGGTAGGCTGGCGGTGCTCCTGAATGCCCGATCCTGCGGTTCAGCGTGCGTCGAAGCAGAACGAATTCCAGCCAGGAGGCGATCCCGGCTGAGATGGTCAGTCCGGCGACTCCCCAGCGGGCTTCGATGCCCAGCGCAGGGGGCAGTGGAACAGCGAAAAGGTAGCCGAGAATTGTGGTCAGCAAGACGCGCATGACGGCATACCGAAGCGGCGTCTGGGTATCGCGCAGGGCGTAGTAAGTCGAGGCATACAAACGGCCAAACGTCGAGGCAACCAGGCCGACGCTAGCACCCGCGAGAATGCCCCAAACGTACATCGCGTCAGCATGCTGGAATCGCCCGGATTGGTAGATGGCGGCCACGACCACGTCGCCTAGGACAAGAGACGCGGCGACCGACGGTACGACAAAGAACGCAATCCGCCGCAAACCGGAATTGAGCCGCCGGCGCAGCGTCTCTCGGACCACACTTTCTCCGCCAACCGTGCCTGACATCACCGGCAATTCCGCTGCGGAGATGGACATCCCGAACAAACTCACGGGAAGGGTGTACAGTGTCTGGGCGTAGGAAAGCGCTGCGACGGCGCCGGTGGGCAGAAGGCTTGCGAGAAGCGCGTCAATGTAGGCGCTGATTTGCAGGACGCCGCGTCCGATAAAAACGGGAAGGAAATTTCGCACTATGATTGCCACGTTTCCCCGAGGATCTGCGAGTGAAAGATTCAGGCCTTGAAGGAGACGCAGTACGACGGGCAATTGCACGCCTACCTGCAGCGCGCTGCCCACCACTGATCCCCAGGCCAGGATGACGGCCAGCTGGTTCTGCGTGTGGTTGCGCCCGAACACCCACAAGGTGACGATCATGGCCGTGTTCCAGATCACCGGCGCGACGTAGGGAAGAAAAAAGCGACGATGGCTGTTGAGAATGCCGAGGCACCAGGCGGAGAAGACCAATAAGCCCGTGCTGGGGAAAAGAATGCGCACAATCCGAATCGTCAACTCACGCTTTTCACCAGAAAAACCCGGTGCGATGACGGCGATTAGGAAAGGAGTTGCCAGCACACCGATGAGGACGAGAAAGGAAGTGGTTAATCCCAACAGTGCCGCTACCGCGCCTGCCGTACGACGTGCTTCCGCATCGTCTTTTTGTGCAACCAAGCTTGCGTAAACGGGAATGAAAGAAGCCGAGAGAACACCTTCGCCAAATAGATTTTGCAGAAAATTAGGAATGCGGAGGGCGGCACGGAACGCGTCCGCGGCAGCGGAATTGCCGAAGTAGTGCGCAAAAACACGATCGCGAACCAGTCCGAAGATTCGGCTTAGGAAGATTCCCGCCGCTACAAGAAAGGCGAAGCGAGCGGTGGGCGCGCGATGTGTGGTGTTCGGTTCAGAGCGAGTTACTGGCGACTGGAATCGAGTATCCAAAGCGTTTTAGAAGGCTTGATTAAACTCCGGTTCCTTCACAGCTCAGGCCCTGCCTGCTTCCATTGATGTCCGACCGATGTTCCCGTGAAGTGGCATAGGAACGCATGCAAGTATACGGCATCAGAAGCGTTGTCGTACCAAGTCTCTTTAGAAGGGGATTCGTGCAGAACGCCCCGCCCCGTTCACACCTGGGCAGGAACGCGCATCCGGTAACACCAACCTTACCTGGGACCTGCGCGCCTGATTTACTACTGCTTAAAAGGCTGGAGCGGGCAGGTAGACGCGCCGCAGAAGATCGGAAAACCGTGGCGAGGCCTTCAGATCGTGAAAGGCCGGAGCCCGGGCTTCTGTGCGTTTCGTTGGACAAAATAAGATCAAATTGACAACGCAATGGTATGTGCTTACGATTTCGTGCGCGTTCCATTTCTCTAGACCGCCAGAGCCCCGATCCGCAATCGGTGAATCATGTCGTCGTCAATCGATCGCACATGAGGTTACAACATGATGAGCAAGAGAGTTTTCTGTCCTCTGAGGTCGATCGGATTAAGTGCTGTCCTCCTAGCTTTGGTCAGCGGGCTGCACGCCCAGACTGCAGGCGAAGCGATCTCGATCGGAAACGACGACATTGGCGGTGTGGTCAACAGCACCAAGGGTCCGGAGGGTGGGGTCTGGGTCATTGCGGAAACGACCGACTTTCCGACCAAGTTCGTGAAGATTGTGGTTACTGACGATCGGGGCCGCTACCTCGTGCCGCAGCTTCCCAAGGCGAACTACAAAGTATGGGTGCGCGGCTACGGGCTCGTGGATTCCGAGCCAGTCCAGACGACTCCCGGAAGAATCGTTAACTTGACCGCCGTTCTGGCGCCGAACGCCCGCGCTGCCGCGGAATACTACCCGGCCATCTATTGGTTTTCTCTCCTGCACGTGCCCGACAAAAGCGAGTTCCCCGGCACGGGGCCCAAAGGCAACGGCATTCCGGAAAATATGAAGAACCAGGGCCAATGGCTTCACTTGCTGAAGACGGATAGTTGCTGGTCCTGCCATCAAATCGGCGACAAGGCTACGCGCGAAATTCCAAAAAACCTGGGCCATTTCGATTCTTCAACGGCAGCCTGGGCGCGACGCTTGCTCTCCGGACAAGCCGGCAACAACATGGTCAACGGCCTCGAGCAGCTTGGACCAGAGCGCGCATTGCCGATGTTCGCGAATTGGTCTGACGGGGTCGCGGCCGGCGAATTGCCGCCGGCGCCGCCGCGACCACAAGGTGTGGAGCGGAACGTTGTTATCACTGAGTGGGACTGGGCCGACGCGAAAGCGTATCTTCACGACGAGATCGCAACCGACAAGCGCAATCCTACGCTGAATGCCAATGGTCCAATCTATGGGGCCGCAGAACTCAGCGTGGATTACCTGCCGGTGCTGGATCCAGTTGGGGCCGCGGCGAGTCAAGTCAAATTGACTGTGCGCGATCCAAAGACTCCATCGAGCGCAGACGACAAGCCGGCTGCGCCTTCGCCGTATTGGGGAGACGAAGCCATTTGGAATAGCCGCGCCAACGTGCACAATCCAATGTTCGATGAAAAAGGAAGAGTGTGGATCACCTCCCGAATTCGTCCAAGCGACAACCCAGCCTTCTGCCAGGAAGGGTCGACCCATCCTTCGGCGGTCTTGTTTCCCCTTAAGCGCAGCGGGCGGCAACTCGCCATGTACGATCCAAGAACCAAGCAGCTCACGCTCATTGACACCTGTTTTGGCACCCATCACCTGGTGTTTGCAGAGGATGCCAGCAGCACGCTGTGGACGAGCAGCGGCGGAGGCGGAGGAGCAGTGGGCTGGCTGAACACAAAGATGTTCGACCAAACCCACGACGAACAGAAGTCACAGGGTTGGACGGCCCTTATCCTCGACACCAACGGCAACGGAAAACGTGATGATTATGTGGAGCCTGATCAGCCCGCGGATCCCACCAAGGACAAACGAATCAACGCTGCCTTTTACGGCGTCACCGTTAGTCCAGCGGATGGGTCGATCTGGGGAACGGTCTTAGGCTTCCCTGGCGCGGTCGTTCGCCTAAGCCCTGGCTCGAATCCCCCGGTTACCACCCTGGCCGAAATCTACGAATTGCCATGGAACGATCCAAGAGCGCCGGTGCATGGGTTCTCGCCGCGTGGGCTCGACATTGATCGCAATGGCGTCGTGTGGACGGTCATTGCGAGTGGACACCTGGCAAGCTTCGACCGGCGGAAGTGTAAAGGTCCGCTCAACGGGCCGCCTGCGACAGGAGAGCACTGCCCGGAGGGTTGGACGCTCTATCAACTCCCGGGGCCACAGTTGAAGGGAGTCACCGACCCGGGAAGCGCCGAGGCCAGTTACTACGACTGGGTGGACCAGTTCGACACCTTGGGGTTGGGAAGGAATGTGCCGATTGCCACCGGCAACGGGAATGATGCCCTGCTTGCCCTTTTGCCCGATACCCGGAAATTCGTTGTCCTGCGCGTGCCCTATCCGATGGGATTCTACGCAAAAGGGATGGACGGCCGGATCGATGATCCGAAAGGCGGCTGGAAAGGAAAGGGACTGTGGGCCACCTACGGTACCCGAACGCCTTTTCACGCCGAAGGCGGCAAAGGAACGACCAGCAAGGTCTTGCACTTCCAGCTGCGCCCCGACCCGCTCGCACACTAAGCGTAAATCACTCGAGCAGGCGGCTGGTCGGATGGGAGCTTTCATACGGGGTGACCGGACACGGGAGTTTGCGGTAGTGTCTGTACAATTTCTTGGGCGAGCCCTTGAGAGGTCTGGAGCGGCGAGAGACATTTGGGAAGACAACCTACGGTGAAGAAGCGTCGCAAGATCGTTGTGTACATCGCAACCAGTGCCGATGGCTTCATCGCGCGGCCAGATGGTGACGTAGCTTGGCTCGACCGCCCGCGGCCAAAGGGCAACTACGGAATGGGTGAGTTTTTCAGAACCATCGACACTATCTTGTGGGGCCGCAAGACCTACGATAGGAGCGTCGAAAAGGGAGTCAAGGCGGCGGGATTTGGCAAGGGCATAAAAAACTACGTGTTTTCCCGCCAGCCGCAACCGTCGTTGGAGCCGGGAGTCGAGTTCATCGGCGAGCCGATCAAGGCTTTTGCGCAACGATTGCGTTTGCAGCCGGGCAAGGATATTTGGATGATGGGCGGAGGCGGGATCATCGCTTCGTTTCTGGATGAGAACGAAATCGATGAGTTCGTTATTCACGTCGTCCCCATTTTCATTGGGGAAGGAATTCCTCTCATCGAGGCCCATCACCGCGCGGTTCCCTTGAAATTGCTCTCCTCCCGGTGCTATCCGGACGGTGTGGTGCGGCTTCATTATTCGATCTAGCGATTCCCGCGCTCGACGGTAAGAGTCCGGTTGGCGTCGCGACGTATCCCCGCCAGTCCTGACGTTAGTTAGCAACGCCGCCGGCTAGCGGATGGCAAAAACAGCCTAACCTCCCAAATGGGTGACTAACCTCGCTGCTACGGCTACGGTTTCCTTGTCAGGAGCGTCTCAGAGCCCATGCGCCTCCTTATGGCCCAAGCTGACCAAAAGACGATGAGGATCACGATGAGACTCGACAAGAAGCGATGGGCGACAATCCAGTTCACAGACACCCAACCGACTTGCGCGGCGATATCCAACGGACTTCTTCGAGGCAGATGCGGTTCGCGGTCAAATAATATCGCTTGGAGATTCTGCTCGAGACGCTCGGTAGACCCGTACCCATTGCGGAGGACGATGATGACATCGTCCTGTTCGGGATAGCGCAGAATCCAAGCGAAGAAGTTTCCCGGCATGTCACCGCGCATTTCTGCCATCATGCTGCCTTCGCCGGGCTGGCCGCGAGCAATTCTTGTTACGAACCACCCATAGCTCCAATCGCCGAGTCCGGGAGTGAAGATTTTCTTGCGCAGCTCTTCAGAAAACAGGTTGCTATGCGTGAGAGCCTGATTCCAACGGTACAGGTCTTCGATGCTTGAATACATCGACCCGGCAGCAAAGATATGGCTGCGATCAATATACGGGCCGGGTACATACCCGAGGTCCGGGCCGGCGCTGATAGCCCACAGCACCACCTAGACGCACCAAGCTGTTGTTGTCCATTCCGGTGTCGTTCATCTCTAGCGGTCGGAGAAGTTGCGACTGCAGAATTTCATCGAACGACGTTGCGGTAATCTGCTCGAGGATGATTCCCAAAAGAATGTAACCGCAGTTGCTGTAATTCCACCGTGTGCCCGGTTCCGACACGAGTGTCCGCTGACATACGCTTTGGGCAAACGCTTCCGGCTCGGCGTGCCGGGCGGCGGCCACTCCGTCGCCGAATTCCGGAGCGTCATAATCCGGAGGTAGGCCAGAAGTGTGTCGCAAAAGTTGCTCGATGGTAATGCGCGACCCTGTGTCTTTTCGATACCACGGCAGAATCTCTGAAACAGTAGCGTCCAAGCGAAGATTGCCATTAGTGACCTGCATCAGCACCAATGCGGCCGTAAACTGTTTGGAGATGGAAGCGATCCCGAATTTCGTCTGAGGCGTGTTCGGGGTGTGCATTCGCATATTGGCGTAGCCTACGCCCTTCTCGTAAATAACCTTGCCGTGCTCGGCCACGAGGATCGAACCATTGAAGTAACCGCACTGTTGATAACGGGAAATTAGTTCGTCAATCCTGGCAGCTTTCGTTGTAGACCGGTCCTGCGGGGCAATAATAATAGAGCCGAGAACAGCAAACACGAAGGAACAAGTCCGCAGCCGTTCCATGATCGCGAGGATATGTGAAGTGCTTGAGACAATGCAACGCTCCTTGGCGAGTCTCAAAGGGGAGGAAAAAGTCGGGGGACAACTCCGTTTCTGCCTATCAGCGTCTATCCGATCGCCGCAGACCTCGCTTGGGGAGCGAGAGGCACGCGAACGTGAATGGTTGTTCCGGCGTGCAGCCTCGATTCGATTGACAGCCGCCCATCTACCAGTTTCAGGCGTTCCCGCATGCTGGTGAGGCCAAGTCCGTGCCCGGCCATGGCCTTTTCCGGGTCAAAGCCAATTCCTGAATCATGAACTCTCAGCTCAATGCCATTCGACACATTGGTGAGCGACACTTCAAACCGCTGTGCGCCGCTATGCTTGATCGCGTTCAGGAGGGCTTCTTGCAAGACACGGAACAAGCACAGTGAAATTTCTTTGGGAAGAGCCTTCGGGACGGCGTTCGACTGAAAGTCAATCTCGACATTCTGTCGCTCTGAAATCTCCCGGCAGAAAACAGCGCACGCCGCAGCGAGCCCCAGGTATTCCAGCTTTGACGAATGCAAGCGGTGCGACAACGATTGAATATCGGACCCGAGGTCTGCAACGCTTTGACTGGCCTGTTCAACAAGAGTCCTCGCCCGACCTTCCGAAGCAGACAGAGCTTCCTTAGCTCTCTCGAGATTCGCCGCCAACAAAGCCATGCGCTGATTGATGTCGTCGTGCAATTCTCTGGCAATCCGCGTACGTTCCTCTTCGTGAGCTTCAATCAATCTGCGGCTTACGCTCGAAAGGGCTTCCTCAGCCAGTTTACGCTTGGTAATGTCCAAAACCTCCCCGACAAAATATCGAGGCTCGCCGCTGGGACCTCGAATTAATGAAGCGCTGCATTCCGTGATCACGATGCGCCCGCTCTTGTGAACGCAGTGCTTCTCAACTCTCTGGAAACTCGTCCCCCGCTCAAGTGTTTCACGGAGCCTCTGGGAGAAAGACGGCCAGTCTTCCGCAGCGGTAACTGACTGCACGGTCTTGTGGAGCAGCTCCTGTTCCTTATAGCCGAGACACTCGCAGAAGGCGTCGTTCACGGCGAGAAAATGGCCCTCAAGAGAAACGATCACCATGCCTATTCCCGCATCCCGAAACACATTGCGGAACTTCTCTTCGCTCGCTCGCAGCGCGTCCTCGGCTTGCTTGCGTTCGGTGATGTCCTGAGCCGTCCCGCGAAGCAACGCGATTTGACCGGCAGCATCGCGCAACACTTCGCCTCGATCGATGATCCATCTTGTGCTGCCATCCGGCCGAATCATCTGGAGATCGAGCTCGTAAGGTGTCCCGGTTCGTAATGCCTCCGTGACGGCGCACTTCAGGCGTCCGGCACTTTCAGGCCCGTACAATTGTGATTGTTCCCTAAAGTTAGGAGGCGGCAAATTGGGATCGCGGCCCGCGATTCGGTAGAGTTCCCTGGACCAAGTCACCTCATCCGTTTCTGGCTCCCATTGCCAACTCCCGAGTTGCGCTACTCGCTGTGCCTGTAACAGCTCCGCCTCTCGTTGAAGTACGGCTTCTTCCGCTTTTTTTCTTTCCGTGACATCTGCAACCATACCGATCATCCGCAGCATCTTGCCTTGGTCATCAAAAAAGGCGCGTGCACTCTTCTCCAACCAAAGAATCGTCCCATCCGGCCGCAACAGGCGGTAAGTCATTCTGTTATTTGGGTTTTCGGGAGTAACGCGCTCAAAGGAAGCGCTGAACAGTGCTCGGTCTTCCGGGTGAATCCTGTTCAGCAATTGTTTGCGGGTAAGTGCCTTCTCTTTGTCGGTGAAACCCAGGACACTCACACTTTCTTCTGATCGAATGATAATATCGCTAGTGACATCCCATTCGTATGCGTACATCTTTCCGGTTTGAGCTGCCAGCCGAAACCGTTCTTGACCACGTCGAAGTTCTCGCTCGGCTTCTTTGTGCTCTTCGACCAGAGCTGCCAAGAACATGAAAGGACTCGCTGCGAACAAAAAGAAAAGCTGTAAGGAGAACACATTGCTGGCAGGAGCGCCAGCCGAGAACGGGCCCCGCCCATGGATAATGCCCCAAATCGAGAAAAGGCCGATCACTATCGTCGAGTTCGTAATCCCCGCAATTCCGAAACGCAAAGCAGACCACAGCAGGAATGGCACCAGGGAATAAAGAAGAGCTGGGCGGCTAATCCCGCCTGGGGCCACGAAAGCGAAATACGCTACGATCACCAGTCCAACGAACATCAACACGATTTCGAAGTAGTAAGTTACGGGCTTCTTAGCGGGCTTGAGGACCATGTCCGCCCAACTCAGAATGGCGGGCGTTAAAGTCAACAGAGCTAGGCTCTCGGTGAGAAACCCAACCTTCCACCGAGCCAAGTAGCCTGCGCTCACAGCATGGGCACCGATGACAGCCGCGGCAATCGGGGCGATGATCCCCGCGAATAATGAATACTTCGCCAGCGACCTGACGCTCGTCAAACGGGGCGTGCCATTGAATGCGTAGCTTACGGCGAGAGCGGCCGCAAGAACTTCCACCGTATCTGCCAGAAGAAGTAGGGCAATCGAGCGGAATGTCAAACCGGCCTGTAAGTCGTATAGTGCAAATCCCGCAAGTCCAGCCGCAAGAAGCGCAGGCCAGATGGCTTTTCGTTGGACTTGCAATAACACTGCAACCAGAAACGCGCATCCCGGCCAGAGAGGCCAGATCATCTGGGGCCGCAATACCAATGCTCCGCCCAGCTTCGCGGCAAGATAGGAAAAGACGCCCACAAAGCCAGCTAAAAGGATCGTTTGATAGGTAGAGCTTAGGCGGAGCACCGAGCTAAACCCAGGAGGTTCGTGTTCGGGAGTACTCTCGAGAATTCGCGGATTGCGAGATGTACTCATGCGCCTGCTTCTGTGGCTCGAGCTTCAATGAAACACATGGAGCCAAACAAATATCCCTGGAAAAATGCCAGAGTCACGAATGATGACAGTTCTGGTTCGCTGTCGCAAGCCTCGAGTTAGCTTGCCCTCCCCCAGTATTTTGGGCGCTCTCGCGAGTATTTCATGCGACCACCAGTTTCGATGCGGCTGTCGCGGTCCCTGGCGAAATTTATTCGAGGGCGATGAACTCTCTTGCACACAGAAACTGACGTAGTGTTGACGCATTCTCGGAAACCAGGCAGACGGAGTGGTTTCTTTCGGCAAGAGCAACTCGGCATTCCGAACTCGGGAGCACCGCAGACAATTTCTCCACACGGACCGGAGAAGAGGATCGAGGATTGCGAGAAGAGAGCGAGCTCTGCTGGTTAGGGCGAGAAGGCCGGCAGCAGCGCCACTCCACGCCCCTGCGCCAGTCGCGCGAGAATCTCGATCAAGCGTTTTCGCGCTCGTTGCTCCCAACGCGAATCGGAGAGCACCTGCAAAGCGATGGATAGTACGCTGAGGACCTTGCAGGTTCCGTGGCGAGGCTTACGCCGCTGCTGTTCAAAGTAGGGGCGGAGCTTTTCGGCGAACGGATCTGTCCCTAACAGCAGAACGATCAAATAAGCGAGGGTGAATCCCATCAGCACCCGCAGCAGGCGCTCGGATTTTTGCACCTGCAGGTGCAAGCCGCGCAGCCCCAGGTGGCTTTTCCAATCGCGAAAACACTGCTCGATTTGCATGCGTTGCCGATACAGCCGGACTACTTCTTCGGTGGGGAGCCAAGCTTCGGAATCCGGCGGCACGATTAAAAACCACGGCTCTTGAAACCCTTTCCCGCGATAAACGATCACGTCTACCGGTTCGGCTTTTTGACTGTGGTAGAGGACGTGGCGATAACGGAGCGGACGGCCCATGCGATGGGGCAGCCGCCCCAAGCTCAGCCGTCGCTGGCGGCCCCGCACTTTGGTCTGCACGATCACTTTGCGGCGACCGCGAATGAGGAACGGCTGCTGCCCGTGCTTTAAATCCTTGATCAACTCCACCCGGGCGTAGCCGCGGTCGAAAATCAAAATCAGTCGTACCCCGCGGGGGACCGCCCGTCCCAACCAGGTGAGCAGGTAACGTTCGATGGTGTTTTGCGAAGGGGGATCGATATTCAAAGTCCACCCACGCGACCGGCACGGCTCGCCCTTGAAACGGGATGGCGGCATTGACCACCTCGACGCCATTCACGGTGGTTTGGTCGACCAGCACGATCACCCAGGACGGGGGCTTCTGTCCCAAGATCACCGCCAGCATGCACTCGGCCAGGCTGGAAGCGTCAAAGTACTTACATTTTAGGAAGCGCGCGAGCCATTTATAGCTGCTTTTAAACTTCTTGCCTTGGGGTAGGACGCGGGCGATTGAAGTGAGGTGCAGTCCGCCGTAGCCGAAACGGATACTCCAGGCCAAGTGGAGGAAAGCGCAAGTCAGGCGGGCGAGGTTCTTGCGCACCGTGCGGCGGAGGCCGGAGAAGTGAGCATCGACGAGCTCCCGGCCGGCGGAAAGAAGGTCCTTTTCTCGATTCATTTATATAAATGAAACACAAGCCTCACAAAAAAAGGCTGCCGGCTAACTAAGGCCGCAGCAGCTCGTGATTCAATTCACTGATCGCTTCCAATCCCTTTTTCAGACGCTGATAATTGCGCACCCACTGCTGGACCTGAGCGCGCTGCTCGGGACGAATGCTGAACTGCCGCGTTCTTCCACCCGGGTAGGTTACCGTGAGCACCCAGACCGGATGTCCTCCTCCGGCCCGGCACTTCGAACAGCCTCGAGCATGGCGAATGGTTCGCCGCAGCAAAGTGCCGCGCGCAATCTGAGTGGGGTCCGGGAGTCGCTGAGCGAGCCGATCGCGGGAATCGAGGATGTTCTTCTGTTTCATTCTATTGCATGAAACACAATAACGAGCTTTGTGTCAACACATTTTTACATTTTTCGGTACTCAGAAACTGGGGGAGGGCAAGGCCCCGCGCTGATCACTATTCCAGTGCGGCTGTTATCATTGATCGCATAGGCTCTGGTATTCGGTTCCTCAGGGGACGGCCGCGCCGGAACGGGCATGAACGGAGCGGAAATCGCGAAGCCGGCGTCACGGTACTTGTATTCGTCCCACCCATCGCCCTTCTTACAGGCGTTGACAAAATAACAGCTCAGCAGGGCCAGCAGACTTGCCATCCAATGCTTTGTCATCTTGCTCCTTTGAAGCTGTAAAGTTGCGTCCCGAATGCCTTCCTCGCTTCCATATTCTCTTTTTAGCGTGGCTGCAGTGACCAAATCTCGAACTTCGCCGAAGGCGGCCCGGGCTCGCCCGGGTGGAATACGCGATAGGCATAGGCGACGCTGCCGTCCGTGGCGGTGGCGTTCAAGGCTTCCATCTCCCCGTGCTTGGGAACGGTCAGCACATTGTCGGTTTCCTTGTGGCGCTTCGCGCCCAACAACCGAATTCCGTTGGTCGGTTGATCGATGGTCAAGAGCCAAAGATCGTCCAAAGTGAAGAACAGCGAGTTTGCCAGCGGAGCGTAAACGGAGCTATTTCCATGAGGGCTGGATTCTTTGCTCACGTAGCGGACGATTTCCTTTCCGGTATTGCAGTCCCATACGAAGACGCTGCCTTCGGAATTGTTGGCCGCCAAGCGCGGAAGGTCATGCGCAAAGGTCACCGACACGCCTTGCGGATCTGGTGGCGCGTCGTCCGGGGAAACAGGGCGCGGCTGCAGCGATGGACCCACCGAGAAGGTGCGAACCAAGTTCAGATTCGGCACCTGCCACACTTCCACCTTGCCATTGCGCTTTGCGGTGGCCAGCAGGTCTCCGTTCGCATTGAACTCCATGGCTTGTATGGACCCGTTCGCAACGTGTTCCATTTCCGCTTTGCGGATGAGTTCTCGAGTGGACGGGTCCACAAGGTAAATCGTTGTGTGTCCGGCGACAGCGAGCAGCGTTCCTGCAGGGTTGAAGCTCGCGCAGCATACCGGCCAGGAGGGAACATCCACGCTACCCAGCCGCTGCCCCGTGGCTGGGTCCCAGAACAGAAGATGAACACTGCTCTCGAACGCCGTGCTGCTGGGGGTGACCAGCAAAGAGCCATCGGGTGAAAACGTCGGGCTGTAGGTCCATTCCTTGTCGCTGGTTTCCAAAACGCGTAGGCTCTGTCCACTGCGATCGTCCCAGAGCTCGATGGTCTTGTGGTCATTGACGGTGGCCAGCAGATGGCCATCTCGAGAGCGCGCCAGTCCAGAGAACGCGCCGGTTGCCGGCGGCTCTACCGTCACTTCCGCTTGTCTTTCAGCGACCGCGGGTGAGGAGCCGGCGCCATGAATCGTAAAGTATGCGGTTCCGCTGAGGATGACCCACAATACCGAGAGTGAGGACTAGCAATTTCGCTGACATCTTCCAACCTCCTCCTTATATATCCCCAATTTCCCTCCCGGATGCTTGGCAATCACCGAGAAGGTCTAAAACACATTTGTTTCCGGCTTCATCCTCACCCAGGGAGCGGTCTTGTGGCGGTTCAACTGTTCGGCCATTGTCGGCTTTGCCGGTTCGTACGTTACGTCGATTGGTGCTATGAACCGGTCAGGATCGATGTCCACATCTTCTTGAATGCGCTCGGCTTCCTCAGACGTGTCGAGGATTGTGGTCTTGGTTTCAAAGTGCGATTCCGAAACGCAGGGTTACTCCATTCCACACCCACCATTTCTGGACTTCCGTGCCTTTGGAAATCGAGTAGACCTTGCAAGGCCGCCCCAGAAACACTTCCTCGCTGACGATGACTCCGGGCAGACTCAATGGCAGATTTAACTGTTCGACCGCGGAATCTCTCCAAATGGTGTAGTCGTATCCCTCGCGCATTTCCGTCACACGACCTACGCGCTTGTTATCTTTGTCAACGACTGCGTATAAGTTGCTGCCATCGAAGATCCACGTCAGCGCTTCGACTGAGGTAAGCCGCCGCATAGCTGTGATCGTACGGTCATAGTCTTCGCGGCGGCGGCCGCTGGCGACGTCTATGTATTCGATCCTGTGTCCTATCGCACTGAGAAACTCCTCGCCGTCTTGAACCGACCTGCTCCGGAAAGTGAGTTCCACCACAGCGCTTCGAAATGGCTTCCGTTCCGCTTGTGCCGGAGCTACGTCAGCCGCTCGGGCGGACGGCTGCTGCGGTTTTCTCGCCCTGAGTCCGAACACCCCGGCGCACACGGCTACCAAGGCGATTCCAGCGATGGTCAAGAGTGGCCCCTTGATTCCTGCCGGGTAACCTGCCTATGTGAAATTGCGTTTGAGCAGTGAAAGCGCGACCAATCCTACGACCATTCTAGAAGAGCGATCTTCTCAAGCCACACGCGCCTTTCTCACGGCGTCAAAATAGCCAACAGAACGCGGCTAAGGGCAACTCGTCTTTCGTCTGAATTGTCGGCCACTCTGAAGCTGAGACTCCTGTGAGTGAAGTTCTCAACTTACGGTTTGCCCGTCACTCAGGAGATGGTGTTTTCGGCTCCGTCAATCGCGTGTTTGTGGATGACGTTGATGACCGCTATCTGACCTTTCGCGCCCGGGGTCTGAATACGACACAGCGTGAGTCTCCAATTCACACCGCTCCAGTTGATCAAACTTTGGGCCTGCGCGAGTTTGCCGTGACTGATCCAGACGGCAATAACCTCTGTTTCTGCACGCCCAAAAGATAACTGTCAAAACGGCAGGTCAATGCTAGAGCATCTTTAAATCAATCAGTTCTGAATCCGCGATTCTTCCGCAGTACGCGGACGCCATAGCGGACATCCATAAAAAAACCTTCTAGTTAAGCGGCGTCGTGATGCAAATGCTTCCAGGGTCACTGGCCACAAACGGGGTTCGATGAAGTGAGAACGCACGCGTACTTCGACAAGCCCACACTTCCCCCATCCGGACTTATGGGGCGCTAGGCCGCCGAGGTGAAGTCAGAGTCGTGGCTGGCGTCAGGGCTTGATCGCCGAACGCCACGCACGCCGCAGTTGCGGCAGCGGCTCACTGCGGCGGCACCCGGTGATGGGTGGCCTGCTCGAACGCGTAGGCGAAGCCGATCAGCTTGGGCTCGCTGAATGCGGGCCCGGAAAACGTCGCGCCAAAGGGCGACGGCAGCGCGCCGAAGCTCGGTGGCACGGCCGCCGGATTGGGGAAGAAGCCGGCCGGCACGATCACGCTAGGGTACCCCGCGCGCGCCGGCGGGTTGGCGCCGAAGTTCGCTGGGAAAAGGGCGGCGTCGAACTTCTTGCCCGTGGGGCCTACCGGAATGGCAACGACGTCGGTGCACTCCGCCGGAACCATTCCGGTGTAGAGCACGTCGAGGCCGCACGTCCTTGTGAGCTTCAGGTCCAGCGCACGATCCGCAAGGTAGTCGTCGAGGTCCTGTCCGGGACCGGTGTCGAGCATGTCGGCGGCCTCCGCGATGGCCTGGCCATACTTGAGGGCCACTTCCGGGTGCAGGTTGTTGAAGGAGATCACGTCGGAAAGCGTCTTCACCGTCTGCCCGGGAATCGTCGCGCTCGACGCACTGGTGCCGGGCCCGAACTCTTTGCTCGCGAGGTACGCGTTGAGATCGCGCTTGAAGCCGAAGAGCAGCACGGTCGAGCAGGGCGGGACGGTCCCCACGGGAGTCGCCCTGCGGGTGGCGACGTCCGCCGCGGTGACGCAAGTCCCGTAATTGTTGAGCACGTTCTGCGAGGGGATCTCGAAGGTCTCCACCGTCGCACCGAGCGATTGCATGGCGGCGATCGCGTCGTTCATCAGTTTGGTCCGCGCCGCGCCCAGGCCGAATTCGATCCAGTAGGGATGCATCGGCACCGCGATGTGCGCCCCCTGGAGCGCGTTCGCGTCCAGGAATTGCGTGTAGTCGCGGAAGCAGTTCCCTTCAGTCAGGCACGCGCGCGTCGCCGGGTCCTTTTTGTCGAATCCCGCGAGCACGCCGAGCAGCCTGGCCGCATCGGTGACGGTGCGCGCAATCGGGCCGGCGGTGTCCTGGTCCGCAGTGATCGGCACGATCCCGTTACGGCTGACGAGTCCAAGCGTCGGTTTGATGCCAACATCCATGTTCTGCCCGGAAGGACTCAGGATCGACCCGGACGTCTCGGTCCCCACACCCACGGTGGCGAGGTTCGCGCTCACCGCGATTCCCGGCCCAGAGCTGGAGCCGCCGGTCGCGAGCACCGGGCGGCCGTCGTTGAACGGGGCATTCGTCCTCGGATCGATGCGGGGGTCGTACGGGTTGAAGCCGTAGCCCACCTTCGTCAGGTCGGCGCCTGGGACCTGGAAGAGCTGGAAGCGAAGCTGCGAGCTGAACCCGGTGGGCATGCCGAGCGCGATGAAATTGGCGAACTCCGTCAGCGTGCCCTTGCCGAGGATGATCGCCCCCGCATGCCGCAGCTTGCTGGCGATGAAGGCATCCTTCTCCGGCCTCGAGCCGCCGAGAGCAACGGAGCCGGCGGTGGTCGGCATGTCCTTGGTCGCGATGTTGTCTTTGAGGATCACGGGGATCCCGAAGAGCGGGCGTGCGCCGTCGTCGTCGCCGTCCATGCGATCGTCAGGATCCATGCGACCGGCGTCGGCCAGAGCATTCTCGTTCACGTGCATGAAGCTGTTGAGCGGCTGATTGCCCACGCCGCCCTTGAGCGGCTGCGGCAGGTTCGACCGATCTAACACCGCGATGCGCGCGAGGTACATGCTCACCAGATGTTGGGGACTGAGGATACCGTCCCGGTATGCAGCCTGGATGTCAGCGATAGTGGCCTCACGCAGCTCAAACTGCTCTGAGCTGTCGGCGCGACCGATTCCTGTCAAAGCGATCGCCGTCGCGAAGATCGCCGTCGCGAAGACGAGCCGGTACGTGCGCAAGTGGCGGTTCATGGTTCACGCTCCTCTCGAGGACGAAGCTCGAATTAGCAGGGATTTCCAATTTCAACCCCGTCTTTCCGCAGGAGGCTACGCCTGCCGCCCTCTCGTGTCAAGCTCAGCTCGCCCGCACGCCCGCACGCGCTGACAGCCGCGCCGCGTATCAGGATTTCCTCACGCTTTGGAAAGGCGCCGACCCCGACATTTCCATCCTCCGCACCGCAAAAGCCGAGTACGCAAAGCTGCGGTAACTAGCGCCTCCCAGATTGGGGTTGAGGTCGGTTGACCGGACATGTGGCCTTCACGGTCCACAAACGGGGTCTGGGAACTTAGCTGTAGAAAGTTTTATCGTTGCTCTCTTTCCCAGTCCCGACTTCACTTCTTTCTTCTCATGGCTTTTTGTCTTTTTGCGTGACCTCGGGCCTCAGATCGGGAGGTGAGTAATACACTCTGCTTCCGCCGGCCTTCTGGACTTCGTCCATGAAGGTTGTTCCGTAGTCGCGCTTGGCATCGGAGAGCGCGTAGGCTTGACGCTTGTAATTCCAGCTCTTCGGATTCAGGCGCTGGGCTTCTTTGAAATGAGGGATCGCCTCGGTCAAATGTCCAGATTTGTAAAGATGCTCGCCAAGCCCAAACTCAGCTGCCGCCAAAGCAATATCGGAATTATTCACGGTCAGTTTTTCGCGGAGCCGGTCTTCGCTCATTACGTAGCTGCTCTTATCGCCTTTTTCCACCCAATCTGTCAGGGCGTTGAGGTAGGGGGCAGAATCGAGGCCGCTAAAATTCTTGAAGCGGTCGTCGACGAAAGCGACCTCGTTGGGCCGAACTATTTTTCCGTGCTCGTCAATCCACGCTCCGGTAGGAACGTTGACCATGTTGTAGAGCTTGGAGACGAGATGCTTCTCGTCAATCAGAGCGGTATACGTAGGACGGGCGGCGGTAATCCACGGCCCTGCATCCTTTACCCCATTTGTATCCTGCGCCACAGAAACGATCTCGAAATTCTTATCCTTGAGCCGCTCATAAATTGCTTGCCAACCTGGCAAGTCCAACCGGCACCCTCACCACGAAGCCCAAGTGACGAGCAAGACCTTCCTGCCTCGAAAATCCGAGAGAGAGTGGGTCTTGCCGCTCATGTCCGGAAGGGTGAAATCCGGAGCCTTTAAGGAAGACAAAACCTGTCTCTGATCAGCACGCAGCCCGAAGTACCAGATGGAGAGAGACTCGTCGTGAGCGATTGGCTGCTGCACCAGGTTGGCGAAGGCGACGAGGTTCAACCAGATCTTCCCAGCGCTCTCGTGCCTGAACTCCTGTTGTCGGGATTTGGGCACGGGAAAGCAGAGCTCATCCCGGCAGATACCTTGCGGTTTCAACTCAAAGCCGGTGGCACGCTTGAGGTCGTCCGTGGTGATCCAAAGCCGCCCTGCTTCTTCGTTGACAGAACGGATCTCGCTTGCTCGGTCGTCGTAGATGATAGTGGCATGGGATTGCCTGCCCCAGGCGGAAACACCGGCCATCGAAGGAAAGAGACAGAAGAAAGCTGTGACACGTTTCCAGCTCATAACCGCCTCCGGACCGTGGGCTCGGAATAAGGTTCTGCCATATCCGTAAGACACCAAACGGCGCTGCCTTATTCCCAGGAAGTTCGTCGCGGCGATAGTAGCAAAGCACCTCGCGGCAGTCGCAAGTGGTCGCTCTACGCTTCGGTCGCCTGCTCAACGGCTTGATTCGCGCAAAGAAATTGCACTCGGGCGGTCCAGGAACCCCGGAATCTTACGCGTTCTTCAGCGACCGCGTTCGAAGCGAGTCTTCACGCGGCTGATCAAAAATGGCGATCGCCAAAAGCTGCGCGGAGATGCAGTACCACAAGACCCGCCGGGCGATTGCGTAACTATAAACTTCGGTCAACATATCGGCAACAATATAGATATAGACAAAGGGAAAGTAGTAGATGGAAATCGAGAGGAGAATTCCCATGACGTCAATCAGCTTGCCAGCAGTGGGAATGCAAATGATGGCGAAGAAGACGTTCCAAAGAACAATGTGGTTCAGGATTTTATAGTTCTGCATCCGCTAACCCTCGCTTCGCCTCTGTTATCGAAATTATTCCAAATATGGAAATCTAATTTCCGGGTTTGCCGTCTAGTGCGAGCTCGGCTGTTCCCATAGTGTGTGCTCGGCGTCACACAAGGGAGAACCAGAAATGAGAAAGTTGGCAATTCTGTTCATGGTCGCTGTTGCGCTGAGTAGTCAAGCCGATTTCGCACAAGAGCCGCAGCCTGCCCCGAAAGAGCCTTCAGCATTGACTGGAACCGATTCACCTGAAGCGTTGCGCAAACACGTTCCTGTGCTACCTGCGGTGAGGGCGAAATACTGGAACATCGATCCTACAGTCGGATACGGGATGAAGGATTTCGGAAACGGTCTTTACGCGCTTTCTGACAACGGTTGGCAATCCGCGTTCCCGGTGACCGACGCGGGCGTCATCGTTTTCGACGCGCCGGCGAGCTACGGCAAACATATCCCCGAAGCAGTTACGAAAGTGACGAAGCAGCCGATCAAGATGCTGATTTACTCGCATCTGCACAAAGATCACATTGGCGGCTCCATAGCGTTTAAGAGCATCCCGGGTTTGCAGATCATCGCGCTCGATACGGTCAGCGACTTTCTCAAGGAAATGAAGGATCCGAATCGCCTGATTCAACGGTCGACCAAGACCTCCTCGCGAAGTATGAAACGGCGACGTGCCATCGAAAATGCGTCGAGCGGCTCCGCTCGAAGAACGGGTCACCGTCCAATTGAGTCCCGTACCGTCCAAACACCGTCCAAGATTGCAAGACTCTGCTACTTAACTAAATAAGGTGAAGCCTAAAATTAACGAGAGGATTTAACTTAAGTTAAGTATCTCATGCTCATTCAGAATCAATAGACCAGACTGCAATCTGAGGTGACATGAGTTATCTGAAATTGCCTGGCCAAGACAGAGAAGCTTGAGAGGTAGCTAAAATGAGAACAATGAATCGCTGGGAACCCTCGCGCGGGGCTACGACGTTGCAGGAACAACTCAACCGCGTGCTTGGCGATATGCTGGAGCGTGCGGGCGACGAATCCAATCTGACCCCTTGGGCACCAGCCGTTGACATCTTCGAGACCGAGCATCAGCTGGTCGTGAAGGCGGACCTGCCGGATGTAAATCCCCAGGATCTGGACATCCGCGTCGAGAACAACATCCTCACTATTCGCGGCGAACGCAAGTTTGAGAATGAGGTGAACGAGGAAAACTATCTGCGCGTCGAACGCTCTTATGGCTCGTTCAGCCGGAGTTTCTCACTGGCGAACTCCGTCAAATCGGACGCGATCAAAGCCGACTATCAGAATGGAGTGCTGACGCTAAGCATCCCGAAGCGCGAAGAAGCAAAGCCAAAGCAGATCAAGGTGAATGTCGCAACGCCAGCCATGGCGGCCGCGGCAGGGGCTCGGTGAAGAAGCCCGGACCCAAGAGGCGAGTAACAAAGGGCTGGCGATATCGCTGGCCCTTTTTGGGTCAGAAGGGGAGGCCGTGATTTTGCTAATCGGCCTTTACGGATGGTTTGTGTGGGCTCTTCAGTATGGGTATCCAAATGAGGTTGAGCGACCTGACGGCAAAACAGTTGTTCTCTGTCCCCTGTCCTACATGCGGTGTTGCTCCTGGGGAGCGCTGTTTGCTGCATTCCAGGTGCCCCGCGCTCAGAATGTCATCGATCATCTGAAAACGTAGTTTTCTGAACTCCTGCCGGATCACGGCATTTGAATTGCTTATCGCTCCAGGAATAAGGAGCAGCATCATCCCTCCACACATCATCCGCGTCCTCCCGTATCT
>Ga0209376_1000854_pt1 | contig 32494 bp, 37 predicted proteins | sample GraSoiAngelo_134_FD_185891 | JGI IMG/M metagenome (GOLD analysis project Ga0209376, IMG submission 185891) | Grasslands soil microbial communities from the Angelo Coastal Reserve, California, USA - 14_0929_05_30cm (SPAdes) (version 2) | ecosystem: Environmental > Terrestrial > Soil > Grasslands ... | reverse complement strand
GTGCCCGTTTGTCGCTGGCTTCACATCGGCGCATTGTGACCGCGATCCAGGCACGCGATTCCGTCGAGGCGCGCCGGGCGATGGAAGAACACATTCGTTCGATAGATCCCAAAGTCTTCGGGCTGCGCGGCGTGGACCGGTTTACGCCGGTGCCTGGTATTCAAGAAATTCGGACCGTAGGAGGTATCCATTGATTAAACGCGTTGAAATCAACTATCGCGGTATTTTTCAGAAAAATCTCGGCAAGAAGATCGGTAGCGACATCGTCATCATCGCCAGCGGGATGGGACGGATTGGTTTTTCCAACGGGCGCTACAGCGATTCTCCGGAGCGCAACGGTATTCCGTGCAAATACTTTGCGTTCGTCTCGCACGATCTGTCGGAGGAGGAACTCGAGGCGGAATGCGGCGCGAAGCTCGATATCGATCAGTGCGACATTTCCGTCGTGCTCGACGACACGATGATCAAAGGCGTCGAGCCCTGGGGCTGGCACGGCGTGCGGCCCATCAACGAAAAAGTGCAGCCAGGTGGAACCTTGCTGGTCGTTACCAAGAAGAGCCAGGACGAGCTTCTTCAGTTCATCGCCAAAAAACCTTATAGCTGGAAGCTCGCTACTTATTCAGGCGATCTCAGTTTTGGCGGTCTTTGGGTTTTCCGGGATGACCTCACGCACGAGAAAACCCTTGGCGCCGTCGCCGGCATCGATCCGGACATCATCGGGATTGAGGCTGTCGAAAAATATCTAAACCATAAGAACCCGAAAGAGCCGGCCCGTGCTGAGGCTGCGCGCCAAGCGTGTGACGAAGTGCGGAAAAGCGTAAGAACAGTGAAGCCTGGTGAGGGAGTTGAATGGAAGCATGAGATTCCCGTTCTGCCAAAATGGTTCCAATTCATGGAAGGGGCCGCGGTTCCTGCTGTCAAACGCCATTTCGAATTGGGGCCGAAGGGCCAGTCGCGGAACGAGACCTTCAAACGGGGCACGACGAAGAATCAACGCCCCGTGGTCCGTTTCGACCTCTGCACCAAGTGCACCCTCTGTTGGCTGGAATGTCCCGATCAGTGCTTTGATCAGACGTCCGATGGGCTGTACGATATCGCATTCGAGTACTGCACCGGTTGCAACAAATGCGCGCAGGCCTGTCCCGTCAATGAGTGCATCGTCATGGTCGATGAGTTGCAATTTACAGACGACAGCAGCCCGTGGGAGGCCTACAAAGCCAATCCCCAAAAGTACACGGAGTGGGCCGAAGAGAAGAAACGCAAGGGCCGCTACATTCATCCAATGGTAACGGGCACTGGTCTGGAATTTGTGGAAGGCGAACTCGTGCCGTTTGGCGGAAAACGCGCAGGCCAGAAGACATAGACGGCCGTGGGCACTTAAAGGAGAATTCAAAGATGATTGCTGAAGAACCCAAAATAAAGAACGTTTACGAACGCGAGGATTTGCTGACCGGCTGCCAGGCGGTCTCGCAAGCCGTGCGGTTGGCGGATGTGGACGTCATCGCCGCGTATCCGATCAGGCCATATACAGAGGTTATGGACGCCCTCTCCAAGATCATCGCGGATGGCGAACTGGATGCCGAGTACATCATTGCCGACAGCGAACATTCTCAATTCGAAATTGTGAAACATGCCAGCTCGGTCAACGCGCGTGCTTTCGCAGGCTCCAGCGGCACCGGCTGGTGCTATGGCTTCGAGGCATTGGTCGTAACCGCTACAGACCGCTTGCCGGTACTTTTCCTCGTCGGCAACCGCGCTCTCGACGATCCCGGAGCATTCGGAGTCGAGCACAATGACGCGATGGCTGTGCGCGACATGGGGTGGCTACTGGCCTGGGTAACGACACCTCAAGAAGCGCTCGAGCACGTTTTGATTGGATATCGTGTTGCCGAAGACAAGCGCGTCCGAATGCCGATGGCCCTCGCCATGGATGGCGCGTTCCTGACGCACTCGCAGCATATGGTGAAAATTCCAACCCGTGAAGCCGTGCGCCAGTTTTTGCCGCCGTATGATCTCGGCGACGGCAGATTGCATCCCGATAATCCAATTTCGATTGCGCCGCAAGTCAATGAAGACTGGGTCATGGAGTTGCGCCGCCAAAACTGGGACGCCGCGCGCCGCGCGCGTGGAGTGATCAAGGAAGCTTACGGTGAGTTCAATGCCGTCTTTGGGGAACGTTATTCGACTCCGTTCTTCACCGAGTTTATGACCGACGACGCGGACACCGTTCTGATTGGGCTTGGAACAGTCTGTGCGCCGGGACGAACCGCGTGCCGCCGCTTGAGAGAGAAAGGCGAAAAAGTCGGTTTTGTGAGTCTGCGCTGGTTCCGGCCGTTCCCGACAATCGAACTACGCGAGTCGCTCAAACGCTTCAAAGCCGTGGGTGTGATCGATCGCGACTTTGCGCATGGCTCGCCTGATGATAGCGGAATTCTGATGCACGAAGTGCGGTCCGCCCTATACCCACTGAAGAATCGGCCGGCAATCACCAACATCATTACTGGTCTCGGCGGACGAGATGTATCGATTGATGACTGTATCCGCATGTACGAAATCGCCCAGAAATCGAAAACCGATGATAAGCTGGATAACTTCGTCACCTGGATTGGGGTCCGAGAATAGGAGAAGCCATGGCTACCGAAACAATTGTTTACGACAAGATCAAAGGCGTTCACAAAATCCCGTTGGAAGAATTCTATACATCGGGTCATCGCACCTGTCAGGGATGCGAGTCGGCGACAACGATGCGCGGCTTCATCAAGGTGGCGGGCCCGCGGACTGTTGTCACGGGTTCGACGGGGTGCATGTACGTCGCCAACACCAGCTACATGACCACGCCGTGGATTGTGCCCTGGATGCACACGCAGCTCGGCGCCGCCGGCTCCTCCGCGATCGGAATGGCGGCGGGCCTGCGCGCATTGAAGCGGAAAGGCAAGATCAAGGATGAACCGATCAATGCGATCGCGTTCTGCGGTGATCTTGGTGGCGGCGACATGGGGCTTTCCGGAATTTCCGGCGCTCTTCAAACCGACTACGATCTGCTCATCATCATGTACGACAACGAGTCGGCTGCAAACACGGACATCCAGGCGACCGGTCTTTCCACCTACGGTGCGCAAACGACGTTTACTCCTCCGGGCTCGAAGCACCGCATTATGCAACGGCGGTGGAAGAAGAACGTCGCCGGAATGTTGGCGGTCGGGCATCCCACATGTAAGTATGTTGCGACAGCGTGTGCCACCTTCCCGCCGATGGACTACATGAATAAGGTGCGCAAGGCGCTGGCCGTTGGAGGTCCCACCTTCATCCACACCTACGATCCTTGTCCGAAGGGGTGGGATTTTCATCCCCGCTATTCGCATGAGATCGGCGAGTTTGGAATCAAGTCGGGACTTTATCCACTCTTCGAGGTCATCGAAGGTCAGGTCGTCTACTCCTACGATTGCCGTAAGACAGCCAAAGGCCGCATTCCTGTTAAGGAATTCTTGGTGGCGCAGGGCCGCTTCGCCCATCTCATTCCCGAAGACATTGACTACATCCAGAAAAGGGTCGATGAAATGTGGGAAGAGTGGGAGATTCCGGGGGTCGCACCCATCAAGGGGATTCTGAAGTAGCGCGGCGATAGCGCCGGCTGAGGGTTTCAGGTCTAGTCAAATCTTGAGACCCTCACCCTTTTTATTGAGGCTTCGCCCTATCGGGCTCGCGCTTCGCGCCCTCTCCCAGAGGGGGCTGAACCGATCGCGTACAAGTACTCGCCGAAAGTTGAATTCGTAAGTCGAGTTTGGGCCCTGTAGCGGCGCTCTATATCGCCGGCGTTCCCGCCAATTGCCAGATTGTCGGCGGTCGTAGACCGCCTCTACAGTTGGACGGCCCGACATTCTGCACTCTTTGTCCAAAGGCCCGAGCACCGGCAAAATCCGCAGAACCGAACTGAGGGAGCCGGAGTTTCGAGTATCATAATTTCAATGATGGATGCCGGCCAAAAGGTCCTCGACGCGATGGGGCGCGCCATGGGACGTTTTTCCATGCTGTGTTCCGGCGATCGCATCGCGGTCGGCGTGTCCGGAGGCAAGGATAGCTTGACGCTTCTCCACGCGCTGGTCGCATATAAGAAGCGTGCGCCATTTCGATACGAGCTGATAGCCGTCACGCTGGATCAGGGCAAGTTCAAACTTCCTGTCTTCGCACTTGAGGAAAAGATCCGGGACCTTGGCGTCGAATGGGTATTGCGCGAAGATAAGGCAACGCTGCGGCTGATTGCCGAGAACGTACCCCACGGTTGCGATGTATGCAGCAGGCATCGCCGGTATCATCTCTACAAGATTGCCGCTGAGCTTCAATGTTCGGTTCTTGCACTCGGCCACACGGCTGACGATTGCGCTGAGGCGCTGCTGAGGAACATCTTGTTTAACGGACGCATTGCGTCGCTTCCCCCCACCGCGCAGTCGCAAAAGGGAAACCTCCGTTTGATCCGGCCGCTTGTCTATGTGAACGAAGCGCTCTCCCGAGAGTACGCCCGCACGCAGGGCTTTTTGCCGATCGCGTGCGTGTGCAGCGAAAAAGAAAGCGCGCGCCTCGAGATCCGCAAGTTTCTCGATTTGATGAGATCGCGCCACCCCGGGATCTCCGATTCCATAATCGCCGCCCTGAGCAATGTGAATCTGTACACGTTATTTGGAGAAGACTCGCCGGATCTCGAACGCACCGAAGAATTTTGGGTGGATTCCTGATCGAACCGTGGTAGGTTACGCGCCATGCGTAAAGGGATTCTTCTCACGGCTGTGATTCTTCCTCTGTTCGCGGCGCTTGCGGCCTTCGCTCAACTCGCTGCTCCCAATGAAAGCGGTATTTCGCTGGGGCATCTCCATCTGCTGTCAAAAGATCCGGAAGCTCAAAAGAAAATATGGGTCGAAGCATTCGGAGCGCAATTGACCAAGACGGGAAGTCTGGAGCTACTGCGGCTGCCCGGCATCTTCATCATAATCAATAACGCGGAGCCTAGCGGCGGTTCCGTTGGATCGACGGTAGATCACATTGCATTTTCCGTGAAGGATACGGCCGCGATGAAAGCGAAATTGGCGGACATGAGCGTTCCAGTGAATGGCCCTTTCGCCACTTTTCCAGACAACCTCAGAGTGGAATTGCTTGAAGAGAAGAATCAGACGTTGCCGTTGGTGATGCATCACGTCCACCTAACCGCGCCCGGCATGGAGGTGGTAAAGCAGTGGTATGTGAAGACCTTTGGCGCCGTTGCCGGAACGCGGCGGGATTTGCCTGCGGCCATGTTCAACGGAAGCGAGCTGGATTTCTTGCCGGCGCAAATGCCGGCTGTTCCGACGAAGGGCCGCACGTTGGATCACATCGGATTTGAAGTTAAAAACCTCGAGGCATTTTGCAAGAAGCTCGAAGCCGGGGGTGTGAAGTTCGATGCGCCTTATCGTGAAATGCCGAATTTTGGCCTGAAGATCGCCTTCATTCTCGATCCAATTGGGACGCGAATTGAGCTGACCGAAGGACTGGCTGGGAAATAGCTCGTATCCGGCCGGCTCCGGCGCGCGCTAAAACTATTTCCATGCGGACCATTTTCGTGGGAATCGCCCGCCTCTGTTCGGCGGTCAGATCCGGCCCGGTGTCCAGGATATTTTTGAGAGATTTATGCTGTTTACGTTCGCTTCGCTGTGTCTCCCCCCTTTGTTGGTTTTTGGCGTTTACCACCTGTTAACGTGGTTTGACGGTTTCGGCATCAACGAACGGGCTTTCTGGAAACGGGTGGCGTTGACGTCGGGGATTTGCCATGTGTTGTTGGCATCCGGGTTCTTCGTTTTTGCATATTTCGATTTTCAAGCTCATGTGCGTTTGGAGCCCGGGGACGCGAAATTCGGCGTTTATCTTTTCGATCGATCCGATTTCTGGAGGCTCATGACGATCTTTGACACCGCACCAATGCTGGTGATCATCGCTGTGTTCTCCGGGTTTGATCGGGCGGGAATCAATCCGCCCGGTTTGCTGATCTGGACTCTGGTCTTGACGTACGTTGTCGGGACAGTTCAGTGGTTTCTGATTGGTGGCGGAGTTGGTGCTCTCTTGGAGCGATTCTTTGAGGGATTGAAGACACCGGAGGCTGAAGATGAAGAATGGTTTTAAAATGCAAAAATTTGAAATTGCACATTGGAAGTTGCTGTATTTCAAATTTTGGAACTGCAGAAACCTCCAATGATGCAATCTCCAACGGCTTTAGGTGTTGGCGTTACGGCAAGAGTTACTGTCAGGGCCGTACCGCTGGGTACCGTTTCCGTAGTTCGCGCTCGGGGTGCCGGCGTTGGGGCCGTCGGGGTGCCGGCGTTGGGGCCGATGGAGTTGGGGCCGCCGCGGGCGCCCGACGGGACTCGACGGCGGGGGCCTGCTTCTCGGGCTCCCGGTTGGTATTGGGCGGTTGGGCGGATTTCGTGGTTTGATTCCGTTCGGTTTGCTCGGAACGCTGCGTTTGATCGCTATTGGCGCTCACCGACTCATCTGGCGCATTTCCCCTGTTGCAACTCCATGGGGCCAGGGCGCACCGCTGAGTAGCAAACGAATTGCAAATTTCATGATTCCTCCTCAAAAGTGTTTAGACGTTCGAGCGTCGATAAGACTAAAATCGATAGTGGATGGCCAAAAAATCTAAAGCTTGACTGCTGCCAACGATGTTGAAAAGACTCAGTATTTCCGTTTTGCTCCTGGGTATCAGCGTTATTTTGGGTTCCATCCCAAATCGTGCCCGGGCCCAGACCCCGCTGGAATTGCCACGAGTGCTCATTATTGCCACAGGCGGCACGATTGCCGGCGAGCAAGGTGAGCCGGGGACACTTGGCGGTTACGACATTCGAAAACCTATTGGCGAAATTGTTGCCGAAGTCCCGGAGATCCGAAGACACGCCCAAGTGGAGACGACACAATTCGCGAATATTCCGAGCGCGTACATCACACCCGATCAATGGCTGCAGCTTGCTCGAAATGTCAATTCCGTGTTTGAGAAGCGTCCGGAGATCGCCGGAATCGTTGTGACGCATGGGACGGACCGTCTCGAGGAAACGGCATTTTTTCTTCACCTTACGGTAAAGTCTGAGAAGCCGGTGGTGATCGTTGGGGCTCAGCGGCCGGCGACCGGCATCAGTCCGGATGGCCCTATCAATTTGCTTTCCGCCGTCCGAGTTGCTGTCGCCCACGGTTCGCGGGGCAAGGGTGTACTGGTGGTGATGGACGATCGCATCATCTCGGCTCGTGATGCGGAGAAGGTATATGCCCGGTCCGGTGGTTTTTCAGGACGCGAGATGGGCAACATCGGTATCGTGGCGCGCCACGGTGTCGAGTTTTTCTACGCGCCGACCCGCCGCCACACAGCGGGATCGGAGTTTGATGTGCGCGATGTTATGGTTTTCTCTCGCGTCGACATTCAGTACTCCTACGCAGGCTCGGATGGGGGCGGCAAGACCGAGGCTAAAGCGATCATTGTTGCAACCACGGGTTTGAGCGCCGCGGAGCGCAACTACTACGAAGCCTTACAGCGGAAGGGCGTCATCATTGCCACCACGTTTCCTTCGGGCGATCACGTAGCTTCGCCGAGTTCAGCGCGGGAAGCGCAGCCTATGGTTGCGGTGGAGCGGTTGCTACCGACGCACGCGAGGATTCTGATGATGTTGGCGCTCACAAAGACACAGGACGTTCACGAGATTCAACGCATTTTCGATCAATATTAAGTCCCGCTACGGATAACTTCGACTTCACGGAGCCTTTTCGTGCAGTCATCATTAACAAGGAGAACCCAATGACAAACGAAGAAGCCAAACTACTGTGCAAAATTTTCGTCGACACGATCCAGCAAGAGACCGAAACGACGAAGAAGGTCATGCGCGCAATACCCGAAGATAAGAAAAGTTATAAGCCGGAGGCCAAATCAATGTCGGCACATGAGCTGGCATGGCACATCGCTACGTCCGAAGTGTGGTTCCTGGATAGCGTGCTGGCCGGACAATTCACCATGAGCGACGAGCAACCGGCGGCTCCGCCTACAATCAGCGCCATTGTGAGCTGGTATGAGACCAATCACCGCGATCGCCTCAACAAAGTGAAGGCGCTCGCCGCGGACAAGTTGGCCAAGCCTGTTCCGCTCTTCGGCATGATGGAGTTACCGGCTGTCGCTTATCTGAATTTTCTGAACCTGCATTCAGCGCATCATCGCGGCCAACTCTCAACCTATCTGCGGCCGATGGGTTCGAAGGTGCCGTCCATCTATGGCGGCAGCGCTGACGAACCGATGCAACACTGATGCGAGCGGGGATCCGACAATGAGAGCGATTTATTGGTCTGCCGGCATTCTGTTGCTTGCATTTGCTTTTCGAGCGGCCGCGGAATCCATCAATCCGCCCACCAAGCCGCAAATCGCGCCCATGACGGCTCAGGAAAAAAAGAACCTCGACATGGTGATGAACTGGTGGCGCGAAGTGCTCTACGCGGGCCACTTCGAGGTTGCGCCCAAATATCAGGCCGAGGATTATATCCAACACAATCCTAATGCGAATACTGGGCGCGCAGGCTTCGTCGAATTCTTCACGAAGCTCGGCCGTAAACCGATCAATCCCATTCCCAAAGCCATGCCGGCAGACCAAATGCCCGTCGTTTCGGGCGCCAAGGGAGACTTCGTTTGGCTCATCTTCGAACATGAAGCCAAAGATCCTCGAAATCCTGCGAACACGTATCACTACAATTCGTTCGATGTGCTGCGAATCGAAAACGGAAAGGTGCAGGAACACTGGGACAGCGCCGAAAAATGGTGGGGACCGGCGCTGTGAAGACGGGCGTTTCTCCCAAAGCCCCGATGCAATGGAACACCGGGAAGCTTTCCAAGGAGGAAGAGAAGACCCTCGCCATGGCCACCGAGGAGCTGAAGGACATGCTCCAATACGGGCACCTGGAGTTGGCCGACAAGAGCATGGACCCTGGCTACATCCAGCACAACCCGAACGTTCCCCAGGGCCGTGACGGTTTCAAGCAGTTCATGAGCCGCATTCCGGGCCGAACTCCGCGCGAAATTAAGCCGGAATGGGTGAATGCTCCCGTTCTCACGCTGATCAATGGACCGTATTCATTCATGATGTGGGACCGCACGGCAAAAGACCCCGAGGATCCCAACCGCGACTACAAGTGGAACCACTTCGATGTTGTGCGAATCGAGAATAACCTCATTAAGGAGCACTGGGACGAGGCTCGGATCAATGCTCCTGCTCCGGCGGCAGCGCGGTGAATGCGGTGCGGCGAAGATCCGCCCTCTCCCAGAGGGAGAGGGTTTCAATACCGCTCGATGTCAATCCGTAGCAGTGACTGGCGCTCGTACGACCGAATAGCCAAGGACTACGATCGCGTCTGGGCAACTCGCTTCGCACGAGTTGCGCGAGGCATGGCTGGCATGATGCCCGCCGGCTGCGCGCCGCGAGCGCTGCTGGATATAGGGACCGGCACCGGAATCGTTCCGTCTACGTTTGCCGGGATTTTCAAAACGCTGGACGCTTTTGCCGGCTGCGATCTATCTCTCGTTATGCTTCAACAAGCAAAGGCGCGACTGACAGACCTTCGCGTGGTCGCCGCCGATGCCGCAGCAGTGCCGTTCAAAAGCGAAACGTTCGATGTGGTCACGGCCGGTTTTGTTTTATCGCATATTCGCGAATATCGAAGAGCGCTCAACGAAGTACATCGTGTTTTAAGGGCCAATGGTTTGATCGCCGCATCCAGTTGGACCTCCACAGTTGACGAGTACAGCCAGGCATGGAGCGGCTGTCTGGCAGAGGCCATCTCGAAGGCAGAAGCCGAACGAGCTTTAAACGAAGTTGCTGCGCTCGAGAATTACTTTTCACAGGAAGGTAATCTGGAAGCCGCGTTCACGGAATCAGGATTTTCGGTGGTCCATGCCGGGGCCGTCGACCTCGACGTTCACTTGAGTGTTGAACAATTCGTGGAAGACCGGGAGATCAATTCCGGAGGCCGGCTCGGCCGGCACCTTCTTGGAAATGACAAATGGGTGAATTTTCGTGACGGCGCCATCAACATCCTTCGCGCGCGTTTTGGCGACACCGTTCGCTATTCGCGCCGGGCCCTGGTTGTAATCGGGCAGAAATCACCTCCCTCTGGGAGAGGGCGCGAAGCGCGAGCCCGATAGGGCGAAGCCTCAAGAAAAGGTGAGAGTCTCAGGATTTGGCAAGACCTGTGACCCTTACCTTTCCCTGAGGCTTCACAACCGCAGCCGCTCTAGTGTCCAATACACGGCTGTGCAAGCGATCATCGCGGAGGCCGGCACGACGACGAGCCGCCGGTACCACGGGCGGTTTCCGCAATACCAACCCACGAGCAAGAACGCTGCGCAAATCACAGCGAGTTGGCCGGCTTCCACGCCAAAATTGAAGGTAACCAGCGCCGTCACGAATTCCGAACGCGGCAGTCCCAGTTCTTTCAAGGCGCCGGCGAAACCCATTCCATGCAAAAGGCCGAAACCGAAGACAAGTGCCAGCCGCCATGGTCTGAGCTCGCACATGAAAATGTTTTCAACCGCAATGTAAGCGATGGAGACGGCGATCAGCGGCTCGACAATATTGGGAGAGACGGAAACGACACCGTAGATGCTTAATGCGAGCGTGATGGAGTGCGCAATGGTGAATGCACTCACCTGAGCGAGAACTTGCCGGAACCGGCGGCTGAGCAAGAAGATCCCGAGCACAAAAAGCATGTGATCGAGTCCTTTGGGAACGATATGCGTGAAGCCGAGCGCCAGGTATCGAAGCGCGATCGCAGTTCGGCTCAGCGGCCGGTTGGGCAACTCCAACAAGATGGGAGGGCTCGTCTGGCCGCCTTCGAGCCATTCGGTCGTCTCTTCGCCGTCCTTCCGCACAGTCAGCGAATACGTCGCAAACGTCCACGAGTAAGTCCAAGCCAATCGGCGCGCGCCTTCCGGAACCGAACCTCGCATTCTAATGGTGGCAACGGGGGGTGATGTGGCGGCCGTAACGCCGGAGACTTTGTAATCAATTGCAGATTGGACGGCAGTTTCATCGAAAGCCACCACCACGCGCCTGCGAAACACCTCGTCGTAGGCGTGCAATTGAGCCTGCGATATGGCAGCGCCGCGCGGTAACGGTTCGGATTGCGGTGGCTGGCCGGTCAAAGCCTCCAGCTTTTCCACGAGCGCGGCAGCGTCGGTAACGATTTCGATTTCGTACGAAGACCTCTGTTGAAGGACAACGGCTACTCGCGTTGTGCCGATCTCGTGTGCCTGGAGGCGAGCACTCGAGAGAAGGACAACTGCGGCTGCGCACCAAACCGCACATCTCATTTCGCTGCGGCTCCTGTTCCCGAGCTTTTCAGTTCGAAAGTAAGTGAGGCCCAGAAACTGGCCCAGTCTGCGTTGGTTCCGGCCGGTGCCGGAACCATATGCACGACCTTGGTAAGCCAGATCCCCTCTTGCTGCAGGCGAAACGTCACATGTCCCGTCTTGTCGGTCCGCGCCGTCATCTTTGCTGTCGGGTTCGCGCGGTTCATTGCTACGACCAGTGTGGCGGGAAGCGGCCGGCCCTGGTAAGTCAATCGGAGTGGAAGATCCTGTCCGGCGCGCAAGGTGTAAGGATTCTTCTCCGCGACGAGTTCCAGGGTGAAGCCCACCGCTTGATCGCCCTGGGCGGCAGTTGGCGTTCCGTAATAAACCAGACTTTTCGCGCAGCGCGAAAAGATTTCGCGCGCATCGCTGTTGGTTTGGTTCCGGCGCGCTCTCAACTCGGTGATCGCATCGAGCCCTTCTTCTCTAAGGTACTGATTGAAGGTGTTGGCCGGCAGCACAATTGGTTTCGGATGACTTTGATAGCCGATGATGAGCAGTCCTGGCTCAGCGACATGGATGAGGCCGGCCGGATCCGCGCCGTCGCGGCCGTACACTGGTTTGCGGCCGGTCGAATCGATGCTGATGAACTGATCGATGAGTGCGGTATCGCGGGGGAGCGGGTCTCCCAGAAAGTCCTGCCCCACGCGCAATCGCAGCCCGATGATCTTGCCGATGTCTCCGAGAAAGGAAGTGGGCTCGATCCACATGTCGTGGGCGGCCAGCGGCGCTGCTGTCAGGACCAGCGCGGCGACAATTAAACGAATAATCTTCATGGCGTTCTCCTCTGTTCCCGAAATGACAATTGGCAATTGAACAGTGAACAATGACAAAGCATTTGAATGTTCATTGTTCAGTGTTCAATTGTCATATCTCATCTTCTAAGGGCGAGCAGGATCCCTTACCGTCGGAACGTTGCTGCCTCCATGTCCCTGCAGCAGTCCCTGGTGAGCGACCGCAAGGAATGGGAACCGGTCGAGATAATCCTTATCGTTCACTTCCACTCCCTTGGCGAGACCGGCGCCGGGGTCTCCCGCCGCGATCAGGCTGATCAACACACTATTCACATTCACCTGATTGCGGTTCGGCGCAGTTCCACCACCAAGCCTTCGGCCGTTGGGGAATTTGGAATCGGTTGCCGCATCGAGCGTGAGAACATCACCCGTGAAGCCGTCTTGAACGGGGATCGGACGGCCCAGGTTGATGACATTGATAATGTCCATACGCGGCCCTTTGAGCTTAGCCACAGCGCTGTCCGGCAGACCCAACGCCTTATAGATGCCGAGTGCGTCGATATCGCGGACCAGTACAGGGAACAGGATGTCGGCGCCGAAGTTCGTCACATCTTTCATAGGGCTGGAATGAAGATAGAGCGTCTGGCGCTGGGTACCAACCAGACCAGCGTCAAAGAGTGGCAGGGCATTGCGGCCAACCTGCACCCATTCGCCCATTCCTTTGACACCGGTGATGATGTTGTTGGGATCCACAACCTGCGTCTGCTGCCGGCTGATGCTCGCCCAAATCCGGATGAGACTGTCGGTCGAATCCGACTTCAGCACGCCATTGTGCGGGATGCCGCCCGGAAAGATTTCACTGATTGGGACCTCCAGAGCGATGGAGAAAACATTGAAGCCGGTGAACACGTCTCTGGATGGTGCTTCGGAACCCCTTGCGCCTGGGATTCCGCCGAGGTCGCTTGCATTCAAATTAACGAGATCGAAGATTCCCTTCTCGTCCAGTTGGTACGGGTCGTCGAATTGGCCGGCGATGATCCGTCCGCCATTCGACAATTTCTGAATGAACTTATCAACGAACGCCTGATCGAAAAGACCGATGGTACGGCTGGTCGGGTCTCCGGAGTCATAACCCTTGAAGGGGCCAAGACCGTAGATGAGCCTATCGGTCTGAGGGCCGTGGTTGTTGGGTAAGACGGGAAGACCGTCGCCGAGGACAACTTCCTCGCTGGCCGGCTGGGTCTTTCCAAATGGCGTCTGGATTTGCGAGGGGTTGGTGAACCGCGTGACCTTCATGGTCTCGGTGCCGCCCGTGAGCTGCCAGAGGAGTTCATTGCCCCCGCCCAGACGGTCTGCGGCAGCAGGAGCCGGTGCGGGCGTCAGCTTGTTCGTGAACTCGATGCGATAGACAACCCGGTCTTCGAGGCTTGCGCCCGTTGCAATATGGAACTCGTAACGATAACCGTTGCAGGCGCGCAGGCCGTGGTTGCCCTGGCCCGGCTCGTGGAGCGGATAAAAATCCATAATCAGATTGAGCTTGTCGTGAGATCCATCGGACACCCAAGCATAGGTGTCGGTGTTGTCGGCGCACGGCTCGTTCAGGATCGCCAGCGCCTCGCGGTGGCTGGATGCCGGAACCGCCTGCGTGGTCAACAGGACGAGCATCGCTGCCAGCCCGGCCGCTGCAAAATACTTCGTCTTCATTGTTCTCTCCTCGTGGATGAATAGATCAAAGGATCTGCCTACTACTACGGCGGGCCACCACCGATTGGATTGAACCGGCGGCAAAAGAAAATTGGCGCAGGCACCCCATCCATTCGTCTCTGGTTTTCGTATATCGTGGTAGTGGAGTGTCACGATTGCCGGCGGCTGTTCCTGACGTCCCGCAACTGTTACTATTCCCGCTGTAATGGACGAGCGTGCTGAGAAGGAAGACCGTGAATTGATCCTACGCATGGCATCGAGAGATGCCAATGCGCTGGACGCCTTCTACACACGCTATAACCGCGTGGCCTTTTCACTCATTTTGCGGATTGTGGGCAGTCGCCAGGACGCGGAAGATGTTCTTATGGATGCCTTCTGGCAGGTTTGGCAGCAGTCCGGGAGATACGATTCATCCCGCGGCAAGCCCATCGCGTGGCTTCTCACGATCGCTCGTACCCGCGCGATCGATTGCATACGATCGAACCAGCGCCGGCAAGGCAGAACTGAAGAGTTTGAAGCAGACAAGAATCCCGCGGCTGGCCCTGCTGAGCCGGACAGCTTTGTCATGTCCGATACGCGCAGGGCCGTACACGAAGCTTTGCAAACGCTGCCGGAACAGCAGAAAATCGCCCTTGAGATGGCATACTTTCAGGGAATGAGCCACAGCGAAATTGCATCGGCGTTGGGACAGCCATTGGGCACGGTAAAGGATCGAATTCGGAACGGAATGTTGCATCTGCGGAAGAGGTTGCGATCGTATTTTTAAGTAGAGTGCAATCTTATGCGGCATGAGCAGTTGACGGATGACCTTCAGGAGCAGGCGAGCCTGTACGCTGCCGGCGCGATGACGGAGAGCGAGCGAAAAGAGTACGCGCGTCACCTTGAAGAAGATCAATGCGCTGTTTGCCTTTCGGAAGTGAACGAATTGCAATCGGCCGTCTCGATGCTCGCCTTCAGCGCGCCTTCTCGAACTCCATCGCCTTCTGTACAACAGCGGTTGCGCGAACAGGCGCGGAACATGGCTTCCGGTAAACCGGTACGATCGCACTCGTTGCTGCGCCGGTTTTGGGTAGACTTCATCGCAAGCAGCGCCGCTATCGCAGCCATCGTTGTTGCTTTTGCTGTGACGCGCGCCAATACCGAACTCCGGGGTTTGATCGACGTGCTCAACAGCCGTATCGCTCAACTCGAAGTCGAGTTGAGTCAGAATCGAACCTACGTCGCGACTCTGACTTCGCCGGAGGTGCGGGTCGTGAATCTTGCGGGCCAGGGATTGAATGTTCGGGCGCGCGGTAGAATTTTCTGGGACCAATCAAAGAAAAAGTGGTTGTTCTACGTGCGCGACTTGCCGCCGTTGCCCGCAGACAAGAGTTATCAACTGTGGTTTGTGCCGGTCTCCGGTAATCCAGTCAGCGCGGTTGTGTTTAATACCGAGACGGATGGCTCCGCCGAAAAAGAGATTGATGTGCCTGAAGCCGTCGTTGCCCTGAAAGCCGCTGCCGTGACAACCGAACCCGCTGGCGGGTTGTCTCAACCCAGCGGTCCGTTTGCGTTGTTGGGTGCGCTGTAGCCTACCCGCCCGAGATTGCGGGTACGATTGCGATTTCAGCCCCGTCGTTGACTCGTGTGGCGAGATTTTCCAAAAACCGAACGTCCTCGCCGTCGAGATATATATTGATAAAGCGCCGCAGAGCCCCGGACTCGTCGCAGACACCGGCGCGGAAGCCGGGATATTTCGAGTCGAGGTTATCGAGCACTTCTTGGACGGTCGCGGCTTGCACTTCGACAGTCTCCGCGCCGGCAGTAAATTTTCGAAGCGGCGATGGAATAACGACCTTAAGCGACATGAGATGCACCTCCAAATATTTCCTCGAAAGCCGCGAGTTTCGGTTCGATGACTTGCGGAGGTGCGAGATCCAGCGCCTCCAGGGTTTTTAAACCATTTCCAGTGATCGCCAGAACAGTGAGGTCCTTCGGTTTGATCCGGCCTTGCTGAACGAGCTTCTGCGCAACAGCGACGGTTACACCGCCGGCGGTTTCCGTGAAAATTCCCTCGGTTTCGGCCAGCAGCTGAATACCGGCGACGATCTCGTCATCCGTGCAGTCTTCCGCCCAGCCGCCGGATTGTGGAATCAGCGACGCAGCGTAATAGCCATCAGCAGGATTGCCGATCGCCAGCGATTTGGCGATCGTATTCGGCTTGACGGGCCGAATGTCCCGCGTTCCGCGCCGTACGGCGTCGATAATCGGATTACATCCCGCCGCCTGGGCTCCATAAAACCGCGTGCGCTCGGTTTCGCTGATGAGACCGAGACGCTGAAGTTCTTTCAGGCCCTTGTAGATTTTGCTGAGCATCGCGCCACCGGCCATCGGAATAACAATGGCGTCAGGAGCGTGCCAGTTCAACTGCTCGGCGATTTCATATCCGATGGTCTTGGATCCCTCGGCGTAAAACGGCCGGAGGTTCACGTTAACGAACCCCCACGGATATCGGTCCACGATCTGGCTGCATAGACGGTTGACAGCGTCGTAGTTGCCCCTCACCATGATCAAACGCGAGCCGTAAATCTGGGTCGCAGCGATCTTGCTGGCTTCAAGATTGTGCGGAATGAGAATGAACGACGGAAGCCCCGCTGCGGCCGCATTCGCAGCAACCGAGTTGGCAAGATTTCCGGTTGACGCGCAGCCCACCGCTTCCAGCTTGAATTCCAAGGCTTTGTTGATAGCGACTGCTGTGACGCGATCCTTAAAAGAAAGAGTTGGGGAGTTGACGCTGTCATTCTTCAAGTACAGGTTATCAATCCCCAGCTTTCTGCCGAGCCGGTCCGCGCGAACCAGCGGAGTGCCGCCGGTCGCCAACCCGATTTTCGGTTCGGATTCGAGGGGAAGCAATTCGCGGTATTTCCAGATCGTTTTCGGACGGGAGGACAGAGCGTCGCGAGTTAATTTCTTCGCAATCGCTTCATAGTGATAATCGGCCTCCAGAGGGCCGAAACAATGTTCACAGCCGGCAAGCAGCTTGACGGGATATTCGCGTCCGCATTCCCGGCATTGGAGACCCTTGACGAAGCTCATGAGCGTACCTTTCTGTTAAGCACAGCCTCGACAAGGAGCAAAATGGAAAAGCCCCGTGCCAAACTAGCACGGGGCTTTCATCAACCCTTTCGGAGCTGTTTAGCAGTTTTTTACGTGGAGCAAGTTGCCTTAAATCGCCACGTACACGGTTAAAAGAACAAAGAGCAACCCTAAATTAAGGTTAAAACTTATCTCGCTCGTTGCATCCGCGTCAAGGAGAACTTTTCCAGCTCGTCAAAGGCGGCATCTCGCGCTTGGAGTAAGAAGGCTCGGCAGTACTTGATGAATCATGGTGTTCCCAGCGATTGTTCCGATCGGCGACAAAGACGTCGTCGAAGATCATGGTGCACAACCGCAGCATGATGACCTTCCGGACATTGCGAACGTATAAGGCTGCATAAAAGCCGTCGTCCTCCAGGCTCTTCCATCGAACCCGATCTTCATCCGTAAAAGATGTGACCTGGTCTCCGAGGATATCCCGCAAGAACCGCAACTTGAAACCTTCATGGACGGCATTGGTGGCTACGACCATTTCGTCGTCGCGCTGGAACAGAAGAACCTGGCTTCGTTTCGGATGCGTGAGAAGCTGAACCAGAGATAGAACGACGGCCACCAGGGCAATCGGCGCCAGCAGCATCAAAAGCACCTGAACCGCTTCGGAGCTCCGCGAAAGGTTGACTGCGACCCCGGAGAGAACGACCGCGGAAAGGATGAGGGTCAGAATGTAAAGGAATCGGTTTCGGCTCACCTCGTTCCGCTGCACTACAACCATGACGGCCCCTCCTCTAGAACCGCTCATTATGAGAGAACCAGCTGCAAAAAGGCACAAAAAACACTCTAAGCCGGACGGATCACGCAAACCGCTTCAGGCGTCAGCAATTGCACCGCGAGGGTTTCGACGCAGAAGAGATGAACGGCGGTCTCGTCGTGCCAACGGTAACCAACGGTGAAGTCGCCGCCGACTGTCGTCAGAAACTCCTCCGCGAGTCGAGAAGAGAGCTGCGCCATCAATGACCGGCGAATGATGAACTTTCTCGATCACGATGCCGAGTTGTTTTCGCAGCCGGGTAAACGCCTCCCTCGCCGGTCCGGCGAAGGTAAGAATAGTAGTGTTCTGTTGAGAGCACCGCTTCGTAGGGACCTTTGATGCCGAACGTATCGCGCGGTGCATATCTCGTGTTTGTGGTGTCAAATCTTGAGGTAATTCGTGAAAGCCCTCAGAAGCCATTCCGTTCCTCCTTTGTCCGTCTTACGATGGAAGTATAGAGTGACGCAACATGGCTGCCAAAGATTGATTGAAGAAGGGAGAAAGCTTATGGCTCGATTCATTCGCGCTGCCATCGGGATTCTCATCGTCGGTCTCTTCATTTTTGCTGCCCGCAGCAATCAAACACTCCCGCTCGAGAAAATCAAGCTACCGCCAGGCTTCAGCATCAAGGTCTATGCCGCCGGAGTCCCCAATGCGCGGCAGATGGCGCGTGGCTCTAATGGCGTGCTTTTCGCCGGATCGAGGGAAGCCGGTAATGTATACGCGATCGTGGACCACTCGAAAGATAATCGGCCGGCCGAGGTCATCAAGATTGCGCAAGGCCTGAACATGCCGTCGGGCGTGGCCTTTCGTGACGGATCGCTTTATGTAGCAGAAATCGCGCGTGTCATCCGCTACGACGGGATTGAGTCCCGTCTAAAAAGTCCGCCAAAGCCTGTGGTGGTCAACGACCGATTCCCAACCGACCGTCACCACGGTTGGAAGTTCATTGCGTTTGGACCTGATGGGATGTTGTACGTGCCTGTCGGCGCGCCTTGCAATATTTGCCGTCCCGATGAGCGGCATGGCGTTATCGATCGTATGAGGCCTGACGGTTCGGGTCTTGAAGTTTTTGCAGCCGGAATTCGGAACTCCGTCGGCTTTGACTGGAACCCGGCGACGAAGGAATTGTGGTTTACCGATAATGGTGTTGACGATATGGGCGATAACATTCCGCCCGATGAGCTGAATCACCCGCCACGGCCGGGAATGAACTTCGGTTTCCCGGACTGCCTGGCCGGCACGATCCCGGGTCCTGGGTTCAACAAGGAACCTTGCAATAAATTTACACCGCCCGCGATAAATCTCGGTCCGCATGTTGCCGCCATCGGCATGCGGTTTTACACCGGCACGATGTTTCCCCCGGAATATCGGAACCAGATCTTCATTGCGGAACATGGCTCATGGAATCGCAGGGTTCCCATCGGCTATCGCGTCACGCTTGTGCGCTTGGAGGGAAATAAAGCAGTTAAGTACGAACCCTTCGCCGAAGGATGGCTGCAGGGTTCTGCCGCGTGGGGCCGTCCCGCCGATGTTCTGGTAATGCCGGATGGTTCGCTGCTCGTTTCCGATGATCGGGCCGATGCAATTTACCGGGTGACGTATTCCGCTCCTCGCTGAGGAGCGGAAGGCATAAATATCACTCCGCCGAGCTCTACGAAGACCGGATCCGTTTATAAATGAAAAAACGCCTCACGAGCCGTCATGGCCCGTGAGGCGTGTGCCGTTCGCCGTTCTTCCGACTGCGGTGTAGCGGCAAAGAGTCCGTTCATTTTTTGGGAATCATTCCCAGCGCTACCCTCCTGGACTATCCCTCAGCGGAAGATTGTCCCTGGCGTTCGAGCAATACCGAAATCTGATCGTCGCTGTATCGGAAACCTATCCATGAGAGCGACCGAAAATCCGGGCTACCGAAATCGAACCCATTCGCCGAATCGGATCCCCTCGTTCGGTACCGCAACATGTATTGCTCGCCAGCCGCGAATCCCGAGCCCATCAGTTCCAACTCGGTAATCATCCCTTGTTGTCTGGATAACGTGATGTGGCGTGTTGTCATGATGCCCGATTTGGTGCACGGGAAGGTCCAATTGCTTTACCTGCTTTTAACTTGTTGAAATGCCGTTGAGACTCAAACCCAGGAAAGAGGCCGGCGTATACAAATTTGTGTAAAAATGTGTCGAGGCAACAAAAAATTGTCGTCGAGCCAACGAAAATTGTCACTAATGGCTGATTCAACTATCCAGTTCCTGCGTGACTTAATCGCGATCAATTCCGTCAACCCTTCGCTTGTATCCGGAGCTGCCGGCGAAAATCAGATTGGCGCAGCTATCGCAAATAGACTGCGTGCGGGGGGCCTGGATGTGCAGGTTGAGCAACTCCCGGCCGGCCGCTCCAACGTGATCGGGATAGTCGAGGGGAAACAAAAGGGCCGGTCTCTCATGTTCTGCGGCCATATGGACACGGTCGGTATTGCAGGGATGGACTCGCCATTCGATCCCATCGAGAAGGATGGTCGAATTTATGGCCGCGGCTCGCAGGATATGAAGGGCGGTCTTGCAGCGATGGTTGCAGCCGCGTTAGACCTCTCCAAAAATGGCGGATTGCCTGCCGGCCGTCTGGTCCTTGCCGCGGTCGTCGACGAAGAATACGCGAGCATTGGGGCTGACGCTCTCGTTCAAACCTGGAAAGCGGACGCTGCTGTCGTCGGCGAGCCGACGGATATGAAAATCGCCGTGGGACACAAGGGCTTCCAGTGGGTGGAAATCACCACCGAAGGCATCGCCGCTCACGGGAGCCGCCCCGCTGATGGACGAGACGCGATCGTACGCATGGGACGCGTCCTTTCACGTTTGGAAAAGCTGGATCGCGAGCTTCAGGCGTGCCCGCCGCATCCTGTCCACGGGACAGCCTCATTGCACGCGTCGTTGATCACGGGAGGCCGCGAGTTAAGCACGTATCCCGATCAATGTACGCTCGAAATGGAACGGCGGACGATCGAAGGCGAAGCCGGCCAATGTGCTTTAAACGAGGCAGAAAAGATTATCCGTGATCTTCAGCGCGAGGATCCTGAATTCAAAGCATCAGCACGATTTCTCTTTTCACGGCCGCCTTATTTGACCCCGTCCGGGCACGTTCTGCCCCAGATGATCGAATCCGTACTCGCGAAAAAGGGAAAACTCGCCCTGCGCGGCGGTATGAGTTTTTGGACTGACGCTGCGATCCTTGGCGACGCCGGTATTCCGTCCGTTGTATTCGGTCCGCGCGGCGCCGGGCTTCACAGCGTGAGCGAATATGTGATCGCTGAAGACGTGATCACCTGCCGCGAGGTCCTCATCGAGTTGGCAAAGGAGTTCTGTTGCGGCCGATGATGAACACCTCAACGCGGTAGAGAAATTCGTCCGGTCCCTCCGCCTCAGGACCAATCTTCCTTCGATGCCTTCCGTTTTCGCCGAACCAGAATGAACGCAATGCATACAAGCGCCAACACGCCGGCGCCGAGCCGTATCATGGTGCTGTTGTCGGAACCAGTATCCGGCGCGGCCTGGATCAGCCAAAGAGCAAACATGAGCATGGTAAGAACTGAATTGCCTTTCTCGTTTCATCCCGGAGCACGAACGCGTTATCACGATCGAAGACATGTTGCAGGCAATGGGGACCGGCGTCGAAGGCTCGATGACAACCGTCCACGCCAATTCTCCCGCCGATGCCTTCAGCCGGCTGGAGACGATGGTCATGATGGCGAAACTCGACTTGCCCAGCCGATTCATTCGCCAACAAATGGCCTCGGTCATTCACCTGTTGGTACAAACCGCGCGCCTCAGCGACGGCACACGAAAGGTAACTCACGTCTCCGAAGTCACAGGCTTGAATAACCTGAGCATTCAAAGACATTTTTATTTTTGACCAAACCGGAGTGGCGGAAGATGGCCGGGTCCTCGGCCGATTTCAGGGCGCGGCTCCTTCGGCTGAGTTCATGGAACGGCTGCGGTTGTCAGGAATACCGGTCTCGCCTGGACTTTTCGACGAGGTCGTCTCGATCCAATAGACCATGAAGCGATTCCTCCACACATCGCTGCTACTGTCATTGTTGTTCCCAACGTGCTTTGCCGAGGAAACGGCGCCGTGGGAAGTGTTTGGCGGTTACTCTTTCCAGAGAGCCGACGTTCGGCAGTATTTCATTTCCAGGCCGACGCCGCTCATTTATGCTGCGCGCCATCACTACGTGAACATGAACGGCTGGGAGCTGTCGGTGACGGAGAACCTGAATCGGTGGTTTGGAGGGACGCTGGATATCATCGGCTATTACGGGTCGCCGGCGGTCGGGAGCGTTACGACTCGAGACCATATCTACTCGATTTTGTACGGGCCGCAATTCATGTATCGAAAAGATACCAACATCGGAGCGCCGGGGCGGCTCATATTCTCGTCTGTACCGTTCGCACATATCCTTTTCGGGGGAGCCCACACGAGCGCGACCGTTGGACCTCCAGGCCCTCATGCCTCGGATTTCTCGTTTGCGATGGCCCTTGGGGGAGGTCTGGATTGGCCTCTCACGCCTGACGCATCCGTTCGCCTCTTCCAATTGGATTACTTGAGGACCAATGCGCTCGGAGCGGGCCAGAACAACTACCGCGCATCGATCGGCGTGGTCTTGCGGCTCGGCAAACCAAAATAGCTCAGTCGTCCGGAATCGCGATGGGTTTTTGCGATCGGACGATGAACACACCTACGAGCACCAACACAACTCCGGCAATCTGGGAAGCTACGGGATTTTCTCCCAGCAACAGCCACCCCGCAAGTAGCGCAACGATCGGTGTGAGATTGTTGAATACGGATGTGCGTGCTACACCGATCGTGTTCAACGCGTGCGCCCAAACAAAATAGCCATAGGCGATCGACAAGAGCGCCGAATACCCCAGACCCAGCCATGCGATGGGCGCAATGCTCGGCCACGGCTGCGCGATGATCCATGGTAGCGACATCGGCACCATCATGGCTGTGCCGGCGATCATCGTCGCGACCGTTAGCCGGATCGGGCCGTATTTGCCTAAAAGGCGAGTGGATTCCGCACTCTGCCAGCCCCAACAGATCGAAGCGGCCATCATGAGTAAATCACCGCGCCAGGATCCTGCCAACGAAATGCCCTCCGAGGCAAACGCCACGATCGCTGCCACGCCGGCCAGCGACATGATGATTCCTATAAGCACGCCTCGGCTGAAACGCTCCCGTCCCATGGCAACTCCAATTAGAAAAGCAAACACCGGGCTCAGCGCCATAATCAGCGCGCCGTTGCCGGCTCCGGTCCTGGCGAGCCCAAGCGCAAATAGGAACTGGTAGAACGCGTTCGTAATAAAACCCAACCAAAGTATCCGGCGAATATCGGGCGAGGCGATCCGGAGACCCTCACCGCGCATTTTCAGAACGAAATACATCGCAGCCGATGAAACCGTGAAGCGCACGGCGTTGAAGGCAATCGGATGGAAGTACCGGAAGGTGATCTTCACGATAGCGTAGTTGAATCCCCAGATCACAACGGTACTCAGCAACAACGCATCAACGGCGTAATGTTTGCGGTCCGGCACGCTCACACGTTAACATGCCAACTATCTGTAGCGGCGGTCCGCGGAGCGCAAGCCCGGCTGGGCGCAGCCTCAAGAGCCGCCGTTGACACAAACAACGCGAGTGTACCGTGCAGATATTCCAATCCGATGGAAAATCGTTTACGCGCCTGACGCCGTCGCCACTCCCAATACCCTGATCTATGCTCGAACGCGAATTCGGCTCGACGGCTGTAAAAGTTCCAGTCATCGGACAAGGAACCTGGAACATGAGACGTGACGGCGGAGAGGCCCTGCGAACAGGCATTGAACTCGGCATGACGCATATCGATACCGCCGAAATGTACACGGGCGCGGAAGAAATCACTGCCGAAGCGATTCGCGGAATCCGAAGCAAGATTTTCCTCGTCAGCAAGGTTGTTCCTTCGAATGCTTCCTACAAAGGGACCCTACGGGCATGCGATGCCAGCCTGCGGCGCCTGAAGACGGATTACCTCGATGTGTACCTTCTCCACTGGTGGAGCGGTTCGCATCCGATCGGGGAAACCATGCGAGCGATGGAAGAGCTCGTGGCGGCCGGAAAAGTCCGCTACATCGGCGTTAGTAATTTCGATGTGGACCGTCTGAAACAGGCCCAAAGGGCGTTGACGCGCGACAAAATTATCTGCGATCAGGTGATCTATCACTTGCGCTCGCGCGCGATCGAGAATCATGTTCTGCCGTACTGCGAATCGCAGAATATAGCGGTCGTCGGCTATTCGCCGTTCGGGCAAGGCGATTTTCCTTCTCCAGGCAGCAAACAGGGTAAGGCACTCCAAACGATCGCCGATCGGCACGGAAAGACGCCGCCTCAGGTCGCGCTGAATTTTCTGACGCGGCGGAGGAGCTTGTTTACAATTCCGAAGGCCGGCAAAGTCGAACACGTGAGAGAGAATTCCGGCGGAGCCGGCTGGAAATTAACCGAGGACGACTTAAGGCTCATCGATGGCGCATTCCCACCGGCCGGCAAGGACGAACCTCTCGATATGCTGTAAGAGGATCCTTGAAGCGATGGCGATCATAGAAGCTGTGAAGGAATTGAAGAAATGTTGAATGTGGGGTATTCCCCTCCTCTGCGAGCTCTGCGAGGAGGGGAATACTCTGCGCGAGTCCAATTCATTCACACCTTCAATAGACGGCTACAGTTGGACACTCTCAGCCCCGAACACGCGTGAGGCGATCTGTAGTCCCTCCCAAGCTGCAGGGAATCCTGCATAAGGAGCCATCTGGATCATGGCTTCCAGGACTTCTTCTTTTGTCGCGCCGTTCCCGAGCGCCATCCGGATGTTCAATTCGATAGCGCTGGTTCGTCCGAGGGCGGTCAGTGCCGCAATCGTGCAGAGGCTGCGGGTCTTTAGATCGAGAGTGTGACGAGTCCAAATCTGTCCAGCCACGAAAGAAAGGATCAGGTGTTCCAGTTCGGGTGAGAGTTGTCTCCATCTCTGGCGCATGCGTTCGGCTTCTTCTGAGCCCAGCATTTTCTTAAGGATAGCTAAACCATCTTCGAGGTGTTGTTCATCAGTCATACTCGTTAATTCCCGAGTCTGAATCCGTAACCGGCGCTGACGTCGATCGCCTGCCCGGTGATGGCGTCGGATTCCGGGGAACAGAGAAAAAGGACAACGTCGGCTACCTCTTCCGGCAGAACCATCCTCTTTAATGCTGTAGCGCGAACGTACTCTTGAAACATTTCGTCTACGCTTACGCCGGCGGCCGCAGCGCGGGCCCGGATAACGGAGTCGATCAGCTCGGTCCGTGTTGGTCCGGGGCAAACGACGTTGACCCGAACATTGTATGGCCCGAGTTCCTGTGCAAGCGTCAGGGTCAATCCGACCAGTCCCCACTTCGAAGCCGCATAGGGTGCGCGTAGCGGATACGCCATCTTGCCGGCAATGGAAGAAATATTAATGATTCGGCCGGTCTTTCTTTCGATCATTGAAGGGATGACTGCCCGGCTCAACACAAATGGCGTGCGGAGATTGGTCTGTAGCGTCTTGTCCCAATCTCCTGTGGCAAGCTGGTCTGCCCGGCCGGTCGGTCCTGTAATTCCGGCGTTATTGATGAGAATGTCCACGGGCCCGAGGTCCCGGACGACGGACTTTACAACCGAATCGACCTGAGCATCGTCGCAGAGATCGACCCCGTAGGATTTGAACCTGAAACCCTTCGACTGAAATTCCGCGGACGTGCTTTTGAGCGCCGGGTCGTCCAGAGCTGCAATGCCGCCTGCGGCGCCTGCAGCACAAAGCTTTTCCGCGATCGCTTTCCCAATCCCCTGACTTCCGCCGGTCACCAATACGATTTTGTCCTTCAGCATCATGAGGAGGATATACTGTGCACGATCTTGGGAATTCTGCAAGGAGGAATCATGCGAACAATGAGCGCAGTCGCTTCAGTGGTAATTCTGATTGGCGTGAACACCGGCGCACGGTTTCCTCAGGATTTTGAGCTAAGATTTTTCGAAGGAGGATTACCATGGCTGGACTTGCTGAGAAAACCTGTGTTCCCTGCCGAGGGGGAGTGCCGCCCCTGACGGGCGAGCAAATCAAGCCGTTGGCTGCCCAGGTCGAGGGCTGGCACGTTATCAACAATCACCACATCGAGAAAGAGTTCAGATTTCCCGATTTCAAAACGGCCCTGGATTTTACGAATAGGGTTGGCGCGGTCGCGGAAGAGCAGGGGCATCATCCTGATATCTATTTGGCGTGGGGCAAAGTGGGAGTGAGGATCTGGACGCACAAGATCGACGGTCTCACCGAGAGCGATTTCATCCTGGCGGCGAAGATCGATAGAGCGTAATTCAGCGACCCACCCCGAATTCCTCGCACTTCAGGAATTCGGGGTGCGTCCCCTAGTTCGATTGTGCGGGCCGCAGCGTAAGTTTCTGCACTCTCCAATTCAGGGTCTCGGCGACGTAGATTTCGTTTTCGCCGTGGCAGTCCATCGCATGGACGGTGCCGAACTCTTTGAGGAGTTTCCCGGCTCGGCCGAATTTACCGACGATCTTTCCGTCGAGCGTCAACTTATAAATCTCCCCATTGTCCAGGGTCGTGCTGGGATTCGAGTTGGACGTGTAGAGGAATTGTCTTGGACCGGGCGTGATGCAGATCGCATACGGTGCGCCGGCATTCGTAATCTGCGTCTTGAAGTTGCCGTCGATATCGAATACCTGGATGCGCTTGTTTTCCCGATCGCCGACGTAGACGTTGTTTTGGGCATCGATAGCGATCGTGTGCGGCAGGTTGAACTGGCCGGGCTCTGTGCCACGCTGGCCCCAGGACTTGATGAACTTCCCGTTCTTATCGAATTTCGCGACCCGGGAGTTGCCATAGCCATCGGCGACGAAGATATTTCCGGCCGAGTCCCACGCCACATCGGTCGGACGATTGAAATTGTCACCCGGGACGCCCGCGCCCGGCGGTCCACCGCGTCCACCGCGTCCGCCTTCGCCTCGTCCGCCTTCGCCTTCACCACCCGAACGTGCGGGGACAACCAGCGCTTCGGGTTTCCGGCCCAAGGTCATGAGCACGCGTCCATCGGGATCGAACTTGATCACCATGTTCGCTCCCTCGTCGATGACCCAGATGTTGTCCTGCCGGTCGACACGTACGCCATGCGCGAAAACGAATCCGTAGAGACCCTGACCGATCTCGCGCACGTATTTACCGGTCTGATCGAATTCGAACAATCGTGCGGAGCTCCGGGCAAACGTTCGATTCGTACCGATCGTCACTTTTGGAGAGCCGGTCCGCGTGTATACGAACACGTGTCCTTTGGAGTTGGTCGCAACGCCGGCTGCTTCACCCATATACAGACCGTCGGGCAGCTTGAGGAAGTTGGGGGCGGAGTCGTAAGGAATTTCCGGGATGCTTTGCGCGAACACCAGACCGGAGAATCGAAACACGAAGACTAAAAGTAAACCAATTGAACCACGCTTCATGGATACCTCCGTTTTCATCTCGCCTTCGACGATGTTTGAACGTGCTGCGGCTTTAGAATGATCTTTTGTATCCTCCAGGCCGTGATCTCGGCAACGACTAGTTCGTTCTCATTCCGGCAATCGATCGCATGGATCGTGCTGAATTCTCCAAGCTGTTTCCCGGGCTTGCCGAACTTACCGACGATGGTGCCGTCCAGTTCCATCTTGTAAACCTCGCCGCTGACGGCCATCAGGCGCGAATCGTTATTGTCGGGATTCGAATTCGAACTGTACAGATATTGGTGCGGGCCGGGACTGATGCAAACGGCCCACGGTGCGCCTACGTTGTCGTAAATTTTGACGAGGTTCAGATCGCTGTCGAGTACTTGAATACGCCTGTTCCCGCGGTCCGCGACGTATATATTTCCCTTGGCGTCGGACGTGATCGAGTGCGGCGTGTTCATTTGTCCCGGTTGCGCTCCACGCGTACCGACTTCTTTGATGAAACGGCCGTTCTTGTCGTACTTCGCAACGCGCGAATTGCCGTATCCGTCCGAAATGTAGATGTTCCCTGCGGGGTCCCAGGTAACATCGGTCGGCCGGTTGAATCGATAAGGTTGCGCGGGAGGCGGTGGGGTTCCGGGCGCCGCCGTTTGGCGCACACCTTCAACGGCTTCTTCTCTTCGGCCCATCGTCATCAGAACGCGCCCTTCCGGACTGAACTTGATGACCATATTGGTTCCTTCGTCTACGGCCCAGATGTTGTCCTGCGAATCGACGCGGACCCCGTGCGCCATCTCGAAACCGTATAGACCCTGGCCGATCTCGCGGACGTAATTTCCATTCTGATCGAACTCGAACAGACGCGTTTCGCCGCTCCGCGTGAAGACGAAAACGTGCCCCTTCGAATTTCGCGCCACGCCGATGCCTTCGCCGAGATACAAGTTCTGCGGCAGTTTCAGAAAATTCGGCACCGTATCGTACGGTAGATCGGGCGCCGTTTCGAATGCCTTCGCTCGAGGCGGCACATTCTGTTGCGCGAACAGAGGAATCGCGGCAAACACAAGTACCGCCACCAAACCAAATCTCAATGCTCGATTCATCGAAGCCCCCTTGGAAAACGTGAAGAAACTGTACACCACACGCCCCGTAGAAGGGAAATTGGAAATTGGAAATCGGACGATTCCTGCATCTCCAATCCGAAATTTCCCGATCCGACTTTGACTTGATTTGCGAGGGGTTTTAGCGGCAATCTTCTCATCCATGCCAGAAAAGGGTCATCTGATCTTGACGGCAATCGGGCCGGATCGCGTCGGTCTGGTCGAGAAACTGTCTGAGTTTATTTCACGCCACGACTGCAATATCGAGGACAGCAAGATGGCGGCGTTTTGCGGGGAGTTCGCGGTCATCATTTTGATTACGGGCGACGGCAGTCAACTTGCCAAGATCGCGCGCGACTATCGTGAGATCGAATCGGAAACGGGACTCACCATCGCCGTCAAAGCACCGTCGGCGCGAAAACCAACAGAGGCGTTCATTCCCTGCAAACTGACCGCTGCGTGCATGGATCATCCGGGGATTGTTCACAGGATCAGCGGCGTGCTCAGCCAACTGGCCGTCAACATCGAATCTATGGAGACGAAGACGTACTCCGCTCCGATGAGCGGCACTCCGCTGTTTCAACTCGAAGCCTCCCTTGCCGTGCCCGTTCGCACGAATATCAACCAGCTCCGCGAACGCTTGGCAGACGTCCAGCGAGATGAGAACATCGATATCGAAATCACGGTAATCAAAGGATAGACGATGCCGACCGAACTGAAGATTCGCGTGAACGAGCGGGTGTGGACGATCGAGTCCCCGCCAGACACACCGCTCTTATAGCGAGGCAAATCCGTAACAATTCTTGAAGGCCTGCCGCAGTTTGTTCATTCTTCTTCCCCACGCGCACCGACTTCATCGAAGCTGGAGACGATAGGGTGATTATGTGGCGGCTGAAGATGATTTCCAGGCCGTACGCACAGCAGAGTTTGCATACCAGCGGTGCGGGCGGCATCAAGCTCGCGAGTCACGTCTGAGATAAAGAGGATGTCCGCGGCCGGAATGCCAAACGAGTGTGCGATTCGCCCGTAGCTTGAGGCATCATTCTTCGGCCCGGTGGTCGTGTCGAAGTATCCGTTGAGGTACCTGGTGAGGTCGCCTGCACTGGTCGTGGAGAAAAGCAGGCGCTGGGCCAGGACGCTTCCCGAAGAGAAAATGCGGACATCGATCTGATTGCTGCGCCAGCGTTCGAGCGCCGGCGGCACATCTGGAAACACTTCGCCGCGGAGTTCACCGTTTTCATAACCGTTGAGCCAAATCTTGCCCTGGATATTTTTCAGCGCAGTTGATTTGCGATCCTGGTCCATCAGCCAGTGAATATAAGCAAGGGGTCCGGCGGACCAGGGCGGCGGATTCGTACCCTGGCGAATATCATTCTCGTGTTCGTGCTGAAGCTCGATTAGATTTGCGTTCTTCACGAATTCCGCCGCGTGGCGGCGAGCAAATGGGAAGAGGACATCGTAGACGAATGAGATGGGCGTAGTCGTACCTTCGATGTCGAGCAGAATGCCTTTTATCGGCATTTGCCCGCATCAAGCCATGTAGGCGTGGCCGAGACAGACCGGCTCGAACCCTTCGTCAACGCCGCTATCCGTGTACCACGGCGTCCATCCCGATGGATCCTGAAACAACCGGATGCAGCGGATATGTTTATCGGTGCAAAGATCAAACCAGTGCAGCGTGCCCCGCGGTACGCGAATCAAGTCCCCGGGTTCTACTTCAATGGAAACGACTGGGGAGGTCTTGGGATTCACGTGGAAGACTCCGTGGCCCTGTACGGTGAACCGGACTTCGTCTTCATCATGCCAGTGTTCGCGGCTGAACTTGGCCAGCATGGCGTCCAGGCCGGGCGTTTGAGGATTGACATTAATCACGTCGGCAGTGACGTAGCCCCCGCGAGCCTTCAGCTTGTCAATCTCGGCAGAGTATGCCTGCAGGATGTCTTCTTGCGTCGCATCCGGCCGGAGCGGTTGTGAGGGTTCCCAAACATCGTACTCGATGCCGATCCTGGTCAAATATTCGCCGACGGCCGCCTGGCCCGTGATTGTGCGATTTTCTTCCGGAATACGAAGTACCGCCATAAGGTCTCCTTCTATTAGCGTCGGGCCGACCGGCCTATTAGCGTCAGGCCGACCGGCCGGATTGCTTCGGTACGCGCCTGCGGCGCCTTCTTCCTACCGGCCGGTTCCCCCACGCCTCGCTCAATATTGTGGCTCCATCATCTGCCGCCGGCCAACGGATTCCAACAAGAATTCCAAAATTTCGACGTGGCGGCCAGCCTCCGCTAAATCTTTCCCCCAAGTGTACATTCCGTGGCGCCGGATAAGAAATCCGTGAACCTGGGGGTTGTGTCCAAGCATCCGTTTCGTTTCCCCAGCGAGTTCTTCCATATCCTGGCTGTTTTCCAAAATCGGCAGCCATTCGCGATGTTCATGCGTACTGACCCCATCGAGGCCCTTCAACATCTCATAACCTTCGATAAAAAATCCACCACTGCCGGCGTGGTAATCCGACAGAACAGTGCTCCACACCGAATGCGTATGGAGAACGGCTCCGGCACCCCGGGTTTCAACGATGGCAATATGCAGCAGCGTTTCGGCAGACGGCTTACCCGGAGTGGAGTTCAAAGCCCGGCCGCCGCCATCGACCTCGAGAATCTGGCCGGGCGTGAGCCGGCCTTTATCGACGGAACTTGCGGTAATGGCTAAGCGAAGGGGTTCGCGCTCAACAACGGTACTGAAGTTCCCGCTTGTTCCGAGAGCCCAGCCCCGGCGATGGAAATCCCGCGCGAGATTGACCAAGTCGTCGATCGTGGCCGATTGGCTCATGGTGCGGAATTATAATACGGCCAGAGTGGGGGACCGGCCGAATGCCACTTCAAGGAGGCCGCCGCGAAGCGCAAGCCCGATAGGGCGCAGCCTCAGTAAAAAGCTGCGTACCTCCAGTAGGCAGGCCGGTGGGCCCAACGTAAATAAATGAGTCCTGAAAAACGACGAGGCCGGGGAGCCGCGAGCAATCCTGCCAATCGATTCGAAACGTTGTCCTACCACTCGTCCGACTGGGACGAGCCGGAAGATCCCGCGCCGCAGACGCTGTTTCTGAAGGATGACACCCGAACCATCATTAATTATAACGACAGCCCGGATGTCGGTTTTTCCGCCAGCATCAATCCGTATCGAGGCTGCGAGCACGGCTGTGTCTATTGCTTTGCGCGGCCTAACCACGAATATCTGGGGTTTTCGGCCGGTCTGGATTTTGAAAGCAAAATCCTGGTGAAAGAAAACGCGCCGGATTTGCTGCGGCGCGAATTGTTATCGCCGAAGTGGGTGCCTCAGGTGATCGCAATTAGCGGTGTCACGGACGCCTATCAACCGGTCGAGCGGCGATTGCAGCTGACACGGCGCTGTCTGGAGGTTCTCGTTGAGTTTCAGAACCCCGTCGTGATCATCACGAAAAACGAACTCGTAACGCGGGACATTGATCTGCTCGGAAAGCTTGCGGGTCTCGATGGGGTCTTGGTTTTCATTTCCGTAACTTCACTGGACAGCGAGCTGGCGCGTGAACTGGAGCCACGCGCGTCGCAGCCGGGCCGCAGGCTTGCGGCGATCGAAGCGTTGTCACGTGGGGGAATTCCGACGGGTGCGTTGGTTGCTCCGGTCATTCCCGGTCTGACTGATCACGAAATGCCCGCCATCATCTCCGCCGTTGCGGCCGCAGGAGCTGTCGCTGCCGGTTATGTTCCGTTGCGGCTGCCTTACGGAGTTGCATCACTTTTTGACGAGTGGCTCACACTTCACCGGCCTCTGCAAAAAGAGAAAATTCTCAACCGCATTCGCGATATCCGTGGCGGTCGTTTGAATGATCCAAACTTTGGCACCCGCCTCCATGGTAGCGGTCCTTATGCCGAACACATTTCCGAGCTGTTCGAAGTCTGCTGCCGAAAGGCGGGACTCAACTCCAGCCGGCCGATTCTCTCCGCCAAAGCGTTTCGGCGGCCGGGCCCCTCACAGATGCGCTTGTTTTAAATGGACACAGAGTCCTGTGTCCAGCCGAGACTTGAGGGTAAAGATCAGCCTCCCAGAGAAGGCGATTTTCCCGGTTTTGGAGGCTTAGTTCCTTTCCCACCTCGCTAACGTCCACAGTCTAAACGCCCGCTTTGTGGAA
>Ga0209376_1000853_pt1 | contig 32510 bp, 29 predicted proteins | sample GraSoiAngelo_134_FD_185891 | JGI IMG/M metagenome (GOLD analysis project Ga0209376, IMG submission 185891) | Grasslands soil microbial communities from the Angelo Coastal Reserve, California, USA - 14_0929_05_30cm (SPAdes) (version 2) | ecosystem: Environmental > Terrestrial > Soil > Grasslands ... | reverse complement strand
GCCGGCGCGCGTGCTCCGCGCGACGCTCGGCGAGGCCGTCGACGCGACGCTCAACGCCATCACCGTCGACGGCGACATGAGCACGAACGACACCGTGCTGCTGCTCGCGAGCGGCGCCGCGGCGAACACGCCGATCGCCGTGGGCTCGCGGCAGCACGCGGCCCTCACACGCGCGGTGACCGCGGTGCTCGACGAGATCGCCCGCCTCGTGGTGCTCGACGGCGAGGGCGGCACGCGCGTGGTCGAGGTCCTCGTGCGCGGCGCGCGTTCCGGGGGCGAGGCGCGCCGCGTGGCGCGCGCCGTCGCCGAGTCGACGCTCTGCAAGGCGGCCTTCCACGGCGGCGACCCGAACTGGGGCCGCTTCGTGTGCGCGGCGGGGACGGCGGGTGCGGCGCTCGACGCGGACCGGGTGGACGTGACGATCGGCGACGTGAGGGTCGCACGCCGCGGCCGCCCCGTGCCCGGCGCGCTCGGCCGTGCCGCCGTCCGCATGCGGCGGACGAGCTTTCGTCTCGAGCTCGATCTTCACCTGGGCGCCGGCACCGCCCGGATGCTCGCCTCGGACCTCTCGCCCGCCTACGTCCGCTTCAACGCCGAGTACACGACCTGAGTGCGGACCCTCCGGCTGCTCGGCCTGGTCGTCGCGGTCTGGCTGCTCGCGGCCGTCGTGAGCCCCTGGGTGGCCGGTCTGGCGGCAGCCGGGTGGCGGCTCACGTTCGCGCGCCTCTACGACCGGGTGTTCGAGCTGCTCCTGGTGGCCGCGGTCGTCATCGCCTGGCGTCGGCTCGACCTGGGCAGCGCCCGCGAGCTGGGGCTCGCACGGCCGCGCTGGGCCGCCGAGGTCCGGCGCGGCCTCGGCGCGGGACTCGCCGGCGTGGGGGCGGCGCTCCTCGTCTGCATGCTGGCCGGTGCGGTGGTGCCGGAGCTGCGCTTCGCGGCCGTCAAGACGCTGCGCAAGGCGCTGCTCGGCCTCGCCGCGGCCATTGCCATCGGCACGGCCGAGGAACTGCTCTTCCGCGGTGTCCTGCTCCATCGGATGGCGCGCGACCTCGGGCGAATGGCAGCCGTCATCCTCACCGCGCTCGTGTACGCGGCGGTGCATGCGGTGCGCACGGGCGCGTCCCGCGGCGGGGCCGTGACCATCTGGAGCGGTCTCGAGCGGAGCGCCGCACTGGTGACGCCACTCCTCGAGCGGGACGCGCTGCCGGGAATCGTCGGGCTCGTGGGCCTGGGCGTGCTGCTGGCCGTCGCGCGGCTGCGCACGGGGAGTCTCTGGGTGTCGATCGGCATCCACACGGCGTGGGTGGCGGTCTTCCGCGTGGGGCGACTCTTCCTCGCGATCCAGCGTGAGCCGGCGTGGCTCGTCGGCCCGGGTTGGCCGCCGCTCATCGGCGGTGTGGCCGGCTGGGTGGCGATCGTCATCACCTCGGCGCTGCTCTTCTCTCGGAGGAGATAGAGGGCCAGGATCGAGCCCCCTCGCTCATCGCCGCCCGTGCTCTGCCGCGATCGAGACCCGCACTGCATCCTGGGCGCTCGTAATCGGATGCACGCCCAGGACGGCGATGTAGCGGCGGCTGCCGTCGTCCATCGCGTGGCTCCAGGCATAGGCGAGGCCCGCCTTGGGGTGGCCCTTCAGCGCGAACACCTCGACGACGCCGTCCCAGGGTCTGGCCCTGGAAGGTCTCGTGGACGCGGACGGAGCGGAGGTGGGTGCTCTCGACGCCGTGCAGGTCCCGGATGGTCTTCCGCAACCGTTCGCGCTCCGTCATGCCGCCTTCTCTATCAAGTTGCATCAGCGCCGCGAAGAGTGCCAAGCTCGGACCCGCTGACGTGACCCCCACCACGGACCTCGCGCTCGACGACATCCAGCTCGGCGAGCTCTCGCTCTGGCTCCGCCCGGACCGCGAGGGCATCTTCGCGAAGCTGCGCACCGAGCGTCCGGTGTCGTTCCACGCCGAGGGGGAATTTCCCGGCGTGCCGAAGGGGCGCGGCTTCTGGGCGCTGACCCGCTACGCCGACGTCGTCCGCGCGAGCATGGATGCCGAGACGTTCGTCTCCGGCCACGGCGTCAACATCCCCGACCAGGTACCCGAGCTGAACGAGTTCTTCGGCTCGATGATCAACATGGACGCCCCCCGGCACACGAAGCTCCGGAAGCTGGTGAGCGCCGGGTTCACGCCCCGCACCATCAACCAGGTCGAGCAGGCGGTCCGGACGCAGGCGAAGCGGATCGTCGATGCGGTGGCAAACAAGGGGACGTGCGACTTCGTCGGGGAGGTGGCCGCCGCGCTCCCCCTCCGCATCATCTGCGACATGATGGGTATTCCCGAGGCCGACCATCGGCGCATCTTCGAGCTCACGAACCTCATCCTCGGCGTCGGCGACCCCGAGTACGCCAGCTCGCGCGAGGAGCTGATGGCGGGAGCCATGGAGCTCTTCCAGTACGCCCAGACGCTGGCGGAGGAGCGGCGGACACATCCGCGCGACGACATCACGACCGCCCTCATTCAGGCCGAGGTCGACGGGGAGCGCCTCACCAGCCAGGAGGTCGGGTCGTTCTTCATCCTCCTCGCCGCGGCCGGCAACGAGACGACGCGCAACGCGATCAGCCACGGTATCAAGGTGCTCACCGACTTCCCCGCCGAGCGCGCCAGGTGGATGGCCGACTTCGAGCGGATCGCGCCGACCGCGGTCGAGGAGATCGTGCGCTGGGCCACCCCCGTGATCCACTTCCGGCGCACCGCCACGCGCGACGTCGAGATCGGCGGGCAGCGGATCCACGCCGGCGACAAGGTCGTCCTCTGGTACAACTCGGCGAACCGCGACGAGGCGTTCTGGAGCGAGGCGTACCGCTTCGATGTGACCCGCACGCCGAACGACCACGTGGGCTTCGGCGCGGGCGGCCCGCACTTCTGCCTCGGCGCGAACCTCGCGCGGCGCGAGATCCGCGTGATGTTCGACGAGCTCCTGCACCGGCTGCCCGACATGCACGTGACGGGGCGGCCCGACATGCTGCAGTCGGCTTTCATCCACGGCATCAAGCGCATGCGGGTGGAGTTCACGCCGGCGCGCTAGCGCACAGTTCGCAAGATAACTGCCCCCGATTGACGCGGAGGCCGGCTCCGCACTAGGGTCACGTCGCCACGGCAAGGAGGTCAGGATGGCGACGTACGTGATGCTGAGCACCCTCACCGACGAAGGGGCGGAGACGATCAAGAAGAACCCCACCCGCATCCGCGACGTCAACAAGGAGGTCGAGAAGCTGGGCGTGCGCGTCACGAGCCAGTACGCGTTGCTCGGCCCGTACGACTTCCTGAGCGTCGTCGAGGCGCCCGACAACGAGACGATCGCGCGCGTCTCGGCGGAGCTGTCGGCGCGCGGCAGCATCAAGATCACGACGCTGGCGGCGATCCCGATCGAGAAGTTCATCTCGGCGATTAAGTAGATTCCGGGGGCCCGTCCAGTGCTCGCGCGGCTTCGCCGCGCTGCGCGCTTTATGCCCCCGGACCCCGTCGCTCGGGCGCGGCGAAGCCGCGCCCGGCTCCCCCGGGCCTATTGGACGGAGCGGCTGTAGAGGCCTCGTCGATCATTGGGCACTGTCGGGGAAGCGGGGCGCCCAGCTCTCATGCTCCACCCGGGCGCCGTTCGCGATGAAGGCGATCGCGTGGTACCAGCCGGCGATCAGCAGTAGCTCGAGGCGCTGTGGTTCGGTCCAGTGCCGTTCGAGCTCCGACCACAGCTCGTCCGACACCGATGCGGTGTCGTGTAGCTCGTCGACGAGTCGGACGAGCAGGCCGTCGCGAGCCGACCAGACGGCTGCGTCGGCGTCGGCCGTGACGGTCGCTGCCAGCTGCTCGGGCGAGAGGCCGGCGCGCGCGCCGTACGAGATTGCATGGACCGCCCACTCGTACTCGCACGCGCACCGGGCGCAGACGCGATGGATGACGAGCTCTCGATCGTGGAGGTCGAGGGACAGCTCGCGGCCGAGGACGAAGCGGCCGAGCGAGGTCATGGCCGCCGCGAGGGGGCGATGCCGCGCGAGCGTGCGGAAGAGCTTGAGCGGCTCGACGGGAGAGTTCCGCGGCATCATGGCCTGCAGCGTCGCGCCCACCTCCGGCTCGTAGGGAGGGTGGACCGGCTCGATACGTGGACGACGAAGCTCGGTAGGCATGAGCCCCTCCTCGGACGTGCTATGCTTTCCGAAGCACATCTCTAGGACTTCTGAAAACGTAGCGCAAGGGGGTTTCCATGCCCGTACCGAAGCCGGGCCGGCCCGTACGTGGGTCGCGCACGGGCCGGCCGATCATGGCGCTGCTCGACCTCCTCGGGCGGCGCTGGGCGCTGCGCATCCTCTGGGAGGCGCGCCACGGGCCGCTCTCCTTCCGCGCGCTTCGGGAGCGCTGTGACGGCATGTCACCGAGCGTGCTGATGCAGCGCCTGCGCGAGCTGCGCCACGCGGGCATCATCGAGCTCGGGGCGGACGGCTACGCAGCGACCGCCGAGGGACGGAGACTGTTCCACGCCCTGGCGCCCCTCAAGGACTGGGCGGAGCGGTGGGCTCGACGCTCGGGGAGGAACCGCCTCCGCGCGTCGCGTTGCTCAGGCGACATGCGCACGAAGAGTTGAGCTTCGACTTGTCCCGCCCGAGGCGGTGCTGTTAGGTTGCCCGTACATGGCACACGCCGCCCGTGCCGAGCCGAACGCGGCGGGGACGTTCACGAAGGAGCGGTACTTCCGCCTCGTGACCGAGGGAGTCCTCGAACCCGACGACCGCGTGGAGTTGCTGGAGGGGGTGGTCGTCGCCATGGCTCAGAGTCCAGGCCACGCGGTGGCGGGCGATCTCGTTGCGGAGGCGCTCCGCCGCGCGGTCGGAACCCGGGCGGCCGTCCGGGTGCAACGGCCCTTCGTCGCCGGCCGGCGCTCGGTCCCGGAGCCCGATGTCGCCATCGTGCCCGGGCGCGTTCACGACTATGCGAAATCCCATCCGACGACGGCGTTGCTGATCGTCGAGGTGGCCGAGTGGTCTCTGGCGCAGGACCGCATCACGAAGGCCGCGATTTATGCGGGGGCCGGCATCCCGGAGTACTGGATCGTGAACCTGCGGGACGACCAGGTCGAGGTGTTCCGTATGCCCGAACGGCGGGCGCGGCTGTACCGGGACAGGCGCATCGCGCGGCCCGGTGAGCGACTCGGGATCGCCGCGTTGGAGGGAGCGAGCGTTGCCGTCGACGAGCTGCTCCCCGAACCTTAGCCACGCGCCGTGTGGGTCAAGATCTGCTGCATTCAGGACCTCGACGAGGTCCGGCTCGCCGTGCGGCTGGGCGCGACGGCCATCGGACTCGTGTCGGCCATGCCGAGCGGCCCGGGTGTCATTTCCGAGGAGCGCATCGCCGGGATCGCGCCGCACGTGCCGCCCGGCATCGACTCTTTTCTTCTTACGAGCCTCACGCAGCCGTCAGAGATCGTCGCTCAGCACCGGCGGTGCAAGACCAGCGCACTGCAACTTTGCGATCGGCTGGAGGCCGGCGCCCACGCCGAGCTGCGCGCCGCGCTGCCGGGCGTGTCGATCGTCCAGGTCGTACACGTGATCGACCGCGAGTCCGTGGCGGAGGCGCTCGCGGTCGGCGACCACGTCGACGCGCTCCTCCTCGATTCGGGCAATCGGGACCTCGCCGCGAGGGAACTCGGCGGCACCGGGCGCACCCACGACTGGCAGCTCAGCGCCGAGATCCGGGAGCGCGCCGCGGCACCGGTGTTCCTGGCGGGCGGCTTGACGTCGGAGAACGTCGGCGCCGCGATCCACTGCGTCGAGCCCCACGGGGTGGACGTCTGCAGCGGGGTGCGCACGGCCGGCCGGCTCGACGAGGGCAAGCTCGCCGCGTTCTTCGCTGCGGTCCGCGCCGCGTAGCTATCCGCTCAGCGCCGCGCGCAGCAGCTCCTGCACGAGCTGCGGATTCGCCTTGCCGCCGGTCGCCTTCATCACCTGTCCGACGAGGAAGCCGAGGACCCGGTCCTTGCCGGCGCGGAACTCGGCGGCCTGTCCCGGGTGGCGCGCGACGACGTCGGCCACCGCGCGCTCGAGCGCGGCGCGGTCGCTCACCTGTGCGAGTCCCTCGGCCCGGACGAGCTCCTCGGGGTCGCGACCGGTGCCCCGGAGCCGCGGGATCAGGCTCTTCGCCGTGTTGCGGTTGATCGTGCCCGCCTGAACGAGGAGCGCGAGGCGGGCGAGCTGCGTCGCGGTGAGCGGCCAGTCGCGGATGACGAGCGCGCGGTCGAGCTTCTCCTCGCGGACGATCCGCAGCAGCTCCGTCATCACCCAGTTGGCCATCTCCTTCGGCGGGGCGCCGGCCGCGACGCCCGCCTCGAAGTAGTCGGCGACGTCCTTGCGCTGCGTCAGCACGTCGGCGTCGTAGGGCGACAGCCCGTGGTCGCGGATGAAGCGGTCGCACCGCGGCCCGGGCAGCTCGGGCAGCGTCGCGCGGATCTCCCCCACCCACGCCGCGTCGACGACGAGCGGCAGCAGGTCCGGCTCGGGGAAGTAGCGGTAGTCGTCGGCGTACTCCTTCCGCCGCATCGAACGGGTCTCCTCGCGCTCGGCGTCCCACAGCCGCGTCTCCTGGACGATCCGCTCCCCGCTCGCGAGCGCCTCGGTCTGCCGTGCGATCTCGTACGTGATCGCCTTCTCGACGGCGCGGAACGAATTCATGTTCTTGACCTCGACCTTGGTGCCGAAGGCCGCCTGGCCCGCCGGCCGCACCGAGATGTTGGCGTCGCAGCGGAAGCTCCCTTCCTCCATGTTGCCGTCGCAGATCTCGAGGTACATGAGGATCGAGCGCAGCATGCGCAGGTAGGCGCCGGCCTCGGCGACCGTCCGGATGTCGGGCTCGCTCACGATCTCGAGCAGCGGCACACCCGAGCGGTTGAAGTCGACGAGGCTCGCGTCGCCGTGCGCGTCGTGGATGTTCTTGCCGGTGTCCTCCTCCATGTGGATGCGCGTCAGGCCGATCCGCTTCGTGCCGCCGTCGACCAGCACGTCGAGCCAGCCGCCGGTGCAGATCGGCGTCTCGTACATGCTGATCTGATAGCCCTTGGGGAGGTCGGGGTAGAAGTAGTTCTTGCGCGCGAAGCGGGAGGACCCGGCGATCGTGCACTGCGTGGCGAGTCCCGCGCGGATCGCGAACTCGACGACGCGGCGGTTGAGGACGGGCAAGACGCCCGGCATGCCCAGGCAGACGGGGCACACGTGGGTGTTCGCCGGGCCGCCGAAGGCCGCCGAGCAGCGGCAGAAGATCTTGGAGCTCGTCAGCAGCTCGGCATGGACCTCGAGGCCGATGACCGCCTCCACCCCGCTCATAATGATGCCCGCCTCCGGTGCCAGTCGGTCGCCTGCTCGTAGGCGGCGCCGATGCGCAGCACGGTCTCCTCGTCGAACGGCCGGCCGATCACCTGGAGTCCGATGGGCAGCCCCGAGGCGTCGAAGCCGCAGGGGAGGGCGAGGCCCGGGAGCCCCGCCAGATTGACCGAGATCGTGAAGATATCCGACAGGTACATGGTGAGCGGATCGGCGATCTTCTCGCCCAGGCGGAACGCGGTGGTGGGCGCCACCGGCGTCACCAGCGCCTCGCAACGCTGGAAGACCTGCTCGAAGTCGCGCCGGATGAGGGTCCGCACCTGCTGCGCCTTCAGGTAGTAGGCGTCGTAGTAGCCCGCCGACAGCGCGTAGGTCCCGAGCATGATGCGCCGCTTCACCTCGGTGCCGAAGCCCGCCGCGCGCGACGCCTCGTACATGGCGCCGAGCGAGTCCGCCGGCACGCGGAGGCCGTAGCGGATGCCGTCGTAGCGCGCGAGGTTGGAGGAGGCCTCCGCGGTCGCGATCAGATAGTAGGTGGCGATCGCGTACTCGGTGTGGGGCAGCGACACGGGCTCGACGATGGCGCCGAGCCGCTCGAGCTCGCGCACGGCCGCGCGGACCCCGGCCTCGACCTCCGGCTGCATGCCTTCGACGAAGTACTCGCGTGGGAGCCCGAGACGGAGACCGCGCACCCCTTGCTCGAGCGCCGCCAGATACGACGGGACGGGACGGGGCGAGGCGGTCGAGTCGGCGGGGTCGTGGCCCGCGATCGCCTCGAGCATGAGCGCCGTGTCGGCGACGTCGCGCGCGAGCGGGCCCACCTGGTCGAGCGACGAGGCGTAGGCGATCACGCCGTAGCGCGACACGCGCCCGTAGGTGGGCTTGAGGCCCACCACGCCGCAGAACGCCGCCGGCAGCCGCACCGAGCCGCCCGTGTCGGTGCCGAGCGCGGCGTGGCACTCGCCGGCGGCGACCGCGGCGCCCGAGCCGCCGGACGACCCGCCCGGCACGCGGTTTCCGTCCCACGGGTTCCGCGTCGTGCCGAGCGCCGAGTTCTCGGTCGACGAGCCCATCGCGAACTCGTCGCAGTTGAGCTTGCCGACGATCACCGCGCCGGCGCGCTTGAGGCGCGCCGTGACGGTCGCGTCGTACGCCGGGACGAAACGCTCGAGGATGCGCGAGCCGGCCGTCGTACGGATGCCCGCGGTGCAGATGATGTCCTTGATCCCCACTGGCACGCCGGCGAGCGGCCCGGGGTCCTCGCCGGCGGCGATGCGCCGGTCGATCGCCGCGGCGGCGGCGAGCGCCTCCGCCTCGGTCACGGAGAGGAAAGCGCCCACGGCGGGCTCGACGGCCGCGATGCGGTCGAGTGCGGCGCGCACGAGCTCGACCGAGGAGGTCTCGCGCCGGCGGACGCGCGCCGCGGCGTCGCGGAGAGAGAGGTCGTGGAGCGGCGTCATTCGATGATTTTGGGCACCTTGAAGAAGCGCCCATCCCGCGAGGGTGCGTTGGCGAGCGGCTCGTCGCCCGCCGGCGGGTTCTCGACCGTGTCCTGGCGGAGCAGGGCGCCGAAGTCCTCGACGTGCGCCGTGGGCGCGACCGCTTTCGTGTCGAGCGCCGACAGGCGCGCGAAGGCCTCGAGGATGTGATCGAGGTCGCCCGTCAGCCGCGCCTCCTCCTCGGGCGCGAGCCGCAGCCGGGCGAGGGCCGCGACGCGCCGCACCTCCTCACGCGTGATCGCCACGAAGACCTGTTCGTAGCGCACGCTCCGGGCATGCGCAACGATTGACGGACGCTACCGGGTTGCGACGCCGGAGACCGCCAAGTAATCTCGCCCGCCGTGGATGGGCGTGGGGAGCTCGGGCGGCGCGGGGAGGCGATGGCGGAGGAGTTCCTGCGCGCCTGCCGCTACACGATCGTGGCCCGGAACTACCGCTGCCGCGCCGGCGAGATCGACCTGGTCGCCCTCGACGGCGAGGTGCTCGTCTTCGTCGAGGTGCGGACCCGGCGCGGGGCCGCCGCCGGCACGCCGCTCGAATCCGTCGTCGGCCGCAAGCAGGCGCAGGTGGTGCGCGTCGCCCGCCACTTCCTCGCGGCGCGCGGCTGGCACGACCGCGACGCACGGTTCGACGTGGTGGGCATCCGCTTCGACGCCGATCCGCCGGCCGTCGAGCACGTGCGCGGCGCCTTCGATGCTTGATATCCGCCTGATCCGCACCGAGCCCGACCGCGTGAAGGCCGAGCTCGCCAAGGTGGGATTTCCGGCGTTCCAGGTGGACGCGCTCCTCGACGCGGATCGGCGGCGCCGCGAGGCCCTGCACGCGCTCGAGCAGCTCCGCGCCGAGCGGACGGCTGCCTCCAAGACGATCCGCGACATCGGCGATGCGGGGCAGCGCGAGCAGGCCATCGCCGCGCAGCGGGCGCTGGGCGAGCGGATCGCGGCGGCGGAGAAGGAGGCCACCGCAGCCGAGGAGGAGTTCAACCGGCTGATGCTCGAGGTGCCGAACCTGCCGCACCCCGACGTCCCGGTCGGACCCGACGAATCCGCCAACGTGGTCGTCCGCACCGAGGGCGCGCTGCCGACCTTCGACTTCCCGCCGCTGCCCCACTGGGAGCTCGGCCCCGCACTCGGCGTCATCGACTTCGAGCGCGGCGTGAAGGTCTCCGGCACGCGCTTCTACGTGCTGCGTGGCGCCGGGGCGCGGCTCCAGCGCGCGCTCATCACCTGGATGCTCGACCTGCACACGCGCGAGCACGGGTACACGGAGGTCTACCCGCCCGCGATGGTGAAGGGCGAGTGTCTGGTCGGCACCGGCAACCTGCCGAAGTTCGCCGACACCCTCTACCGCGACGTCGAGGAGGACCACTGGTTCGTGCCCACCGCGGAGGTGCCGGTCACGAACCTCTATCGGGACGAGATCCTCGAGCGGCTGCCGGTCCACCACGTCGCCTACACGCCGTGCTTCCGGCGCGAGAAGATGTCGGCCGGCCGCGACGTCCGCGGCATCAAGCGCGGGCACCAGTTCGACAAGGTGGAGCTGGTCAAGTTCGTGCGGCCTGAGACCTCCGACGACGAGCTGGTCCGGCTCCTCGCCGACGCCGAGGACGTCTGCCGCCGTCTCGGGCTTCCCTACCGCATCGTCCAGATGTGCACCGGCGACCTCTCGTTCACCGCCGCGATGAAGTACGACATCGAGGTCTGGGCCCCGGGGTGCGCGGAGTGGCTCGAGGTCAGCTCCTGCTCGAATTTCCGCGATTTCCAGGCCCGCCGGGCGAACATCCGCTATCGGCCGGCGCCGCGCGCCAAGCCGGAGCTCGTGCACACGCTGAACGGCTCCGGGCTGGCCCTCCCGCGCGTGATGATCGCGGTGCTCGAGACCTACCAGCGCGCCGACGGGAGCGTCGCGGTGCCCGAGGTCCTGCGTCCGTACGTCGGCGTCGATATGATCGCCCGCGGCGCCCCTACATGAGCCCGATGAAGCGCGGCGCGCGCGTGCGGACGATGCGGTCGGCGAGGACGATGTCGTAGAGGACGGCGTCGCCGACCCGCGTCTCGGGGACGAGGAGACCCGTCACCTTGACCCAGTCGTCGGCGCCAGCCTCGACGGGTGCCGTCGAGCGGACGATGATGCGGGCGCCGCGCCGGTCGGCGATCTCGAGGAGGGTCTCACCCGGCAGCACCTGCGTGCGTGCGATGCGCCCCGTGAACTCGACCTTGTGCTGGTAGAACTTGTCCGGCCGCGCGTTGATGCTGGAGATCGTGGGCCCGCAGGCCCCGAGCCCGGCGGCGAGCGCGAAGGGCAGGGCGAGGCGGCTGAGCCGCATGCGGGTGCGGCGGGTAGCACGGTCGTCCCGGAAAAGCAAAACGGCGGCGTTCGGAGGTAGTGTTCGGCAGCTACGCCAGTTGGCCGAATCTCCTGACTCCAGAGACCCGGTACGACCGTACGTAGATTTCGGCCTGGCCAAACCTCGCCTCGAGCAAGGCCCGGTAGATACGGAAGAACTCGCTGCTCTTCGGGCTTTCGGAGACATCCACCATGAAGAGATGGTGCCGCTCTTCGGGGCCAGCCCGCCAGCCGCCACGCACCGGAAGCCGCGTGTAGCCGCCGCTGACGGCATTCAGTTCAAGGACGACGGTGTTGAGTCGCTCAGGGTGGAAGGGGTTCCCCTGGTTGTCGTGGGTCGGGACAGTGATCTCGTATCGGCGAGTGTACCGCCGATGTCGGCGCCTGCCGGACGTCCGCTTACTACCTCGGGAAGTCCGAGACTTCTTCAAACGGAACGCCTTCCCTGCGGAGTACCTCCAACTGCCGGGGAGACGTCACGCCGAAAACGCCGGCCTCCGGGCCGCCCACGATCATGCCCGACCCCACGAGCGTCGTGAGGTCATGCGAATCGTTGGGGCGCCCCAGGCGGATGAAGATAACGGTTTGAGGCGCTCTGTCGGTCGACATCATGAACAAGCATATCCGTGCCGGCGGATGCCGCGTCAAGCGTCCGCGCCTCGCCACTCGATCAATAGACCCGCATGTTCTCCATCCAACGTGCACCGGCTAATGAATAAGATCGAGACCGCTATCCGGAGATGGCCGCACTCGGGTGCCGAGGCGACACCGGCGCCGCTACCGCCGGTTGCCGGGGGAAGGCCAAGGCCGCTCAGGCGCCGGAAGGTGAGCCTGTCTGCTGATGGCGACAGTGCCCGCTCGGTGCCCGTTGCCCCCGGCGGTTGACGTGGACGCCCGCGCGCCGTAGCCTCTCGCCTTTCCGGCGAAGGAGGCAGGCATGAGCAGGACGTTCCTGGCGGCGCTCGCGATCGGTGCGGTGCTCGGCTTCGGGTGGGCGGCGCGTGCGGCCGACGAGACGGTTGCCACGGTGGGCGACAAGAAGATCACCCGCGCGCAGCTCGAGGACGAGGTCCGGGCGAAGCTGATCGAGATCGAGAACCAGCGCTACGACGCGCTCCGAGAGGGCCTCGACGGTATGGTCGCGCAGGAGCTCCTGAAGCGCGAGGCGGCGGCGCGCGGCACGACGGCGGAGGCGCTCACCGCGGAGGAGATCGACAAGAAGACGCCCGAGCCCTCGGACCAGGACATCCAGAAGGTCTACGAGGAGAACAAGTCGCAGCTCGGCGGCCAGACACTCGAGCAGGTCAAGCCGCGCATCGTCCAGTACCTGAAGGGCCAGAAGCAGGAGGAGCGGCGCACGGCGTTCATCGAGGAGCTCAAGAAGAAGTACCCGACAACGGTGTCCTTGAAGCCCCCGGTGGTCAACGTCGCAGCCGCGGGCCGTCCCGAGCGCGGCGGCAAGAACGCGTCCGTCACCATCATCGAGTTCTCGGACTATCAGTGCCCGTTCTGCCAGCGCGCCGAGGACGTCGTCGAGAAGGTGATGAGCACGTACGGGGACAAGGTGCGGCTCGTGTACCGCAACTACCCGCTCCCGTTCCACCCGCGGGCGCGCCCGGCGTCCGAGGCGGCCGCCTGTGCCAACGCCCAGGGCAAGTTCTGGGAGTACCACAGCAAGCTCTTCCACGGCGACGGCCTCGAGGCCGAGAAGCTGAAGACCTACGCGGACCAAGTGGGCCTCGATCGCAAGAAGTTCGACGAGTGCCTGGAGAAGAAGCCGTTCACGGCCGAGATCGACAAGGACGTGAAGGACGGCGAGAAGGCCGGCGTGACCGGCACGCCCGCGTTCTTCATCAACGGCCGTATGCTGTCCGGCGCCCAGCCGTTCGAGAAGTTCAAGGAAGTGATCGACGACGAGCTGGCGTCGTCGAAGAAGTCGTCATAGCGCCCGCGCGGCCGGCGGGCGCGCGGCGCGAGTCAGCGGGCTTCGTCGGGAGGGGTGGCCGAGCCCGGTTTAAGGCAGCGGTCTTGAAAACCGCCAGGGTCTAAAAAGCCCTCGGGAGTTCGAATCTCCCCCCCTCCGCTCTTGTAGCACTAGGCTTTCTCGCTACTTAGGGGTACCGGTGCAATTTGGGCAGCGGGAGGAAGGCTAAGCTGTGCGTCAATAACCCATGACCGCGGGCAGGAGGAATCCGAGGTGCAGGCGATGGCCATGCCCCGCCGAGGGCCAGGCTGAGAAGGTTGGCACAGGCGTAGCGCCGCCTCCCGCGAGCTGATGAGATCGACCCTTACGCGCGGGTTCCGATCAGGACGGGCGGATTTTAATCATGACCGACTCGGTGATGGTGTTGCCGAGGGCATCCGTACAGGTCGCGCCGAAGTCCACGTAGAGCCCGTTTCCCGTTGCCTTCACGTGGCCAGCACCCAAAGAACAGTCTCCAGCGCCGTTCTGTGACAGGAACTGTGTGAGAGTGCTGGTGATGGCTTGCTCGAACACGGACACGTCCCTGATGGGGAACGTGCCAGCCTGCTGGCAGTCGATCCGGACGGGGCCGTCCGCGCAAAAGGTCACGTCGTAGTTGGCCGGCGGGAGCCAGAACGGAGGCGACGGTGGTGATGGCGGTGACGGCGGCGAGGGTTGGCGCTCGCACCTCATGCGAGTGGCATTACAGATCGGGCGATCGAGCGGGCAGAACACGCCGTCTCGACACCGCTCGGTCGAAGGAGGGGGCACCACCACGCCGCAGTCACCCGCGTGTTGGCAGGCGTAGACGATCTTTCGCACGCAATCCCGATAGAACCGTCCCTTGACGAATACCCCTCGACACTCCGTAAGTTCGCCACGGCACTGGGCGCCGCAGCGGGTGACGCGGGCGGAGCCCGACCACGCCGGGCTGGCATGCGCGAGGCTCACGAGGAGTCCGAGGATGGCGATGGATGTCTTCATCGCGAGCGTGCGGAGGTGAATGGCAAGAAGCGTACCCGCATCGCGGTTGCCGTGCTCGGCAATGATCGGATGACGGGAATGATGGTCCCGCGCGTCCGGCAGAAGGTTCCGCGCCGAGCTGGCGTCGTCCCTGCCCCGCGTCAGCCGTGGCACACTGTGCCATCGGGAGTGACATTTGGAGTCAGAGCGCTTGCCGATCCACGGAGCCGTCAGGCGCGGGTCGCTCTGGAGCGGAGGCCCGGGCAAGCGCGCGTCACGCATCCGGCCATACACGGACACGTCAACGGCATTCGAATCTCCCCCCTCCGCTCCATTTTCGTGCGAATCTGGTGGCTTAGCGGTTGCGATTTGGGAGGTTCCCGCTAGGTTCTCGATCAGCTCGGGACCCTGCGCCCGCGAGACAGGCGGAGATGAGCGGTGGTCGGTGGCGGGAACTATGCGGCCACGCTCCTCAGGTGCAGTTCCAGCATCTGACGCAACGGAGGTTGCCGCCGGTCCGGTGACGGCTCGCCGCTTCTCAGCCACCGGATCATGAACGCGAAATACAGCGCGTACAGGTTGTGACTGAGCAGCGCCGTGTCGATGTCCCTCGCGACCTCGCGGCGCTCCTTCGCGAGGTCGAAATGAAGTGCTGCTGTTAGGCGCGTGTAGCGACTATGGAATCCGGGCCGTGGCGTAGGAGATGAGCGAAGAAGCAGTCCGTCGGTCAACAGGAGTCAATCGCCTTGCAGGTCGCTCGCCAATTGGGGCTTGCCCGTCGCTACTCTGACCCAGAGACCCCGGCTCGCGACCGTGGGCATCGGGGAGGAGTCGGACCGGTACTTGGATACTTGAATGCGTTTTTCGGAAAGATCACGCGGGACGAAGTTCCATCTGCGATCCGAGCTGAGCATGCGCAGCGGGAAACACTGTGGCTCGTCGAGGTTGAACGGCTCGACGTATGTCCCTCTTGGTCGTCTGCGGTCGGAAGCACACGGAGACCTTCAAAGAAGCTTCTGATCCAGCGAGGCGTGACATGTGAAGTCATTTCGCCGAGGCTGGGTGACTAGAGCGGGTGAACGCTGGCCGGCGCTTCGCGTGGTCGGCTGACTACTTCTGCGCGGGCGCCTGCGCGGCGTCTTGAAGCGAGGATGATCCTGACCTCCGCCGGACAGCCGCGCGTTATCCCCAAGTGTGGACAAGTCGGGATGTGCTTCCAGGGCAGGCGATTGTCGGTGATCTTGGCGTGCACGTGCATGGCGCACCGTACGTCGTTGGATACGTTTTCCTGATCGCACCTTGACAGCGATTCGGGTTCGGCGTTAGAGACTGCCGCGTGCGGTGTGTGGCGGGGGGGAGGCGCGGAGCGAGTTACCTCCCGCGAGCCATGTAGGAGCGTAGCAGACCCCGCGATGAGATGCTCCCTCGACTATGCTCGGGCGCATCGGGTGGAACAGGCTGCGCACCGCTACGGAATCGATCTGACCGTGACGCGGGAGCGGATGTTCCTCAGCCTCGTCGCCGCGCAAGGCCATGTCCTTGCCCGGCAACCGGGGGGCAACGTCCTCTACCTCGTGCGCCACATGAGGCGCTGGGTTCTCCTGTGCGTCAGTGAGCGGCAGCGACGGATTCGCACCTTTCTGCCGCTCGGCCCGGGGGCGTGGTTGCGGCAACGGAACGGGGATTCGCCTGCCGGTGGGGACCGTCATCGACGCGAACCTCTCGGCGTATCGGCAGGCGATCCGGGCCCCGCTCGCGCCGCCCCGGCCGACGGAGACCTCAGGCGCCTATCGCGCCCGGATTGAAGCGGTCGTTACAGAGCGGATCGCCAGGCTGAGGGATAAACGTCGGCAAAAAAGGCCGCGGGCTGCGTTGTAGACGGCCGTAGTCCATGCGCAGATCGTCGCCGATCCTGCCGACCACGACCGCGCCCGAGTTGAGGCCCATGCGGGTCGAGAACCCGATGCCGTGCTCGCCCTTCACCTCGGTCGCGTAGCGGGTGATCTCGTCGCGGAGGTGCAGCGCCGCATAGCAGGCGCGCTGTGCGTGGTCCTCGTGCGCGATCGGCGCCCCGAAGAGCGCCATGATGCCGTCGCCCGTGAACTTGTCACGAAGCCCTCGAAGCGCTCGACGCCTGCATGATCTCCGACCACGCTTCCGGGTCGAGCTGCTCTGCAAGCTCCATCGAGCCCTTCACGTCGGCGAACACCACGGTGACCTGTTGCGCTCGCCTTCGAGGGCGGACCTGGACTGCAGGATCTTCTCGGCGAGATGCCGCGGAGTGTACTCGCGCGGCGCGCGCAAAGGGGGCGTCCGTTCGGCGACCTTCGCGCTGCACTCGAGGCAGAACTTCGCGGCGGGCGGCAGCTCGGTCCCGCGGCCGGGGCAGCGCGAGGCGAAGGCGGCGCCGCACTCGCGATCGGGGCTCTCGCGACCGCACTTCGCGCAGGTCATGTCAGTCGGGAAACTTCACATGGCCGAGCGCCACGAGACCGACAACCAGCATCGAGGCTGCGGTAGGAACCTCGCTCCGTCATACGGATGGTGAGCTGCCGGACGTCAACGGACGATGCGCGCCTCCGAGCGGCTTGGAACCCGCGGCCTGGATCGCCATCGAGTCCCGTCCCGCGCTCGCGTGAGACTGTGGGCATAGGTCGCAGAGACTCGGTCTCGCGGTGTCGTTGACGGCCTAGTTGAGCGGGAACCGTTCCCGCTTTTTTGGGTCACATCTGGGTTCTTCTGGGTTCTTTTGGGATTCGGCCTTCGGCGAAGAAGCGGAAGCAGGTTCGATAGGTACGCCGATTTCCTCGGTTTCTTGCGCCGGCGGATTTTGGGTCTTCGGCGTTCGAATCTCCCCCCTCCGTAGTGTCGCGTAGTTACGATGCTAATGGCAGCTTTGGACTGTCTTTGGATGTCCGAGGCCGGGTGTCGGGGGGTTGCTGATGACCCCCGACGGCCCTGAGAAGGTCGCCGCTCCGCTGTCGCTTGACGCCGTGTCGCGCCGTGGTCCGGGGGGTCGGCAACCGGATGCGGGACGGAAGCCGACGCACGGGGCGGCGATCATGCGGAGGACGCTTCGGGTTCTCACGACCCGCCGCCTCGCGACGGTCGCTCGGCCGTGGCGGTGCGCCGGTGGACGGACGATGTCCGCCGTGACCTCGGGGGCGACCTCACCCGCGCGCAGCAGACTATTCTCGGGGCCGTAGCGCAGTCTTGGGTGATCCTGTCGTCCCTCGACGACTACATCGCGCGCCAGAGCACGCTCGGTGACGCGGAAGCGCCAGCTGATCCCCGTCGTGCTCCAGAGCATGCAGATTGCCGAGGGGCTCGCCCGGAACCTCGAGCGGCTCGGCCTCGAGCGCCGCGCCCGGGAGGACGACGAATCTCCCCCCGCCGCTCGCATGCTGTCACTGTCCCGGACTCGGACCGCCCTTCGGAACTCTATTCACCCTTACATTTGAAGTCACCGGCTGCGTTTTTGGTGACGAGTGAGCAGGCTGCGGTCCAGCACGTGCCGTTTTCGGCTTGGATCTGCGTCGTGATTGCGCTACCGACGGTGCTGAACGTGCCGACGGGCAGGTTGTTGGCCTTGCCCTTCACCGTCATCTTCGCCTTCCCCAGGGCGCCGCTGCTCGCCTGCAGGAGCGTCAGGCCGTCGGGCGTCGCGTCCTTGTCGGCGTATTTCCATCCCTTCGGAGACGTCGTTGAGCCGAGCTGCTTCCAGCAGGCCTTGCCGGCGCACGTCCCGCTGGCGGGTGCGGTCGCCTTGAGGAGCAAGCTGGGTGTACCAGTCATATCGAACACGCAGAGCGCGTAGTCGTCCGTCGTGAGCGGATTGCCGAGCTGCGCAAAGCTCGTGGCGGCACCCTTCGTCCACTTGAACGTCACCTTGTGGTTTGTGCTCGGTGTCCCGTCCTTGAGCTCCAGGAACGCCGCCTGGGGCGTGGTGACCGCCTGGCAACCCGCCTTTGGACCGACGGCGCATCCGGAGGGCGCGACGCAAGTCTCGCAGAGCGGACAGACCGTCATCGGGCCGCCGACGCAGGCGCCGTTGCTGCAAGCATCGGCGGTCGTGCATGCGTTGCTGTCATCGCACGCCGTGCCGTTGGGCTTGAATCCGTCTGCGGGGCAGGCGGTGCTGGCGCCCGTGCAGGTCTCGGCGACGTCGCACTGCCCGGCGGCGGGACGGCAGACGGCGCCGGCATTTCCAGCGGGATGCGCGCAGGCGCCCGCTCCGTCGCACTGGTCGAGGCTGCAGGGATTCAGGTCGGGCGCGCACGGAGTCCCCGCCGGGTCAAGACAGTTGTGGGGCGTCTCGTTGCACGTACGGGAGCACTCGGGGCCGCTCGCGCATGGATCCCCGCTGTGCGTGCACGTGCCGCCGGCGCAGACGTCGGTTCCGTTGCAGAACACGCCATCGTCGCAAGGAGCCGTGTTGTTCGAATGGATGCACGCTCCGGTACCATTGCAGTGGTCGTCGGTGCACACGTTACCGTCGGTCGTGCACGGGGTCGTCACGACATCGAAGCAGTTGCCGGCCGCCTCGTTGCACGTGTGCGCGCACTCGGGACCCCCGACGCACGGGTCGCCGGCATGGTTCGTGCAGCCGCCGGCGCCGTCGCAGGTGTCGGGTCCGTTGCAGAACGTGCCGTCATTGCACGATGAGCCCGCGGGTGAGTTGGGGTGCGTGCACATCCCCGCGCCGTCACACACGTCGTTGGTGCAAGGATTCCCGTCGCTGGCGCAGGGGCCGGTGTTGTAGGTATGGATGCAGCCGCTGATCTGGTTGCAGCTGTCTGTGGTGCACGGGTTCCCGTCGCTGCACGCGTTCGGGCAGAAGGGGCCGATGTAGAGGCCGGAGCCCGTGGGGCCGGAGCCCGCGGGACCGTTCACCGAAACGGCGCCGACGACCGTGTTGGACGCGGTGTCGAAGACCCTCTCGACTCCGCCGTCGCAGCCGTCGCCCGCGTGAAAGTACGCGCGCGTGCCCGCGGGGTTCATGGCGATGGAGCCGCCGCCGCTGCATCCGGCGGGGGCGTCGGTGAGGAGGGTGTTGGTCGCGACGTCGACGACGTGGATCGTATTCGTGCCCGCGGTAGTCGCGTAGAGCCGTGTCCCGTCCGGCTTCATCGCCAGCCCGCTGAACCCGTACAGAATCGGGATCGTCGTCGCGAGGCTGTTCGTGGCGGTGTCGATGACGGCGATGGGCGCGCTCTGCCGGCCTCCCGTGTACAGCTTCGTGCCGTCGGGAGTGATGGCGGCGTGCAATTGCCAGTCGAGTCCGGTGATCGTGGTGATGACAGAATTGGTCGCAGTGTCGACCACGTCGATGTTGCCGCCCGGCCCGCGGAGCACGTAAATCCGCGTTCCGGTCGGATTGATCACCATCTCCTGGGTGCTTCCGCCTACCTGCACGGTACCCACCTGCGTGTTCGTGGCCGTATCGATCACCTGGAGGACATCCGACGAGGCCCCAGTATAGTTGAGCACGTAGAGTCGCGTCCCGTCCGGGCTCACCCTCGGGGAGAAGGTGGTCCCGAGGTTCGGGATCGTCGCCGTCACGGTATTCGTCGCGGTGTCGATCACCTTGATGCTGTACGGAGTCACGTAGACCCGCGAGCCGTCCGGGCTCACGGCGACGCCACCCACAGCAACGTCCATCGGCACCGTCGCGACGACCGTGTCGGTGGCCGTGTCGATCACCTTGATGCTGGCGCTTCCGCCAACATTCGATCCCACGTACGCGAACGGTGTCGCCCCTGCCGGCGCCGCCGAGATCGCGACGAGGAAGCCGGCATACAGTCCTAGTGTCCTAGCAGACATCGTGGGTCCCCCCTCTATGCTAAGCCCGTATGATGATTGCTGCCGCGACCGCGCGCGCGTCGTTGCGGCACTTGGTCCCGTCGAACGGGCTTCTGGGTTCGGCCGGATGGCGACTGCGGAGCTGGCGCTCGGTACGGCGGGCCTTGTCGCCGCGAGAGGCGTCATGTGCGGTTCCAGTGGCTGAGATCAAGGGCAAGCTTCCCTCGACGACGGAAAGGCTCCTCCCATGGACTTCCAGTGTTAGTCAAGCAAAAAAGCTGACCATGTACTCACTCTCGAGCCCGAAGCAAGGCGCGGGCCGGTCCGGGAAGGTCGAATCGACGGTGGACTCGCGAGAATCCGTCCGCCACAGCGGACAAGCATGTCCTGAGCATCCGACGACCCTCCAAGAGCCGGCCCGTGGCCTCTCAACATGTCGGGGTTTGCGATTCCGGACAGATTGGGGGCTCGACGAGGCAGATCCAAACAACGACAGGTGTAGGGAGATCGACTCTTCCCACTCCCTTCAGTCGAGCGGGAACCGTTCCCGTTTTCTTGGGGCGGACCTGGGTTTTCCTGGGGTTTTTTGGGCCGACGCGTTCGGAGGCGAAATTGCCGCTGATTCGCTGATTGGTCCGCCTTCTCGGGCAGTTAGCCGCCGCCGACGCTTTTTCCCGCCCGGCGTTCGAATCTCCCTCCCCATCCGCTCGTAATCCGCGTAGTTGCGATTGCAAGTCCACCTTTGGACACCTCGGACGGGGTGTTGAAGCTGGACGATGAGCACCGACGGCGCCGAGAAGGCGCGCCGTCCGCCACCGATGGAAGGCGTGTCGATGCGTGGTCCGGGCGGTCGTTGTGTGCTGTGTCATGATGGAAGGGAGCCGGGCTGCTAGTACGCGATCGGGGCAGATACCCCGTTTGAAGCGCTTACCTCTACAAGGCTGGCATCACGACGCTCTCGCTCGCCGTAACGGCCATCACTACCGCACTCACTGCATTGAGCATCTTCCTCTTCGGAGGCCGCCGTCCGTCGCGAGCTCTTGAGCCCTGAGGCAGCCCTCTTCGCGCTGGTCGACGGTCGCGCGGTTCCGCAAGGACCGCCGCCACGCGCGCATCGTGCCGGCGGCGCCGCCGCAGGCGTAGCCGCACCGCGGAGAGGCATGCGGCCCGGCGCCGAGCGCCGACGCGCGCTGGACTCGGTTGCATGGGCAGGCCAGAGATGGTGGGCGATTGCAGAGTTCTCCGCATCGCAACGAGAGGTTCACGGTCAATTGACCTCGCGGCAATCCTTTCCTGGTAGGCTGTATCGCGTGCGGGAGCTGGTGTCGTGCTGTCATTGCAAGCGGGCGGTGCTGTTGGCAGGGCGCTTCACGCCCGCCGAGATGGTGCAGCTCTCCGGTCATCTCGCCGACTGTCGCCCCGACGACCCGTTCGATTCGGTTCGCGTCGAGGATGCCGTGCGACACTTCCGGAGGGTAGCGATCGAAACTGAAGAGCGGCCCGTCAATACAGTACAGTTCGGAGGGTCGAATGGACGCACGTGATGCGAGAGGTGAAGGCCTGGGACTGCTCTCGCGGGTCGTTGGCACGGCGGTCTCGATGTCGGTGATCGCCGGGTACGTGGCGCTGAGCGCCACCGTTTTGGCCGGCCGCACGCTTTTCGGCGTGGCGACCGGGATGTGGAGACGAATGTGGTCGCTTCGCGTCTCTCCGCGAGGCAAGGAGGCCGAGACGCCCAGGGCGGCATAGGAATCGCCCCTCACCGTCGCGACGGGTGACCTGCCAGCCGCCGCCGGCGCGACGGCCGTACCGCAGGCGCTGCTCGGCAGGATCTCGCCGCCCTCGTAGTCGACGTCCACCTGGCTCGGCACGCACGTCATGTGAAGGGGAAGGCGAACGCACCGTAGAGATCCGAGTGGACGCAACGATCCTCTCCAGGAGATCATGAGCTCGGTCGGCGCGGCGTCTCCACGGGCCTGCGAATGCCGTGTGGAAATACCTAGCAAACTCCATCGCGCTAGTATCCTAGCGTCACTAAAGCCTTGCGTAGTCGGCATTGGGGACTTCCCGGGTGGACCTACGGGAGTCCACAGGGGCAGCCGGTAGGCTCCGTTTTCACCCGGCGCCGCTCGCGAACCCCTAAGGCCTCCCGCGCGTAGCGTTATTACGCGCAACGTAATGGGGGTTTTCCCCCGATCACGCCGCCCCGCGGACGATGTTCCCGGCAAATCGCGCTGGCAAGGCGGTTGCTCTTGCTGCGACGGTGCGGCGAATGTCCCACGACTTTCCGAAGTGGATGCGCTCACCCGTCAAACGAGAGGAGACGACAAGATGAAGACGAGAAGGACGATGAAGATGGCCGCGGGGCTGCTCAGCGCGACCGTCCTGCTGTGGGGCCTGAGCATCGTGCCCGCAGCCGCACGGGGGACGGACGACGGGCTCGCCGACCCGCCAGAGCAGGAGGTGGAGGCCGAGCCCGGCGACGTGGACACGGATGGCGACGGGCTCTCTGACGCCGATGAGACGGCCCTGGGTCTCGATCCGGACGACGCGGACACCGACAACGACGGCATCGCCGATGGCGACGACCCCGATCCGCTACACGCCGACGATCCGGCAGGCGACGACGGCTCCAACTCGCACCGCGGCAGCGGGCGCGGGCGCTGAGAAACGGCACGGCAGGCCGGGGGCACTCGAGCGATGAGAGATGTCCCCCGGCCCGCGCAGCACCCGGGTCTGCGGTCCCGTCCCTTGAGGCGGGCAGGGCGAGTGAATCCCGTATTGCAACCTGAGTAATCCCGTACAGCGGCTCGACCCTTCCAGTCGAACGGGATTGCCGGCGACGGAGGGCCTCTGTTCTAGTCGGCCGCGCCATGCCAGCGGGAGTCGGCCGCCGCGCGTTCCTGCAGGCTGCGGGTGCGCTCGGCCTCCTCGCGCTCGTGCGGCCGCGGCGCCTCGAGGCACTCATGGCGAGCACGCCCGGACCGGGCCAGGGCGGCCGCTTCCTAACCGCGCACGAGCTCGACACGCTGCGCGCCGTCACCGCCCGCTTCATCCCCGGTCCACCCGACGATCCGGATCCCGGCGCGCTCGAGGCCGGGGTGGCCGAGGCGATCGACCTCTTGCTCGCCGCCTTCACGTTCGCGCAGCCGCTCATCCACGCGGGCGGGCCGTTCTCGGACCGCGCCGGCGCGACGCACGACGACTTCGCGGACTTCGTCCCGCTCGATGCGCACGCCGAGCTCGGCTGGCGCATCCGCATCGAAGGCAGCCTGGGCATCCCGCAGCGGGAGTTCGCCGGCCCGGTGACGGGGCTCCAGGAGATCTACCGGAGCGGGCTCGCGCACCTGGACGAGCGCTCGCAGCAGGCCTTCGGCGTCGACTTCAAGGACGCGCCCGGGCCCGCGCAGGACCTCCTGCTCTCCGATCAGACCGACGGCGACCTCCAGACCTTCGTCGGCGCGGCGCTCGCCAACACGCTCGAGGCGATGTACGGGCCGCCCGAGTACGGCGCCAACCGCGACCTCGTCGGCTGGGGCTATTCGCGCTGGCCGGGTGACCTGCAGCCGCGCGGCTCCACCGACGCCGAGGTGAGCACGCCGGGGCCCGACACGGGGTCGATCACGGGCGCGCTGCTCGACGACCTGCAGCGCTTCCTGCCCGCGCTCAGCGGCCGGCGCGCGTCGCGGACGCAGTTCTGGCTCGGGCGGAGCGGCATCCCGAGGAGCTGATGGGCAGGTCGGCCATCATCGTGGGCTCGGGCGCAGGGGGCAGCGTCGCCGCCTGGGCGCTCGCGACCGCCGGGTACCGCGTGCTGATCCTCGAGAAGGGGCGGAACCTGCTGCCCGGCCTCGGCACGACGGGCCCGATCGGCTCGCTCTTCGGCAACGACGAGGTGAAGGCCGGCCGCTTCTTCGAGAACCAGGACATCGTCCTGGAGCCGCGCACGGCGCGCAGCCAGTCGGAGGCGGAGCAGGGCGTGGCGCGCTCGTTCGTGGGCGACGTGAACACGCTGCCCACGGTGGTGGGCGGCGGCACCGTGCATTGGGACGCGAAGACGCCGCGCTTCTGGCGCCAGGACTTCAAGGGCCTCTCGCTCTACGGGCCCGTGCCCGACGCCAACGTCGCCGACTGGCCGCTCACCTACGACGAGCTGGCGCCCTTCTACGACGAGGTCGAGCAGCGCCTCGGCGTGCAGGGCGACGTGGCGAAGATGCCGGCCGCGACGCTCGCTCAGGCGCCGCGCAGCCAGCCCTTCCCGATGCCGCCCAACCCGCCCATGTACGGTGGAACGCTCCTCGCCGAGGGCGCCCGCCGCCTCGGCTTCACCGCCTATCCCTTCCCGATGGCGGTCAACTCGACCGCTTACGATGGCCGGCCACGCTGTAACTCCTGCGGCTTCTGCTCCGGCTACGGCTGCCCGATCAACGCCCGCGGCGGCGCGGCCGTGTCGTTCCTCCACCATGCGCTGCTCGCCGGTGCCCGCCTCGAGCCGCGCGCGTTCGTTTACCGCGTGAACGCGAGCCGCTCGCGGGTGACCGGCGTGTCGTTCATCGACGAGAGCGGCCGGCAGCGCCGCGTGGACGCCGATGTCGTGATCCTCGGGGCGTCGGCGATCGAGACGGCGCGGCTCCTCCTGCTCTCGGGCCTCGGCAATGGCTCCGGCCAGCTCGGGCGCAACCTGATGTTCCACTTCTTCACCATCGCGGGTGGCGTCTTCAACGAGGACGTGCACTCCTGGCGCGGTCCCTCGACGACCTTCACGATCGACGACTTCGTGGGACCGGTCCAGGGCGCCGCCGCCGCGGCCGCGGGCCTGCCATATCTCAAGGGCGGCATCTGCGAGGTGGGCGGCACGTTGCTCCTCCTCGGCGAAGCGCAGACCTTCGCCGCGATCCCGAACAGCTGGGGGAAGCAGCACAAGGACCTGATGCGCAGCGGGCTCATCCGCCGGCACGTGGCCGGCCTCTCGATGGTCGGCGAGGACATGCCGCAGCTCGCCAACCGCGTCGACCTCGACCCCGACGTCCGCGACGTCTACGGCTTTCCGGTGCCGCGCATCACCCACTCGGCGCACCGCTTCGAGATCGCCGCCTCGACGTACTTCGGCCCGCAGCTCGCCGCGGTCTGCCAGGCCGCACCGGGCGCGCTCGCCGCGTTCGTCCTGCCCGTCGCGACGCTCACCGAGGCGACCGGCCCCGGCGGCCCGTTCGCCGGCATCGCCTCCACCGCACACATCATGGGCACGGCGCGCATGGGGGACGATCCCGACACGTCGGTGGTGGACGCCTTCGGGCGCGCGCACGAGCTCGACAACCTCTACGTCGCCGACGGCTCGGTGTTCGTGTCGTCGGGCGGGTTCAACCCGACGCTCACCATCATGGCCCTCTCGCTCCGCATGGCGCGCCACCTGACGGGCGCGTGACGAGGTCCGCCGCGTTGCCACATCGGACCGGCGTCAGTAAGCGCGGTGTAGCCAGTAGCAGTAATTCGGATCGTAGTACGGTGAGTACGGATCGCAGTACGGGTCGTAGTAGTAGGCGTACGGCGGGTAGGCGTAAGACGGCACAACAACCGGAAAGCCGAACGCGAAGAAGGCGGAAAACCCGTGACGGTGGTGGAAGAAGAACGGGCCGCGATGAAAGTGGTGGACGCCGTGGAAGAAGAACGGGCCGTGGGACGGTCCCCGGAGACCGCCGGTGAAGCGACCTCCGCTGAACTGCCCGCCGAAGTGACCCCCGGCGAAGTGCCCGGCCCCGAAGTGACGACCGGCAAAATGTCCACCGAAGCTGCCGACGTGGCCTCCACCGAAGTGTCCACCACCCATGTGGCCGCCGCCGAACCCACCACCCCCGTGGCCACGTGCCAGAGCTGAACCGCTGGTCAGGGAGAGCGTGAAGCAGGCCGTCAGAATCAGGGTGGGAAGCCGACGAACCCAGGAGGCCAGCGGCCGATCGATTGCCGCAAGCGTCACGAGGTGACTGTGGTCCACCCATGGCGGCGGGTCAAGGGGGTCTCTCCGGTCTTCAGTCCTCCCACCTGATCGGGTGGCGCGGGTCCGGAAGGTATCGGCAGAGGTAGCCGCGGCGAACGGTGGCATCGAGGTGCGCATCGAGTGCTGGATGCACACTCCCGATCCGCTCAAGGGCGGTCTTGATGCCTTTCGTGACCGCAAGCCGCGCGCCGACATTCGACGAATCGTCACGGGCAGGCTCCGCCGCCGAGTGGGACCGAAGCGGTCGCCACGATGTCGCGCGAGGAGCGGCCGAGCATGATCTGATAGCAGCCGGGCGCCACGCGCCAGTCGTTCGCGGCGGTACTCCAGTACGCGAACGCGCGCGCGTCGAGCTCGAGATGGACGGGCGTGGACGCCCCGGGGGCGAGCGCGACTTTCTGAAAGCCTTTCAGCGCCTTCGGCGGCTGCACGAGCCCCGCCACCGCGGGTAAGCCGACGTAGATCTGCGCCACGTCGCTGCCCGACCGCGCGCCCACGTTGTGCACTACGAAGTGGACGGCCGCCCCGCCGTCCCGGGCGGGCGTGACCGCGAGCCCGCTGTACGCGAAGTCGGTGAACGAGAGGCCGTGGCCGAAGCCGAAGGCCGGCTCGATGCCGTTCGCATCGTACCAGCGGTAGCCGACCAGGACGCCCTCCTTGTAGTACACGTTTTCGGCCACGCCCGGGTACTTCTCGGGATCGCCGGCCGTCGGGATATCGGCGTCGCTCTTCGGGAACGTCACTGGCAGGCGGCCGCCGGGATCGACCGCGTCCCCGCTGGCATCCCGGCCGAAGACCACGTCCGCGATCGCGGTGCCCGCGCTCTCGCCCGGGATCCAGGCCTCGAGGATCGCTTTGACGCTTGCCCGCCACGGCGTCAGCACGGGTGCGCCCGCCTCCAGAATGACGATCGTGTTCGGGTTCGCCGTCGCGACCGCGTCGACGAGGGCGTCCTGCGAGCGGGGTGGGAAGAATCCGCAATCGATCGCCATGCACGGCTTATCCGCCCCCTCACCAGAGATGTCGGAGACGAACACCAGGGCGACATCGGCAGCCGCGGCGGTCGAGGCCGCGGCGGTCTGATCGCTGCCGTCGGCGAACGACACCGTCACGCCTTGGGCTTCCGCCCGGGTGCGGATGACCTGGAGCGGCGTGTCGTAGAAGAAGGGACTGATCCCCGCCGAGCCGCCGCGGGACTGGAACCTATCGGCATCCGCGCCGATGACCGCGATCGAGCGGAGATCGGGATCTTCGAGGTCGAGCGGCAGGACGCGGCCGTCGTTCTGCAGCAGCGTAATGGCGGCTTCCTCGACCTCGGCGGCGATGGCGGCGTGGCCGACCTTGTCGATCAGGCCGTCGTCATAGGGGTACGCGTCGCGATCGAAGGCGCCATAGGCGAAGAGCGTCCGCAGGATGCGGCGGACGTGCTCGTCGACGGTCGCCGGACTCGCCAGCGAGGCCGCCAGCGCCAATTCGACCTGCAGCGGCGAGTAGGACCAGCCCGGCCACGGCTCGAAGTCGAGGCCGTTGTTCAGCGACGCCGCCGTGCCGTTCGGGTGCGCGGCGCCGTAGTCGCTCAGCACGTAGCCCTCGAAGCGCCAGTCGTGCCGCAGGATCGTCTCGAGCAGGTGCTCGTTCTCGCACGCGTACTGGCCGTTCAGGCGGTTGTAGGAGCACATGATCGAGCCCACGTTCGCTTCGTTGACCGCCGCCTCGAAGGCCGGGAGGTAGATCTCGCGCAGCGTACGCTCGTCCACGACCGCATTGACGGTGTAGCGGTCTCCGACCACGCCCGCCCCGAGCGGCGCGCCTTGCGGCGCCGGCCCCATGCCTTCCTGGTTGTTGGCGGCGAAGTGCTTCACGTTGGCGATCACACCCTCGCTCTGTGCGCCCTCGATCCAGCCGACGGCGGTGCGGGCGGCCAGGAACGGATCCTCGCCGTAGCCTTCGAAGGTCCGGCCGCCGAGCGGCGTCCGCATGATGTTGACCGTGGGCGCGAACACGACGTCGTTGCCCTTGCTCTTGGCTTCGTTGGCGACCGTCGCGCCGTAACGCGCGGCGAGGACGGGATCCCAGGTCGCGGCGAGACCGAGCGGCGCGGGCATCGCCGTCGCCATGCCGGACCGTACGCCCATCGGGCCGTCGGTGTAGTAGATGGTGGGCAGATCGACGCGCGGCAGCCCGTCGCTCGTGCCGGTGTGCGAGCCCGCCTGGCCGCCCACGCCGAAGAGGTCGTCGCCGGCGAGGAGCGAGATCTTTTCGTCCTGCGTGAGCTGCTCCAGCAGCAGGCCGGCGCGCGTATCGGGCGCCAAGGAAGTGTCGCACCAGGGATGATCACCGCAGCGGCCTGCTGCGTCGGCCCCTCCGACGGACGCAATCAGCAAGAGGACGCCGCAGCCGAATTCGTTCTTCATGAACCAAGTGTGGTGAGCGTGGTTTCGATCTGGCGACGGCGACCATGCCGCCGTTTTCGCACGCCGAGCGCCAAGCACTCGAAGGTTAGTCTGGCACGGGGCCCCGCCTTCAATCCCGTCCCTTCGGAAAGTCGATGGGCGGAATAGGGGACTTGCGGATTGCCTCGCGGTAGAGAGCGAACGGATACCGTCCAGACCCGAGCCGCATTCATCCCTCGGGAACTCACGAAGCCCCTTCTTTTTTCCTGCCAGTCCCCGGTCTCGTGGTGCGGAGATGCCCCAACACGGGATAGCCAGTGGCGGGCTGTCCAAGGAGAAGGGGGGGGCGGTGCGGGCCGTTTGGAGAAGGAGTCGATGAAAAAACGATGTACTCCGGCAATTTTGCTCTTGGGCTTGGTCGCTGGTTTCCTGGCCGCCGCCGCTCCGGGTGCGGTTGCCGACAGCTCACCGCCGTACACCAAGACCTCTGATCAGACCACTCGCGCCACCGGTCTGGGCCCCAACCAAGACCAGTTCTGCGACATCTTCTACGACCTGTACGTCCCCAACGCCGCCAGCCCGTTATCGCCCGTCCCGGCAATCCTGACCACCAACGGCTTCGGCGGCAGCAAGGATGACCAAGCCTCCGAAGCAGATCTGTTCGCGCGCAACGGCTACGTGGTCCTCTCCTACTCTGGACTCGGCTTCGGCGGCAGCAGCTGTGCAATCGAGATCGACTCGCCCGAGTGGGACGGCAGGGCTGCCTCCCACATGGTCGACCTCATCGCGGCGCGCGACGACGTGATCAAGGACGGGCCGAATGACCCGCGGGTGGGCACCTGGGGTGGGTCTTACGGCGGTGGCTTCCAGTTCGCCTTGGCTTCGGTCGACTCCAGAGTCGACGCCATGATCCCGCTGATCACCTGGAACGACTTGAGCTACTCCCTGGGACCCAACAACGACGCCCGCAATTTCATCTATACAAACTCGCCGCCCGGGGCCAGCAAGTACGAGTGGAGCGAGCTCTTCTTCGCCGACGGCAATGCCCAGCCCGCCCTCAACCCGGGGACGAGTGGCTGGACCAGCGGCCAGCCGCCCGACCCTGCCTGTCCTGGCTTCGACCCCGAAGTCTGCGTGATCAACACCGAGTCCCTTGCGGCCGGCTATCTCACAGCCGACACGATCGCTTTCCTCCGCCACGCGTCGGCCCAGTACGAGTTCTTTTCCAACCCGAACGTGACACGCTTTCCGCCGACCTTGCTGGTACAGGGGGAGACGGACACGCTCTTCACCATCGCCGACGCGGTGGCCAACTACCAAGGCTTCGTGAAACACGGCGCACCAGTGAAGCTGGTGCTCGGGTTCGGCGGGCACAGCGGTCCGTCGGCGCCGGGAGAGGTCAATGACGCCGATCCGTCGAAGGGCTACCTCGACCAGCTGTGGCTCAACTGGTATTCGCACTACTTGAAGGGGTCCGGTGTGCCGACCGGCCCTGGAGTGGAGTACTTCCGCGACTGGGTCCCGTACGACCCGAGCGGCTCGGCCCAGCCGGCCTACGGTTCCGCCTCCGCGTGGCCCGTGGGTACGATCCAGAGCTGGTACCTCTCCGGCGATGGCAGCCTGGTTTCCTCGAGGCGCCAGATCGCGGCCGGCTCGCAGACGTTCGTCAACCCGGCGGACGGAGAGCCGTCGAGCTACTCGGAAACCTCCGCGGTGCAGTCGAACGAGCCCTTCAGCTCGATCCCGCCGACCGATCCTCCGGGGACGTTTGCGGCCTTCATCTCGGCCCCGCTGGCGGCGGACCTCGATTCGGTGGGTATCCCAACCCTTGATTTCAGCCTAAGCGCCACAGGATCGGACAGCCAGTTGCCGGCCACTGAGGTGGTCCTCTTCGGCAAGATCTACGACGTCGCGCCGGACGACTCGGTGCTGTTGGTCCACCGCCTGGTATCTCCCATCCGGATCGCCGACCTCAGCCAGGCGGTCCACCTCAACCTGCCTGGGGTCGTACACCGCTACCCGGCCGGGCATCGGCTGCGCCTCGTGCTGGCCGCGTCCGACCAGGCGTATGTCGGCTCGCGCGCTCCGCATACCATCACTATCACCGTCAACCCCTCCACACCGTTCCGGCTCCGCTTGCCGGTGCTGTCATCGTGACCGTGTCCCAGCCGTCGAGCAGCTGAACACGCTCCCCGCTGTGAGCCGCCAATGCCGGCGATGGTGAGAAGACTGCTGTGGTCGCTGGCCATCCTCCTGGCCGGCCTCCTTGTGCCAGCGGTGGCCGCTCATGCCGCCTGGCCGCAGACGCCGCCCAACGACCCCCAATTCGCGCCCTGCGAGAACGCGGCCACCTTCACCTCGGACTGCTACTCCGACCCGGGCGCAGACCAGTGGGACATGTTCGGTGTGCTCTCGGATACGCAGTATCCCTGCCCTCCGCCGATCCTTCAGCACCCCGACGGCGGGCTTCCCTGCTGGGCGACGGCCGCCTTCGACCCCGATCACATGTCTGGGGTCAACTTCACGGGCGCCTGGGCGCAGGGCAACGTCGGGCGCGACGACATCCTCATCGCCTACATGGAAGGCGGCGTGAACTACAGCTCCAACTCAATCAAGGACGCCCTCGACAACGAATGGCTGAACAAGGGGGAGCTGCCCTGTCCGGAGCGCGCCGACGGGACCAGCCTCGTCTGGCCCGGCTGCTACGACCTCGACGGCAACGGCCGCTTCGACATCCGGGACTGGGTGCACGACCCGCGCGCCAACCCGTCCTGCCCCGCGGGCGTAGCGTCCGATACCCCGGTCGCCCAAGGGGGCGGACTGGCCATCGACGTGGAGGGCACCAGCCGCAACTGCGTCAGCAGCGGCCAGCATCAATACCTGAACGCCGTCAACGTCCAGGGAACGCGGACGCCCTACCTTTCCCCCGAAGACCTCATCGCCGTCTTCGGCCACTGCCGGATCCAAAAGGGTCAGGTCGCGCAGTGTCCGGGTGGGGGCCGTTTCGACAACGACGGCAACGGCTATCCCAACGACATCAACGGCTGGAACAGCGACCGCAACAACAATGACCCGCAGACGGAGGACATGGCCTACAACCACGCGCCCGGGCTGCAGTCGCTCCTGGTTGGCGTCCCCGACAACGGGTACGCCGGCGTTGGCCTCTGTCCCCGCTGCCGGGTGGTGCCGATAAAGACCGGCGCCGAAGCGCTCGGCCGCTCCGACAAGTGGGCCGAAGGGCTCCTCTACGCGGCCGACATCGGCGTGACCTCGGTCAGCTCGGTGGTCGTCAACTACACCTACAGCCGCTTCGTACAGGACGCCATCAACTACGCCTACGAGCACGGGGTCGTGATGTCGCTCGACTCCAACGATTTCGACGCCATGGACCACACCGACGGGATGCTCTGGGATCACGCTCTGCCCGGCAACTCGGCGGCCATGGACCTGACCGGGAGCAGCACGAGCTGGTTCCGTGCCCGCAGCAACATCACGAGCTACGGCACGCACAACGTCTTCTCGGGGGGCGAGTACACGACCTCGGGCGCGACACCCTTCCAGGCCGGGATCCTGGCAATGGTCCAGTCGGCCGCGCTCAACCTCCGGGACACCGGCCTGGTTCCGGGCTTCGATCGGCTCACCCCGAACGAGATCAAGCAGGTGCTGATGGACACCGCCCAGCCGATCATCCCGAACGCCCAGCCGCCGCAGCCGGAGGGCCCCGGGGCGCCGCCCGGGACGAAGCAGCCGCAGTGGCCGGGCAACCCGAACAGCGCCACCGACGCTACCCACACCAACTGGTCCACGCAGTACGGCTACGGGCGGCCGGACGTGGGCGCGGCGACGGCGATGATCATGGCCGGGCGCATCCCGCCCACCGCGGACATCACCGCCCCCCAGTGGTACTCGTACGTTGACCCCACGGTTACGCCGCAGCTCGAGGTGGACGGTAGCCTCGCCCGCTCGAGGTTCAACTCCGGCGGCTCGGTCAGCTATGTGCTCGAGTGGGCGCTGGGCGCCGATCCCGCCGACGGCGACTTCCACACCGTGGCCGGCCGTACGGCGAGCACCGGCATCTCGGGGAAGCTCGGAACCATCGACCTGAAACAGGTTCCGCCGAGCTTCTACACCCACACGCCCCTCACCACCCTGCAGCCCGACGGGGCGGAGCAGTACACCATGACCATCCGGCTCCGCG
>Ga0209376_1000852_pt1 | contig 32524 bp, 31 predicted proteins | sample GraSoiAngelo_134_FD_185891 | JGI IMG/M metagenome (GOLD analysis project Ga0209376, IMG submission 185891) | Grasslands soil microbial communities from the Angelo Coastal Reserve, California, USA - 14_0929_05_30cm (SPAdes) (version 2) | ecosystem: Environmental > Terrestrial > Soil > Grasslands ... | reverse complement strand
TTTCGCGTTGGCCAGGCGCTCTGCCTTGGTAAGGACCGTGCCGCTGGCGTTGATGAAGGTGTAATCGTCCGCCCAAATCCGTTCGAGCGCGGCCGTATCACGTTTCATCAGGGCGGTGCGATATTGCTCGATCGCTGCGCGGACTTCCTGTTCCGCGGTTTTGTTGTCTGCTGAACTCGGGGTTTGGGTTAACGCGAGCGGTAACGCGACGAAACTGATCAGGCCGGCGAGAAGTAAGGGTTTCATGCAATCAGCGTCACTCGTAACGGAGAGGTGTCAATGAAATCAGGACGGCGCACGGGGCATGGAGCGGGGAGTTGGGAGGTCAGAAATCAGCCGTCTTCGCCAAAATGCTGCGGCTGATGTGGCGGTGATCTGAGTTGGCTCCCATGGCTGCTTTTGAGCCGGCTCGGCAGCTCTACGCGGCTTTGTGGCTTCACCTATTGCGCACCGTTCGGCACTTATGTGAACGACCCGAACAGCGTGTTCATGATGGTGGAGCTTTGATCGCGCTGCGGAAAGCACGATGCCTCCGATCGTGACCGTGTGTTGCCGACGATCAGCCTGTTCTCCGCTGGGTCTCCTGAGGCCCTCGTCCGTCTGAAAAAGCGCGGCACGCCAACTATTCCTCAAATTTTTTGTAACGAAGTGCGCATCGTACAGGTCTCATCTGAACGGCGCTGTTGCTGCCGGGGAGATGCGCATGAACCGATTTTCGTCCGCTGTTCTAATCGGGATCGTGTTATGCACGAGCGGAAATGACCGGTCTTTCGCGGCCGGAAACGGCGATGCAAATGAGAACGTCGCATCAACAGCAACGCCTGAAGAAGCGGCCATGCAGGCCGCTGCCTACAAAGCCAGACTCGCGGCGCGCGCGGCCGCCGACGAAGGTTTTTTTCTTGGGCGAACAGGAGATTTTCGTGCGGCCAGGAAGAAGTTCAGTCAGGCGATCGAGCTCGATCCTAAATTTTCCCCTGCGTATCGACTTCGCGCCGACACATGTTTGAAGATGTCCGATTGGGCGGGCGCGATCGTCGATCTCGATACCTTGATCACGCTCGATCCAAACGACGCGGACATTTTCAATGAGCGCGGTTTCGCGCGTCGACAGCTCGGCGATTTGCACGGCGCCCGGGATGACTTCGACCGCTGCATCACACTCGGAACAGGTCTTCCGCTCGCCTATGGGAATCGCGCCGAAGTTGAACTCATGCTCGGCGATGACAGCGCCGCGGCAGCGGATCTCGCCCAGGCACAATCGCTCGCTGCCACGATGTCGGATCCGCCTCCGGCGAGTTCGACTCCGAGCGCACGCAAAAACCAAACTCACCATAAGACCCCCAGGACTGGAACAAGCAACAATGCGAAAGGAACAACGCGATGAACGAGATAGGTCTCTTCGACGTCAACTTCGACACGGGCGAATGTTATTGGTCCTTCGAGCTGAAGCGGATGTTAGGAGTTCGCCACGATGTGCCGGCGGAGTTTCATCTGCTCTTGCAGCGCATACATCCCGACGACCGACGCGCCTTCTGCAGGACTGCGATGCAGCCTTTTCAGGCCGATTGCCCGAGGCACTCATCGATCGAGTTCCGCGTCGTGTACGATGATGGCCGCGTGCAGTGGCTGCACACGGAACGGCGAGCGATCGTGCGTGAGGATGATTCGAAAGACGTCGTGCGGATCGTCGGCTTCGCGCTGGAAATCGGCGCGCCAGCACGTCTGCCGCGCGCGGCGTGACTGACGCCCGTGCGTTGAGCGTTCGCGCCCAGGTCCTGGATCGGATGGACTGGCTACCCAGCGCCTCTAACAAATAGTCAGAAATGCTTCCGGTCCGAGCCGGACTGGCGATTACGGTCGATCCGCCACCGGACGAATTCGCCGCGGCGAACGGGACAAAGCCTGACCACATCGAGCGCTTGTTTGAAGAAGGGTAATTCGCTGATGAACCCGGAAGTGGCGCCAGAGATCCAGTTCGGTTAGTCCGGCTTTCATGTGTTGGCCGAGCCAAGGGATAGAGCTTGCGAGGGGCTGATCGACGGCGGATCAATCGCCAGTGAAACGAACTCTCGTCCTTTTCTCCATCGCCGGCGCCCTCGGCGGCCTGCGGATTCCTTGGAACGCAAGAGCAGGTCCGACGGGAACCCGGCAGGACGACTTATCGCGCCGCTGAGGATAATTCGCTAGAGCGTCCGGACATCACACCCGTTCAAGAAAAAGTTCCGGGTGAATCCCGTTAAGTCCGAGCCGGACTGGCGTTGAGCACGCCGGCATGCCCATCGAAATTTGAGTTCACGGCCCATTCGAAAATGTACCAACTCCAAAGGGACTCGCGAGCGAGCCGTTGAGCTATAGGCCAATCTATCTGACTATAACAGCTTAAAAGATACGCTGCTTGCTGCTCGCGAGTCGAGGACTTACCTTCATAAAAACAATTGTATGAAGCTCAAGTTTTACGGTACGCGTGGATCCATCCCCATCTGCGATGCCGGTTTTCAGAAATTCGGCGGCAACACCACCTGCCTGCAAATCACGTTCACCGATACGAACCGCATCGCCATCATTGACGCGGGCACGGGACTGCGAAATCTGGGCCGAGATCTTCGCGCCATCGGCCACAAGCAGGAACAAATCGTTATCGCGTTCACGCACTTTCACTGGGACCACATCCAAGGCTTTCCGTTCTTTGCCCCGGCTTATGATTCCAGGCACAAAATCACGCTCCTGACGCTCGGCCGGGACCAGACGATTGGCAATTTGCGGGAGATTTTCGAAGTCCAAATGCAGGCGCAATATTACCCGGTGCAATTGGATCACATGGGCGCCAATTTCGAGTTCCTGCAAATCGCTGATGCCAGCAAACACTTCACCGGCATCAACAATATAGACACCATCGTCACCGCTCAAAGGCATAACCATCCCGGCGGAGCGTATAGTTTCCGGGTCGAGCGAAATGGAAAGGTGCTCGTCGTTTGCATAGACGTCGAGCATGGCGAGCAGATCGATCCGCGGCTGGTGGAGTTGGCGCGCGGCGCGGACTTGTTGGTGCATGACGCGCAATACACGGCGGAAGAACTACAGAAGCGGCGCGGGTGGGGACACAGCAGCTTCGATCAAGCCATGCAACTTGCGGAAATGGCCGGGGTAAAGCGCCTGGCCCTGACGCATCACGACCCAGACCACGACGACGAGTTTCTTGATCGCATCGAAAAATTATGTCGAGAACGGTTCTCCAACACGGTGCTTGCCCGCGAGGGAATGGAAATCCAAATCGGGGAGGCACCTGAGGCTATGCCGCGTGCCCCAGGCAGGCTGTCCCGGCGAACGCGATTGACTTCATCTTCGCGAAGGTAAAGTCGCGATCCTAGCAGGCTGCGCATTAATTACGACGCCGTTTCTCGTTGCGCGCGATTCGAATGCGCACTCCTATGGCGTAGACCAAATAGTAGCCGATCAAGCCGGCAGCGACTGCGACAGAAAGTTGGGTCCCGGAAGCCGACAAAAGCCAATGTTGTTCATCGGACGCGCCGCGGTGCATGGTGTGCCACCAGCTGTAGACAAGACGTGCTGCGATTGCCAGCATGACGAGAAGCGCGAGCCACCGGCTCGGAGTGTAAAAAAGTCCGTCCGGCTGGCTTTCCCACCGGGTCAACATCAGACCGAGCAAGCCGAGTACGGCTCCAACGGCCATACCGGTCAGGGCGAATTGCAAAGTCGGCCCGAGCCAGAAGGAGATCAGGAAGGTGAAGCAAAGAAAGAGAACAGCGGAGAAGCTGGTCGCCCACAAATTCATGGTAGCGACCCAATGCCGGCCTTGTCGTCGAGCGGTGCCGGCGCGGTAGCGCAAAGCGAGCGAAAGTAAAATCACGCCGGCAAAGGCGAGGAGAACAAAAAGCAGCAGAGCGAAAAGGATGATCGGCACCGGGCTATTCTCGAGTGATTAGTGATTGGTGAAAAGTGATAGGCTATGGAGAATGACGAAGCCCGAAACGGAGTATTCCTGCTCCTGCTCATGCTCATGCTCGTGCTCGTGCTCGTAATTGATGGAGCCGCTATAGAGCGCCCAAAGATTGATGTAGAGGCGACAGTGCGACGCGCTAAGTTCACGCCTTAATGGCTAACGAGCAGAAAACGAAGCTGCGTCTGGAGATTGCGCACGTTCTCTTCATCGACATTGTCGGGTACTCGAAACTGCTCATCGATGAGCAATCGGAAGCGCTGCAGGAGCTGAATCAGATCGTGCGTAAGACGGACGCCGTGCGGGGAGCGGAGGCAGCGGGTCAGCTCATCTTTCTTCCGACGGGTGACGGCATGGCGCTGGTCTTCACCGGCTCAGTCGAAGAGCCGGTGGAGTGCGCGCTCCAGATCAGTCAGAGGCTGCGTGCACAACCAAGTTTGCCGGTGCGGATGGGCATTCACAGCGGCCCAGTGCATCACGTGGCCGATGTAAATCAGCGGGAGAACATCGCCGGCGCCGGCATCAATATCGCGCAGCGAGTGATGGATTGCGGCGATGCCGGACACATCCTCCTGTCGAAACGTGTCGCCGATGACTTAGCGCAATACCGCCGCTGGCAGCCGTATCTGCATGAGCTCGGCGATTTCGAAGTGAAACACGGTGTCGTCGTTTCCATCGTGAATCTCTATGCCGATGTCGTTGGCAACCCCAATCCGCCCGAACGATTGAAACATGAGAAGCAAGGTGCGCCGCGCGTGGCGACTTCCGCCGGGCGCGCGAAGCGCTCGCCGATCCCGGTCACGCTTTTCGTCGTCGGCTTCATGCTCTTCACTCTGGCCGTTCTTGGGATAATTTTCGCGCCGGCAATTCTAAAGCAGATGCAGGCGCGACAAACGACTGCGCCGGCGCCGGCTGCTTCCACTGCTCCGTCAGTTGCTTCGATTCCCGAGAAAAGCATCGCGGTATTGCCGTTCGAGAATCTCAGCGACGAGAAGCAAAACGCCTATTTCGCCGATGGTGTGCAGGACGAAATACTCACTGACCTGTCGAAGATCGCCGACCTGAAGGTGATCAGCCGCTCGAGCGTGATGCATTATAAGAGCGGCGTAGAACGCAATCTGCGCAAAATCGGCGAAGAGCTTGGAGTGGCGCATGTGCTCGAGGGCAGCGTGCAGCGCGCAGCCAATCGCGTGCGCGTTAATGCGCAGCTGATCAATACACGCAATGACGCGCATCTTTGGGCGCAGACTTACGATCGCGATCTCGCGGATGTCTTCGCCATTCAAAGCGAGATCGCAAAGACGATTGCTGACCAGCTCCAGGCAAAGCTTTCGCCGCGGGAAAAGAGCGCGATTGAGCGTCCCCCCACAAACGACATCGCTGCGTTTGATCTCTACAGCCGGGCGAAGGATCTCCTGCTTAGCACAGTTTTTAGCGCGATGGGTCGTGAAGGCGTTTTTCAAGCGGTAGATCTGCTGAACCAAGCTCTGGCGCGCGATCCCTCTTTCCTTCTTGCTTACTGCCAATTGGCCGACGCACACGACCAGCTTTATTTCCTGGTCGCCGCTGACCACACTCCCACGCGACTGGCGGCCGCAGAAGCAGCGTTGGCCGCTGCGTTTCGCCTTGAGCCCGACGCGGGCGAAGCGCACCTCGCTCGCGCCACGCATATTTACCGCGCATACCTGGATTACGACGGAGCCTTGGCTGAGCTCGAGATCGCTCGGCGAACACTTCCCAATGATTCACGCATTTTTGAGCTGATCGCCGCCATCATGCGCCGCCGGGGCAAACACGAGGAAGGATTGCGCAATTACGAGCGCGCGCTTGAGCTGGACCCGCGCAACTTTTTCACACTCCAGCAAGTCGCGCTGAGTTACCTGATGCTACATAGCTATTCCGAAGAAGCTGCCATTCTGGACCGCGCGTTATCGATCAAACCCGATGATGTCGACACCAAAGTGGCTCGGGCTTTAGTTGCCATGGATTGGAAGGCTGACACAAGACCGCTGCACCAAACGATTGACGAGATCCGGGAGAAACATCCGGAGGCAATCCGAAGAGTTGCGGATACCTGGCTGTTATGCGCGCTGGCAGAACGCGATGCGGGGGCAGCGAAGACCGCACTCACCGCACTTGGTGACAACACTTTCGGTGACAATAGCACCCAGTTTAGCGCCAAATTCGGCGAAGGTCTCGTAGCCCGAATGATGAAAGATGAAGCTAAAGCGCACGCGGCTTTCGGTGTTGCTCGCATTCAGCAGGAGAAAATCATCCAGGAACAACAGGAGCCTTTTGGCCCATCATTTTGCATTCTTGGTCTGATTGACGCTGGTCTCGGCCGGAAAGAAGAGGCCCTGCGCGCAGGCCGCCGCGCCGTCGAGCTAATGTCCGTTGGCAAAGACGCATTAAACGGACCGGACATGATCCAATACCTTGCCGTCATTGCTGCCTGGGTGGGCGAGAAGGATCTCGCCTTCGAACAACTCACTACTGCTACTCGGCTACCGGCTTTGAACAATGTCACCTACGGCCGCTTAAAACTTCTGCCTTGGTGGGATCCGCTGCGGGGCGATCCGCGCTTCGAGAAAATCGTCGCCTCGCTCGCACCAAAATAATGAGTTAACGGTTCCTGAGTGAAGCTACTTGGGATGATCGGCGGGACGGGACCGGAATCGACGGTCGAGTATTACCGTCGATTGATCGCGGCTTATCACACGCGCGTTTCGAAAAGCGGCGCACCGCCGATCATCATCAACAGTATCGACAATAAAAACCTGGTGAAATGGTTTACGGCCGGCGATCTGGCGGCGGTTATCAATTTTCTCGCGGCCGAGATCGAACGGTTAGTGCGCGCGGGCGCTGACTTCGCGTTGATTGCAGCGGTCACGCCGCACCTTGGCTTCGACAAGCTCCAGAAGCGGGCCAGTATTCCGCTGCTTAGCATCGTCGAAGCAACGGCCGATGCCGCGACGAAGGGCGGTTTGCGCCGCCTGGCGCTCTTCGGGACGCGATTTACGATGCAAGCGGCGCTGTTTCCCGAGGCGTTTGCGCGCCGCGGAATGACGATCGTCGTGCCGAATGAGGAAGAGCAGGATTTCATCCATGAGAAATACATGGGTGAGCTGTTCGTCGGAGCAATTCTCGAGGAGACGCGCACAGCCTTAATCGGCATCGTGGAGACAATGAAGCAGCGCAACAATATTGATGGTCTAATCCTCGGCGGGACAGAGCTGTCGTTAATTCTGCGTGAACCAACAGCTGCGGGCCTGCCGGTTCTCGACACAACGCAGATCCACGTCGACGCCGCGATCGACTGGATGCTGCGCGAATGAAGCGTCCCACCGTGCAGTTCTTGCCGATGTTATGGGCGAGCTAACGGCCGATTGGAATAAAGCAGACGTGATTTTCGACAAAGCCAGCGAAACCGTGACTGTGTGTGGTTAGCGTTCGCGACAGATGTTTTTGCCTCTCCCTTTGCCAAAAAAGGAGAGGATAAAGGTGAGGGATTTCTTCTTCGAGGATTAACTCATTCCAAGAATGGGATCTCCTTTTTCGACTCCTCGCCTTAGTCCTCTCCTCGATCGAGCAGGAGAGGAGGCCGTTTCAGCGCGCCCCGGTAGCTAAAGAGTACGAAAAACGTACCCGTGACTCGCCACGGTTTTGTGCCGCTCTATTACCGCACGTCGCGCCGTTATTGTTTCGCGATCTGCGTGCCCTGATCGATCGCGATCTGCCATTTCCCACCGCGCTTAACGAAGACATCGAGCCAACGATACTCGCCACTGATGTCCTTACCCTTATAGGTCCCCTTATCGTTGCTGCGATAGACCACCACAGCCATGTCGGGGTCGGAGACCTGGACTTTCATATCGGACATCTCCGAGGATTCGAGCTTCAACGTCCCGGATTTAACGTCGGCCATGAACTCGGACTTATTCTGTGTGACACCGTCCGGGCCGATACCCAGATAGTCGCTGGTCAGGTGTTTCTCGAGGACTGAGGTGTCAGATTTGAGTATACCGTCGAGTATCTCCTGCTCGATTTTCTTAACCGTAGCTTCAACGTCGGCAGTCGCGCCTGTTCCCTTCTCCTTCGCTAACGTAATCGTGGGAAGGGCGAGGCTGACAGCAAGAATGAGAATGAGGTGATGGTATTTCATGCTGGCGAGGCTATCGCCGGCGTAAGCTTCGAACAAGCCGAAAGATACATGCTTAACAAGTCGCTCAAACCAACCAGCAGATCGCAATCATATTTTGCACCGGTGTGTGCAATCTCTCGAAACCCAAACGCCAAAACCCGAATCCCAAGGAAAGTCCAGAGCTCAAAATGGAGAAATTGGGCTAACTGCGCGGCTCGACGGAGTCTCGCCCTACCGATGCGTCGCCGCCAAATTTCACTGGTAGGGCGACGCTCTGCGGAGCCGGTGTAGCGGCTTATGATGTAGTCTGATCTTTGGTGTTTTGCTGCGTGCTCGATTTTTTTCGATCTGGTTGTTATCGTGCCCGCATGGTTGAGCCAGCGAAGAAGTTGAAATTCTCGACGATCATTATCGCCGCAATTGCCGGTCTGGTCGGTTTCGGCGTGTTTCTTTTCATTGGCGCGTTAATTGCCAGCTTTGCCGCCGAGCCCCTTCACGTCTCACCCATGGAAGGCGGCCGAGGGGTTTTCGCCATGCTCATCGGTATGCTTGTAGGCGTGATCGGATTTGTCGGCGCGGTCTGGCTGGTTTTGCGCCGATGCGGGGTGCGCGGCGTGAGAGTCGCCGTGGGCGGAATCGCGGCGTTCATCCTTATTATTGTCTCCGCAGCATCTGCGGTCGGCATTTGGTATTCGATGCAACCGCACGTGCTCAATCGCAACGGCCCGGAGCCGCTGCTGCGCCTTGAAGTGCGCGCGCCGGAAAATGTCGCACCGGATATTTTCGCCGAGGTCACGGCCGAGCTAACGACTGATAGGAATGGCGCTGATGCTGTCCTGGAAAAAGCCGCCGAAACGGACCGGCTGACCCGGCACGGTTATGTGCCACTTTATTACCGCACGTCGCACCGTTTGCTGGCAGTTAAGTTTCCGGCTGGCGGCGCGCGCCTTTACAACCTTCGACTACCGGCGAATCCGATGCCAAAGAAGTATCATGCGTGGTCGGAGTGGCAGAAGCCTGATTTTGTCGATGAACCGGGGTCAACAGGACCGAAACGAGCTGGCACCGGTCCGGACATCGAAGTCCGCTACCACGTCGAAACCGCCGACGATTAGGTCCGAGCTGGACTGGCGATTTCGAGCCGGCCCGGCGTTTCAGGAGCAGAAAGCGGCTCCGCAGAGCGTTGCCCTACCAACGAAATTTGGGCGAGGGCGCATTGGCAGGGCGAGACTCTGTCGAGCCGCGGCGCCAAGCGAGGCCTCGAACAAAGATGTCCGCTGTCGTTGATGCGCTCGCTCTGAACGGCAATCAGACGTCCAGCGGCCAAAAAATCGGATCAGGCTGCTGTAGCCGCTTTGGCCCGAAGCTTCTCACTCCATTCGTCGCGCAAGACTTGCATTTCCGCGCTGACCTTGACCATTCGCGACGCGACACCCTTATATTTTTTGATGGCGCCGGTAACGGTTCGCGTGACCGCGCCCTGGCTGACGAGGCTCTGCAGCTTCTCATAGGTGCGCAAGCGCAACATCTCTTCGCCGCCACTGGCAGCGTTCCGCTCCCGGAGATTGAGGAAAATGACGTCGAATAGGCCCTTAAATTCAAAGGACGCCTTAGAAGAAAGGACTGCCACAAGTTCTTCGGTGATGTTGTCTGGGGCGCGACGCGAGAAGGTTGTTTTGGACATCAATGACAATAGCCGAAGTCTCGGAAATAGCCATCCGACAGAGGTCGGAAGTCAGCGGGCAGATTTCATTCTGCGGCTGACACAGCCGCCTTCGCAGCATACACAAGGCGAATCTGAAATCTAAAATCCGACTGTTTAGAGCTCTGATCGCGCTGGTGGGCGTCCTGTTCATCTTCGCGCTTAGCGATTGTTCGAAACATCAAGGCTTCGGTGGATTGTCCAGGCTCAAGCCATGCCGGTTGGCGGGAATCGATGAAAAATTGCTCTGCGGCCAGCTCACCGTTCCTGAAAACCGGCAGACTCGTGTCGGTCGAACGATTGGGCTGAACGTGGTAGTGCTGCCTGCGTTCGATCAGAAAACGAAAGCGGAACCGCTATTCGATCTTGCGGGCGGTCCCGGTGCGGCCGCGACGGAGGGTGCGAGGTTTTATGCGCAGCAAGGCAAAGAATATCGTCGCCGTCGCGACGTGGTATTGGTCGATCAAAGAGGCACCGGAAGATCGAATCCGCTCTCCATGCCGACAAAGAAAACTCCCCAGCATTATGTCAGCGAGATGTATCCGGTGGAGTACGTGAAGAACTTACGACAAACATTGGAGCAGCGCGCCGATCTCACGCAATACACCACCTCCATCGCGATGGATGATCTCGACGATGCGCGCGCTTGGCTCGGCTACGATCGGATCCATCTTCTGGGTACATCCTACGGAACGCGAGCGGCGCTGGTTTATATGCGGCAACATCCGGAGCGGGTGTGCACTGCGACGCTCATTGGTGTGGCCCCGACTTATCTCAAGATGCCGACGTATCACGCGCAGGCGGGGGCTCGCGCCATGGACTTGCTGCTGCAGCAGTGCGAGCAGGACGCGCAGTGTCATGCGGCTTTCCCGCAAATTGGCGACGATTGGACAAACGTACTCGCGCAATTAGAACGCCAACCAGCACGAGTGGAATATTCGCTGCCCGACAAAAGCGGTCCTGTGATGCTTGAAGTCCACAACGGCGTTTTCGCCGAGAAAATCCGAACGTGGATGTACGGCCGAGAGCAGGCCAGTCGCATCCCATTGATAATCCATCAGGCTGCGCACGGCAATTTCGGGCCGTTTCTGCGCGAGGCAATCGGTCCATCAATCCCCGATTTCATCGCGGACGGGATGTATCTTTCGGTGACCTGCGCGGAAGACGTTCCCTTTATCGATCAGGCGGAAGCCGCGCACCTGAACGCGGGCAATCCATTCGGGAACTATCGGGTCTTTCAGCAAACGCGGGCCTGCAGCATGTGGCCACAGGGGAAAATACCAACCGACTTTCGCGAGCCGGTCTCCTCGAACATTCCGGTCCTCATTTTTTCCGGCAACATGGATCCGGTTACACCGCCGCAGCGCGGCGAAGAAGTCGCACGTTATTTACCCAATAGTAGACATGTCATCATTCCGCAGGCCGGCCATGGCGTGGAAGGTTTGACGGAGCCCGAGTGCGTCGACCGTATTATCATGGAGTTCATGGAGAAGGGCGACGCCAAGAATCTCGATTTTAGCTGCGTCGAGCGAATGGTTCCGCCGCCTTTTGTGACAGAAGCCGGCGATCAAAAGTCCGACGAATGAAAGCCTCTCCATAAATAACGGCGGTAGCTGGCAGAGGTTTACAACTTGAGCGCGTCTTAACTTTTCGGTTCGTCAGCGACTCGTAGCACAACTTTCCCGCGGGTATGGTGCGTGGCGGCTTGTTGTTCCGCCGCGATCGCTTCACTCAATGGCAGAACTTGCGTCACAACTGGCTTGATTTTCCGTGTGTCGATGAGGTGGGCGATCTCAGCGAGATCTTTGGCTTTCGGCTGAACCCACACGGTTGCGCCGCGAATCTGGCGTTTTTCGATCTCGACTGGATCTGGGCGCGCAACCAATGAAATGACAATGCCGCCTTTTTTCACTACGCCGTAGGAACCTGCGAGTGTTTCCCTGCCTACTGGATCGAGCACGGCATCCACATCCTTGGCCACATCTTCGAATTTGGTCTTGGTGTAATCAATCGGCACGTCGGCCCCAAGTTGCTTGAGCAGGTCCTGGTTTGCAGTCGATGCGGTCGCAATAACCTTGGCGCCGCGCGCTTTCGCGATTTGAACCGCGAAGCTACCGACGCCGCCGGAACCGCCGTGGATGAGAATGGTTTGTCCGGCTTGCAATTGCGCCGTGTCCACCAATGCCTGCCACGCGGTCAAGGCGCACATTGGCACCGCCGCGGCTTCTGCAAAGCTGAGGGATTTCGGTTTCGCGGCTACTTCCCACTCCTTGACCGTGACGAACTCCGCCCATCCACCGCCGAAAGTTGGGTAACCGTAAACTGCATCGCCTACTTTGAGGGTTGTGATCTTGGCGCCGACTTTTTCCACGACGCCGGCGATATCGTAACCCGGGATCAGTGGAAGGTGCGTACCCCATTCCTGTGCGTATTTGCCGTTGAGGGTTAGCGGGTCGGCTGGGTTAACGCCGCTAGCGATCACGTGCACGAGCGCTTCATCGTCCTTCGGCTCCGGTCGCGGCACCTGTTCGAACTTCAGCACCTCGGGTGTGCCGTACTCGTGCGCGACTACCGCTTTCATCATTGGTTTTTCGTCAGCGGATGCAGCCTGAACGGCGAACGCCAGTCCAGCTCGGAAGAAAAACGCAAGTAATCGATTAGGCATCATAGTCAGAGGTCGGGAAAAGATTTCACTCTGCGGATGCCACAGTGGCCTCGACAGCATACACAAACCAAACCTGAAATCTAAAATCCGACTTCTTACAGGTCTCATCGCGTTGGCAGGCTTGCGAAGACAACACGTGAGACGCCTGCGCACAGGCGGGCAGGCAGTGCACTACCCAATCCGCCCCAAGTGAGCCGGTTGTGTATTGCCCGTACAGTTCACCCCGGACTGACCGCGAGTCCGGAGCGTGAACCAAAAGGTGCTTCCTTTTCCGGGTTCGCTCTGGACGCCGATCTTTCCTTGGTGCGCTTCCACAGCAAGCCGGCAAAAGGCGAGCCCCAGGCCAGTCGAATGCCGATGTTGGCGGCCACTGTTTGTTTGTCCAAATTTTTCAAAGATGTGTTTGTGCTGGTCACGCGGTATCCCCTCGCCGTTGTCGCTGACAGAAATGGTGACATCAACCCCCTTGCGCTCAACGTTTATCTGGATTGTTCCATCTGATTTTGTGAATTTTAGCGCATTGCTGATGAGGTTCTCGAGAATCCGCCGGATGAGATCACCGTCGCAAGAGACTGCCACTGGCTCGGGCGACATCTCGCAACGAAGGGTGCGATCTCGTAGGACAGGGATAAATCGATCCGCAGCCTCGCGCGCGATCTGCCCGAGGTCGTGATCTTGTAAGCGGAGTGGCATTTCACCCGCCTCGAGCCGACCGACATCCAGAAGCGTCGTGATCATGTCGCACATATTCTCCGCGCCCTGTTTTGCCCCAGTGACACACTCTGCTTCATCCGGATTCAGTTTATCGGAAGCCATTTGTTCCAGTATATCGACGTAGCCGGTAACCAAGTTCAGGGGCGCGCGCAGATCGTGCACGATCATATGGGTAAGGTCATCCCGCGTCTGCAATGTCGACTGAAGTCTGGCTTTCTCGATACGTTCAAAGGTGAAATCCGTAACCAGGCAGAAGAAAACGGTCGAGTTGAGTGCCAGGAATGGCGCCAGGCAGGGAAGATAAAGGTTTTGGTGGTTGTAAAACCAAAGGACGAAAAATGGTGTAGCGGCGTCAATCCCCCCGAGAGCAAGCAAGCGCAGCCACGGGGACCGGATGCTTAGCCACAGGGCAGATGCGAAGATGGCGGTAAGAATTGTCACAGCTGCCCTGGCAAACGGCGAAAGGTCTCGGATCGATTCGCGATGGAGCAGACCATTGAGAACGTTGAGGTGAACCTCGGCCCCTGGCATCGGGCCAAACGGCGTCAGCAATTCATCCTTCTGCCACTTTCCTTCCGCCCCGATGACTACGATCTTGTTGCGGACGAGCTCGCCGGAGCGAAAATTGTGTTCCCAGTATTCCGGAACAAAGATTTCGAAGAGCGGATGGGAACGAAAAGTTCGAGGCGGGCCGGTGAATCGGATCAAATGCTCGGCGAGATCATTCGGAATCAGTTCCGGCTCCCCGGCTTTTGAAACAACGCGTGCCGACAACGAAAAGTAAGTCGCCATCGAATTCTCGCGCTCACGAAAAGCAACTCGATATTGAGCTCCACGCACAACTTTGTTTTCATCAGCAAAAAAATTCGTAAACCCGACGCGTTCATCTTGCGTCGGTGTCTTTGGGATCAGCGTTTCGGCCGGCGGCTCGTAGCTGGAAGGAATTCTGGACGATCGCGTGACGTTGTCAGGAGAAACGAAATTGCTTCCAATAACCGCCTGAGGCTTGAATTGCTCCAGTGCAACACGAAAGGCATCATCACCGGGGGCGGAAGCGGAAAATAGGCAATCGAAAGCGACAACCTTTGCGCCGGCGCGGACGAGACGCTCCAGAATCATGGCGTAGATTTCGCGGTTCCAAGGCCAACCTTTGCTCATGATCTCGAGAGCGCGGCGCGATCCGGGATCGCTTGAACTGGACGAGAACAACCCTTGGAGGTCGAGTGTTTCATCCAAGGTTACAGAATCGGAATCAATGGCGAGAAAGAGCAGGTCCGGATTCGGCGGAGTCGTGCGGCCGGAGCGGGCGATGGCGTCGCGAAGCCGGGATTCGGTCTGCCCATAATAGCTGGGAAAGGTGAAATCCAGCAAAGTCGCGCCTGCGGCACAAAGGGTTGCAAGAAGAAAGACGACCAGGGTGCGCCTATAGGGCATGACGGTCGGACGCAGCGGGAAAAATGCCGAGAGCGGGCGCGCTTTCGGCTGCGTCCTACGGGTGGTGGGGTCCACTGACGGGACCCGGGGTTCTCGGGCTGAGGCCAAAACTGGTTGATGATTCGATTCTAAATATATAATTTATACCACAATTGCCACAATATCTATGCTGAACACCAGGTTTGCTCTCGCCGCTGTCGCCCTCTATTCCGGCGTCTTTGTTCAGCAATCCGCTGCCGGCCCTCTCACCTCCGCCGAGGTCACCAAAATCATCAACCGGGTCAGTCTGATCGAGCCGGCAAAAGGCGCGCGTCCCGCTGTCGTGCGCGATGTCATCAAAGATGATCGCGGTCTACAGACGGGCGCCAGATCCCGCTCGGAGTTGCTTTTTCAGGATAACACCCTGACGCGCGTCGGTGCGGAGACCTTCTTCAGTTTCAAAACCGGCACACGGGATCTGACTCTGGAGAAAGGATCCATGCTTCTGCAAGTGCCGAAAGGACTAGGCGGAGCGAAAATTCACACCGCGGCAGTCACGGCGGCCATCACCGGCACCACGATAATGATGGAATATAGCCCTGGGCAATACCTCAAGGTTTTGGTGCTCGAAGGTAGCTTGCGTTTATCGCGAAACGGATCCGGTGATTCATTAGTTTTGCCTCCGGGAAAAATGGTGATCATGCGACCGGACGCAAAAAAGATTCCCGACCCGATCGACGTTGATCTGGCACAGATCGTTAGGACATCGATCCTGGTAAACTTTCCCGGCAGCAATATTTTGCCCAGCATGCCGCTTATTCAGGCGGCAATCAACGACCAGGCTAAGGAGCTGACAAAAGGAACCCTTGTTCCGACAAACTTGGTCATGGGTTACGGAACCAACGTCGTTTTGGCTTCAACGGATCAGCTGAATAAAACCATCGGCTCGCTCGCCGGCTTAGCCACGAGTCAGAACGGCGCGCCCGTAATCGCAACCGTTTCCACTACCACCTCGACTGCCGCAAACAAGGTCCTTGGCTCTGGCCCTGCAGTTTCGGTCTCCAGCAGCGCTCAACTTGTGTCGCTCCTGGGCAACGCTACGCCCGGTTCTGGCGGGACAATCAACGTTACTCCGGGCGCCGTTAACATTGGTGGAAATGTGGTGGGAGCAGTCAGCGCCAGCACCGGCGTTGGTAGCGTGAACGCCGGTGCCAACGTCTCGTTAGGTGGCAATCACCGATAAGCTCCGCTGGCCCTCTCCCAACACTCGCCGGACCGCCACCATTTGCGACCGCGATCACCAGGTAGTGAGACGGAACCGCATAGTCAGAAGTCAGAAGTCAGAGTTCAGAGTTCAGAGTTCAGAGTTCAGGGGCAGGCGATCGGGTGTAGGTGATCTCGATCGTTTTGATCTCGTGGCCGCCATGCTCTTCGTACCAGTCAAGATTATAATGATTATCATCGATCACTTTAATTACTTCTCGCACTTTCGTTTTCTGACCCAGTTTCGGTTCGGTTTCGCTGGTGTAGGTCAAGGTTCGTGATGCGGGATCATAATTACCTTCGAAGATCGTCGGCCCGGTGCTGGCGTTGTCGATCCAAATAGAAATGAAGTTCTGTTTCACGTTGTCGTAGCCTTCGATAGATTTGCCTTTGAAGTTCGCCTTCTCCAGTTTGCCATCGTTGCCGGGAAGCATCTCGACGTCGAAATCGGCGAGAAAGTAGCGGCCACCCATAATTGGTTGGCGGACCACAACGCCGTTGGTTTCAATCGGCGGTTTGTTCGGTCCCATCGAAATTTTCAATACATAGTTCCAGGTGCCGGCCAGCTCGCCCAGCAGGTTGTGATTGGCATTGGGCCTCGCCAGGTCAGTAGCCTTAGAATCGTTAGGCGATGTCGCCGAGGTAGCAGCGACGGGCGAGGTTCCCTTTTCTCCCGCGAAAGCGGGGCCGATGGCAAAAGCCGCCGCCATCCCGAGGCAGAGTACCATAAGAATCTTTAACACACACAAAGGTTCCTGGTCGGGGAAGGATGGTCAAGCCTGCACCAGTCTGTCGAAATCTAGTTCCCCCCCGGTCCTTATTTCCAAACGCCCAGGTTGCGCAATTGCGCGGTGGCGATGCCGGCCCAGTCATTGTTTGAAGCAGGGCAAGCCGGGCTCGGATGCAGAATTTGGCCGACGCGCGGCGGCGGATCGGCGATTCCTTCGCGCGCGCGTTTTCCCGCGAAGTCGCCTACGCCGATGAGCCATTCGGGTTCCAAGATTCGAACAATATCCCGCAAATGTTTGTCACAGGCCGCGAATAGAGCCGTCCGCTCATTCGGGGGGAGTTTATCCGGCGTTCGATTGCGCCCGCTCTTTTCACAAAACGCGAGCGGGCAATAATTCATCACCATGTGCTCCTCGAAAAATTCCTCGGCGGCGCCGAAGCGTTTCGCGAATAATCCCCATAAGCGTTGGCCGCTGATTTCGTTGCGTGCGCAATCGAATCCCAGCACCGGCCGCTTCGGATGCTCATCAGGCGAACGGTCAATTCTGGCTTGAATGCCGAGCCAATCGCGCACGGCAGCGATTTGGCCGAACGGGACACCGGTTTGCGCCATCCCGAACGGGCCGGGATTCATACCGAGAAACAGCACCCGCTTGCGGCCATTTCCGTAGCGCCGCAGATACATCTCATGCGCACGCCAGGCGTAGATGAGCGGATTGTAAACGTGCGTGACCGGCGTAGCGAATCTCAGCTCGGCAACAGCGTCGCGCAGACGTTTCGCCGCGGTGATTAATAAACCACTGGTCGCCATATTTGACGTTACGACAAGGAAACTAGGATTCGAGCGATCAGCCCACCGATCAGCTTCGAATGGGGCGCGGAGCGATGCGGTGACGTAGTTGGAGAAATGGCCGTTCCACTGCGAAAAACAGCATAGCGGCGGCGGCGTAAACGCAGAGTTCGACGCCTAAAAGCGCGGCCGCCGACGTGAAGGTAATGTTGTACCTCGAACAAAATTGCGCGACGAAATGGACGACAAGTTTTTGAACTAGATACGCGCTATATGCGATGCTGGCGATAAAAGCGGCGCCGGGAATTTTTACTCGCCGTAAAATTAACCGCGGGCTGACAGCACAAACAAGCAATGCGGCCATTCCAAGAGCGATCATCGGGAATTGCCAGATACTGGCAGCGACGGTGAGATAATCGCCTTCCCCCAGATATAATGCGTAAACGATGAGGGCGAGCCCGGGCAGCAAGAGCCAGGGAGCAAGATTCATCATGCGACGCCACCATTGCGGACGGAATTTTTCAATTGCGGCGAGGATAACACCGAAGACAAGAGGATCGAGCCGGGTCCAGGTCGGATAATAGATCCAGGTTTGAAAGCCGCGGAAGGAGACCCCGGTTTCAGCCAAATTCTGCCGGGCAAGAAACGCGCGCAGCGCGATTCCGCCAAGAACGATGACGCAGGGAATTATAAATCGAGGACGAGGCCATCGACTAACGAGAATTAGTATTAGTGGCAGGAGGAGATAGAACTGGTCTTCGACCGCGAGCGACCAGGCGTGAGAAAAGGCGGTTCCCCCATGCAGATCAATGTTTTGCACCGAGAAGACAAATTTCCAGAGTGGCGACATTTCCGGGTACTCCCGCCACGACGGTAAAAAGGCATAAACAGCGAGGATGACGAAGTAGGCTGGTATGATTCGGAAGGCTCGGCGGGCGAAGAAGCGCCGCAGGTCGATCGGCCGACCGCGCGCGAGCGGCGCGAGCAATTGCCCGCCGATCAGATAGCCACTGAGAACGAAGAATAGATCGACCCCAATCCAGCCGAATCGATCTACGCGACCGGGCAATTTGAAGCCGAAAAGAGCGGCGTGGTAAATGACCACCACGATGATGGCGAGGGCGCGGAGAAGATCGAGACCCGGCTGACGTTCGCGGTCGGTAAAACGCGGGTCGACTCCGAGCCGGAGTGGCGTTGTAGTTTCGCTCACGGAATTTCGAATGTGCGATGCTAGCAGAGGCATGGCCCCAGTCGAGTTTCCGCGAACACGTTGCAAAGTACGACTGCTTTAAGCAGTCGATATTTCGTGACGCTGATATTTGCGTGGCGCGTGGCGGCCTTGGCCCGCATTTCTCTTACTGCAACGTGCCAAGAATTCGCGTGACGAGGAATTGCGGCGCGATTCCTAGAAACAAGACCACTCCTGCGGCAAATGCGATTGTCAGATTGGAAAGTCCGTTCTGTGCTAGGGATAAGCGCGAGCGCGTTTCAGCGCCCTGGGTTTGGAAAATCACCTTTAAAATGATGAGATAATAGTAAAGCGAGATCAGACTACCAAAAAGCGCGAGTGCCACGAGCCAGAGGAGACCATGATTTGCCCCGGCGCGAAACGCGACGCTAAAGAGATAGAACTTGCCAAAGAATCCGGCGAGTGGCGGAAGGCCAGCTAACGACAACATGAATACCGCCATGCATCCGGCGAGCAACGGAGAGCGCGCACGCAACCCGGCGAAGTTTTGCAAGTCGTCACCACCGGTCTCGCGACGCACCAGCGCGACAACGCCGAATGCGCCGATTAAAGTGAAGGCGTAGATGGTCGTGTAGAACAAGGTTGCGCTAAATCCTTCGCGACCGCCCGCAATGACTCCGAGCAAGGTGTAACCGGCGTGAGCGACCGCGGAGTAGGCGAGCAACCGGCGCAGGTTGGTCTGGACCAGGGCGACCAGATTGCCAATGAGAATCGAGAACGCAGCCAACACGGCGAGCACCGGCGACCAACCGGCAACCATGGCGTGCCAGTCGGCGCTGCCGTGCACCGGGGCAAATCCAATGAGCACGATTTTTCCAAGGACGACGAACGACGCAACTTTTGATCCTGATGCAATGAAGGCGGCGCTCGAAACCGGCGCGCCTTGATAGGCGTCAGGGGCCCAGAGATGAAAAGGCGCAGCTGCGATTTTGAAGGCGAAACCGACAAGGGTCATGACAATGCCGGCAAAAAGAAGCGGCGAGAGAGATTGCGCAGCAAAACCTTCCGCGATGGCGGCCAGGCTAGTCGTGCCCGCCATGCCATAAATGAAGCTCAGCCCAAAGAGGGTAAAAGCGCTGGCGGTACTGCCAAAGAGAAAATACTTCAGGCCGGCTTCGGCCGATCGGATATCGGTTTTGTCGAATGCCGTCATAAGATAAAGCGACAGACCGGTAAGCTCGAGTCCGATGAAGATCATGAGCAATTCCTCGCTACTAACGAGAAGCAGGAGGCCGATGGTAGCGAGCAGAATGATGGCAAGATACTCGCCGTAGTTTGGTGTCTCGCGGGACGCGAGAAGGATGGTGAAGAAGGCAAGAACCAAACAGACGATCTGGAAGAACGAGTTGAGCGGCGAGGCCACAAGCATGCCCCGGAACAAATTCGCGTGTGCCGGAAGCATCAATACGGCATTGATCGCGATAAGGAGTCCGAGCGCCGCGACCAGCGTGCAGAGAGCGGTAGAAGCAGCCGTGCCGGCCGCGACAGGTCGCGGCATTGCCGGCGACACGCCTGCCACCGCAGTTCCGCGACTCGTTGTCACACCAATCACGAGAACGACCAGCGCAGTCAAGGTAACGATCGCTTCCGGCGCGGCGAGTTTGAGGAGGTCAAGGTAGGACATGAATCCGTGATTCGTTACAACGTTACATCGTTAAAACGGGAAGAGGCGCTAATCCGCAGACTCCGTTGTAATCTTGTAACCATTTAACCTTTTTAACCGCCAGTCTTGAGAAACCGCATTGCTTCAACTGCGGGTTGAATACGATCGAGTAAGAACTTGGGATAGATTCCGATCGCCACCGTCGCGAAGATGAGGAGGCTGGCGCCGAGTTTTTCTGGAACAGTGATCGGTTCGAGCGTTTCCCGATTTAACGTTGTAACGTTCTTAACGTTTTCACCTTCTTCGACAGCAGTGTCGAAGAAGCTTCTTTTCAGAGCGCGCAGGGTGAATGCAGCTACCAAAACCATGCCCACACCGGTAATCCAGACCGCGATCGGAAAGGTTTTCCACGCGCCGATGAGGATGGTAATTTCGGCGGCGAACCCGCTGAATCCCGGAATGCCCATCGACGCGGCCGAAGCGATAACAAAGACAAAGGCGGCAAAAGGAAGCGCGCGATTGAGTTCCAACAACGACAATTCATCGAGATCCCGGGTGTGAGTGCGGCGATAAATCATGCGTCCAGCAACGGCAAAGAGGAGTGCACCGATCACGCCGTGGGAAAACATTTGCAGAACCGCGCCGGAGACGCCGAGGACGTTTGCGGTCGCCAGGCCAAGAAGCACGAAACCCATGTGGCTCACGCTCGAATAGCCGATGACGAATTTCAGGTCGCGCTGCCGCAGCGCCACCGCTGCGGCATAGACAATTCCGATCACGGCCAGGATCGCGATCCAATTACTCCACATTTGGAAACCCTGTGGGAAAAGATTCATCGCGACGCGCAGCCCCCCGTAGGCTCCGAGTTTCATCACAATTCCGGCGAGCAACATTGAGCCCGCGGTCGGTGCGGCCACGTGGCCAGTCGGCGCCCAGGTGTGCAATGGCCAGATGCCGGCGAGGACGGCGAAGCCGACGAACAAAATGGGGAATGCCCAGGACTGTAACTGCGGGCTGAATCGGAATTGGGCGAGCTCATTCAAGTCAAGTGAACCGGCGCTGACATATGCGGCGATGATTCCGATGAAAACGAGCGCCCCGCCGAAGAAGGAGTAAAGGGTCAGCTTCATCGCGCCGTACTCCTTGTTAGTCGATCCCCAGATCGCGATCAGGAAGTACTTGGGCACGATGACCAGTTCGTAAAAGACAAAGAGCAGGAACAAATCGGCACTTAGAAAAACGCCGAAGGAGCTACCTACTACCAGCAGCAGCCAGAAAAAGAACTCGTTCGGCCGTTGATCGTTGGCGACGTCCCAGGAAAAAAGAACTGAGCTGACTGCTGTTATTGACGTAACCAGGACGAGCGTAAGACTGATCCCGTCCAGCGCGAGATGGTAATTCATGCCCAGGGCCGGTACCCATGGCACGCGCACAACGGCGTTGAAGTGCGCCAGATCGAGATCGCGACAGAAAAACGTCGCCAGACTAATCGCGAAGGTTGCCATAGTTGTAATTAGGGCGAGCCAGCGCGAAAAGGCGCGCGGCAAAAAGAGCAAGAATACTGCGCCCGCAAACGTGATGTAAATCGTCCAGGCGATCACTTGGCGGTTACGACGTCTCCGCTTTGAATTGGTCGCGGCACTAGAAGCGCGCCATTCTGCAATAAGAGACCATTGACTTCGCGCCGGCTCTCCAATCGGTAGGTGTGAACCGCCGATGCCGGGCAGAGGCGAACCTCGATGGAAGACGGTGTCTCCGCATGGGTAGATAAAGAGGTAAATGCCCGGAAACCGGTGAGCATGTGTTTCATACTTATTTGCGTGTTCGGTATCGCGTGGCTTGCTCGCGAACGTGAAACCCGATCTCGCGTTTCGGTTTTTCTGGCGGCGCCATCAGCTGCCGGATTGCGTCAATGATCGCAGCGATTTCTTTGTCGTGTTTGCCGACGCGACGTTCCAGCTCGGAAAACTTGCGCGCGAGCTCACGATTTGTCTCAAGAGTTTCACGCAGCATCACGAATGCGCGCATGATAGCGATGTTCACCTTCACCGCGCGCTCGCTTTTCAGGACGCTGGATAACATAGCCACGCCTTGTTCAGTGAATGCATAGGGGCGATGACGGCGACCGCCGCGGCCCTTTGCTATTCCAAATTGGAATATCAAAGATTCAGCTTCCGCAGCAGTAAGTTGAAACATGAAATCTGATGGAAATCGCTCACGATTACGTCGCATCGCCTTATTTAGATTTCCGGTAGTCACGCCGTACAAAGGCGCCAAGTCGAAGTCGAGCAGCACCTTCTCACCACGGATAACGCGAATGACTTTGGCAACTTGTCGATTCAAAACGAGCTCTTTACTCATCGCGCCTTCCTCACAAGAACATAGTCACGCCTTGCTCACTAAAGGCGTAGGGACGCGCCCGTCTGGGGCCCCCAACTTGAAGTCACAGTTTGTGACTTCAAGTTTGCAAGCTGGTCCGCCTTAAGCTGAAACACAAAATCAGCGGGAAATCGCACCGCGTTGCGCTTCACCGCTTGGTTGAGAATCTTGGTGGCCACGCCATAGAGAATGGCCAACTCCTGGCTAAGCATTACTCGCTGACCGCGAATCACGTAAATCGATTGCGCAATTTGCTGGATTGGAATGATCTCTTTGCTCATTCGCGGCAATTCAGGCAAATAACCTCGTCATCTGCACCACAGTGGAATTGAAAATGTTGAGTAGGAATTGGGGGACGATGCCGATGGCGAACATGAGAAGCGTGACCGGAATTACGACCCACTTCTCGTTAGATCTGAGATCGGGGAAAGCGATACTAGTTTCGACAAGCGGGCCGCTGAAGAGCGATTGCATCGCGCGCATGAAGACGACGGCGGTGAAGAGGAGACCGAGCACGGCCGCCGCGGTGAATGAGGCAGTCATGGCGAAGGAACCCTTGAAAATGAGAAATTCGCCGACGAATCCGTTCAGCCCGGGGAGACCAAGCGACGAAAACATCGCCACGCTCATCCAGCCGCAAAGAAGTGGGGTACGTTGCATGAGGCCGCCGAAGTCACCGATGCCGCGCAGGCCGCGTCGTTGTTCGAGTAACCCGACAAAATAGAAGAGCGCGGCCGCGGTGATGCCGTGATTGAAGATTTGCATGAAAACGCCGCTCAAGGCCGCCTGCATTTCGACCAGGGGTCGTGCCGCCGTAGCGGTGACGGCAAAAAGACCGAGCATGCAATAGCCAAGATGATTGATCGATAAGTAGGCAACCATTCGTTTCAGGTCCGATTGCGCCCAGGCGGCCAGAGGAGCGATTACGATGGAACAAACCGCCAGGGTTAACAGCCACGGCGCCATTGTCGTAATCTCGTTAGGAAAGAGCGGCAGCAGCAATCGGACAAAACCGTAAACTCCCATTTTGGAGAGTGTACCGGTCAACACCATCGAAACACCAGTGGGCGCGGTTTCATAGGCGTCAGGCAACCAAGTATGAAAGGGAAAGAGCGGAACCTTGACCGCGAGTCCCAGAAAGATTCCGGCGAAGGCGAACCATTTAACATTGCCGGTAAGCAAGTCGCCGTTTTTCGCAAGATTGGCGAGACCGGCGAAATCGAACGTGCCCTTGGCAAAATAGATCCCGAGGAAAGAGAGCAGCATCGCCACGCTACCGAGAAAGGTATAAAGGAAGAATTTTGTAGCGGCACGGTCGCGTTTTTCGCCTCCCCAGATTTTAATAAGGAGGAAGGCAGGGATGAGGCTCATCTCGTAAAAGAGAAACCAGAGAATGAAATTCTGGGCGGTGAACGTGCCGTAAAGCGCCGCTTGCATAATCAACATCAGCGCGCAGAAACCGCGATCGCCCGCTGGGCGGGATTGCGCGAGTAGGGCAAATGGAAATACCAGCGAAGTAAGGATGACAAGAAGCAGGCTTAGGCCATCGATTCCGACCAAATACTCGGCGCCGATTGCAGGGATCCAGCCATGCCGTTCAACTAGCTGAAGACCGGGCAACGTAGAATCAAAGCTTTGCCATAATAGAAAAGCCCCAATAGCCGTAATTATATTAGATGCTAGTGCGACGCCGCGGGCGTAGTTGCGCGTCGCGCTAGCCAAAAGCGCTCCAAGGATCGGAACTACGATAAGAGTAGTAATTAGCCAAGCCATGCGTAAAGGACAAGGAGGAGAAGCATTCCGATGGCAATCGCGCCCAGATAAGTTTGGATCTGACCCGAATGTGCCGCGGAGATCAGTCTGCCAAAACCGCGTGTTCCACTGGTGGTTTCATCAACGCCGGCATTGATGCCGTGATCGTCAAAGCCTTTGCTCAAAACCCCGAAGGCCTGACCAAGTCCAGCAAATAGCCTGACCAGACCATCCCAGAAATAGCGATCCAGCCAATCAGTTAGACGCGAGAGTATTCGGCTGAAAGCGATAATGGTTCGTTCGTAGATTTCATCGAACCACATCTTGTTTTCGAGAAATCGGAACAGCCCTGGCTGTGTCCGCGCTAAAGGATCGGTCTCGCCGGCATTGCGATACGTCAACCAACCGAACCCAATTCCTGCGGCGACCAGCACAAATGAGAGAAGAATTACTGGCTGAATAAGCGAGCCGAATACAACGTGTGTCGATTCGCCGTTGAGATAGGCGCGGAGCCACGGCCAGGCGGGCGTGAGCACGAAGGCGAAAAGAATCGAGCACAAAGCAAGGATAACGAGCGGCATCGTCATTACCCGCGGACTTTCGTGCGCGCGGAACACAGGCCTCTGGCCCGTGCGCCCAACGGAGATGTTCTCCGTTGTTGTCGCTGCTTCACCGGAGTGGAACTCCCTTGGGCGCACAGACTCGAAGTCTGTGCTCCGAGCGGAACCAAAAAAAACGTAGATGATTTGCCGAGTCATGTAGAGCGCAGTGAGAATCACTCCGGCGAGCATCAGGTAGTGCGGCAAAGCCGAGACGGGCCAATGCGCCGTCGCGTGCAGGACTTCTTCTTTCGTCCAACCACCAGAAAAGAAGAACGGAACGCCGCTCAGGTTCATCATGCCGATGGCGTAAGTGAGAAATGTCACCGGCATGGTCCAGCGCAAGCCGCCCATCTTGCGGATGTCCTGTTCATGATGAAGTCCGTGAATGACTGAGCCTGCGCCAAGGAAGAGCAGAGCTTTGAAGAAGCCATGGGCGATCAGGTGCATGATCCCGGCCGCGACGCCACCGACACCGAGCGAGACCATCATCAGGCCAAGCTGCGAGACGGTTGAGTAAGCTAGAATGCGTTTGATATCAACCTGAGCCAGGGCGATGAGCGAAGCCATTAGCGCAGTGACCACGCCGACCCATACCACAACCGTGAGAGACGGCGTTACGCCATTGACTGCGCCTAACGAGAATAAGGGATAGACGCGAGCAACGAGGAAAACGCCGGCAGCGACCATTGTTGCAGCATGGATCAGGGCACTGACGGGCGTTGGGCCTTCCATTGCATCCGGCAACCAGACATGGAGAGGGAATTGCCCGGACTTTCCGATCGCACCGCAGAAAATCAGCAGCGCAATGAAGGTCGCGCTGGCGCCAATGGCAAGAAGTCCTGCGTTTTCCAAACAACCGCGCCCCTGATCGTAAAACAAGAGTGTGCCGCTGCTGTGATAGAGCCCAAGCATCCCGAGAAAAAACCCGAGGTCACCGATGCGGGTGGTGATGAAGGCTTTCTTGGCTGCGGCAGCGGCGCTCGGCCTATCGATCCAGAACCCAATGAGCAAATAGGAAGCAAGCCCGACTAGTTCCCAGCTAAAGAAAAGTAGAAGGAGACTGTTTGCGATGACTACTCCCAGCATCGCGCCAGAGAAGAACGAGAGATAAGCAAAGAAGCGGGTTAAATTCTTGTCGCCAGCCATGTAACCAACGCTGAAGACAAAAATGCAAAGACCGACCAGCGTGATCATGATCATCATGGCCGCGGCGAGCGGGTCGAGCACCCAACCGAGGCGAAGAGCCTGGTCGCCGAAGGTGAACCAAGTGAAATTGTGGACGGAACGAAAGCCTGGCGCCGCGAGGGTTGGTAAGAACGCGGTGATCGATAGCGCCAGAGCTGCGATTTGGCCCAAGATCGCAAGGGCAGCAGCGGTGCGACGACGCGAATTGGCCAAAATAAGAATAAAGAACGAAGCCACCAACGGCACGGCGGGAATTAGCCAAAGATTGGTAACGCTCCAGGAGCTCATGGGAGAGAATGGGGGAAACGCCGAACATCGAACACCGAACGCCGAACGCTGAATGGGGAGAAGTTTCTGAATTCGATTTTGGGCGTTCGATGTTCGGTGTTCGATGTTTCCTGCACGTTCTAGCCTTTCAGCGAATCGAGTTTATCGACGTTGGTCGTTCGATAGTGCCGGTAAATAGCGATGACGAGGGCGAGGCCGACAGCGGCTTCGGCGGCGGCGATGGCGATGGAAAAGATCGCGACTAGGACGCCGGTTGGCGGTTGCGGCTGCGGGCCGAAGCGCCAGAAGGCGACGAAGTTTAAGTTCGCGGCCGCGAGCATTAGCTCGATGCCAATCAAGATAAAAATTGCATGACGCCGGCTGAGGGCGGCAAGCAGGCCGATGGAGAATAGCGCGGCGGAAACGATGAGGAAGAGTTGGAGGGTTGGAGTCATGAGGTGGCTGGAGTTAAAACGTTAAAATTGTTACATTGTTAAACAGGTGAAGAGATAACGCTGTATTTCCGTTTTAACGCTGTAACCCTTTAACAATTCACCTTTCTTCTCGCTTCTCCTCCATCACGAGAATGAGAGCGCCAATGAGCGCAGCGGTGAGCACGAGCCCGACGCATTGCAATGGCCAGACGTAATTGGTCATGAGGACTTCGCCAATCCGTTTCACCGTGAGCGGTTCGATTTGCGGCGCTCGAATCGCGAGCGATTTCGTTTTTAAAATTGTCCAGAGCAATCCACCGAACACAGCCAGTGCCACAATGGCGCCGCCCCAGTTAATGCCGCGGTCGCCAGTTAGCTCGCGGCGCGTCAACAGGATTGTGAAAACAATTAAAACAGCGACTGCTCCGATATAAACAAAAACCTGCACCAACCCAACGAATTCGGCGCCTAACAAGAAGAAGTACGCCGCGACACCAACAAACACGATTACCAGACTAAGAGCCGCGTGGATAAGCTTCGGCAAAGCAGCGGCAGCGAGCGCGCCCGAAAGAGTAATGATGGCAATGACCAGAAAAGCGACGCTATTCATTCGGCAAAACGATAGGTGCGCGGCGCAAACTTCTTTCTCGTATCGAGGAGGCGCGAGAGCGCGAAATAAACAATCGCGATCACTGCCAGAGACCAAAGCCAGCCCGCGAGGCCGCGCCCCTGATAATGCCAAACCGCGGCAGCGACGATCAGGGTGAAGGCCATCGGAAGCATGAATTTCCATGCGAAATTCATAATTTGATCGACGCGAGTGCGCGGAAGCGTTCCCCGGACCCAGATATAAACGAAAAGCAGCGCGCTCAACTTCAGGAAAAACCAAAAATAGGATGGAATAAAGTTGAGGGCAGCGATCGGTGAATGCCAGCCGCCGAGAAACAATGTCACCGCCAATCCACTAATGGCGAACATGCCAAAATACTCCGCCATGAAAAAGGTCGCGTACTTGAAGCCGGAATATTCCGTCATGTGACCAGCAACAATTTCCGATTCGCCTTCCGGGACATCGAAAGGAGTGCGGTTGGATTCGACGAGACCGGAGATAAAAAATAAAATGAACGCGGCCGCGCCCCAGGGGGTGGTGACAAACCAATGTGGCAGGACGCCAAAGGAATAGCCGCCTTGTGCCGCCACAATCGCATCCGGCGAAAGCGCGCCTACGATCATCACCACAGGGAGAGTGGTGAGAATGAGCGGTAATTCATAGCTAACCATTTGCGCGATCGCACGCATTGCACCCAGCATCGAAAACTTGTTGTTACTGCCCCAGCCGGCCATGAAAACGGCCAGCTCGGTGGTTGATCCAACGGCAAAGAAAAAGAGAATGCCACCGTCGATCGTGAACGGGGTCATGTTTCGCCCATAAGGAATGACGCCGAGCGCAAGAATCGCAGTGGCCGCGACCAGGATCGGCGCGAGAAAATGCACGACCTTGTCCGCGCGTGCCGGCACGACATCTTCCTTGATCAACATCTTGATGCCATCGGCCACCGGCTGAAAAAGCCCAAAAGGCCCGACGCGATTCGGGCCGTAACGATTTTGCATGCGGCCAAGAATTTTCCGCTCGAGCACAGAGATAGCGGCGAAGAGGGTAAGGAAAACTCCGAGAACGCCGGAGATATTGATCAGGCTCGAGACGATTTGAATGAGCCAGTCGGGCGCACCGGCTAGCGGCGAGAGCAGCCATTCCTTTGCGCGAAGAAAAATTTGGTCAAGAAAAGCGCCGCTCATCCGACGAAGAAAAGCGGTGCTAATTGTTTAATCAAGGAAGAACGAGATCAGAGCGCCTCGGCGGATTGATCCAGCGAAGAACAGCAAGCGCGAGGACGATGCAGATAATTGCGATCAACGCTTCGGAATGCAGCATCCAGGCCGTGCCGAAACGATCATGCACCCAGCCATCGGACGCGGTCATGTAAACAACGGGAAGATTCCCAAGGGAAGAGAGCGTCGCGTATTTGGTGGAAGCGGCGCCGCGGCCGATGGCAAGCAGGACGATCGCGGAAAAGGCGGCGTAAGCCATTCCACAAGTCAGGGCATAGGCAAGAACACCGACGCTAAACGCGTTTGGCGTGCGCGCCGTGACGGCCATGATAATCGCGACCAGCGCCATAAGAAATCCCGATCCGAAATATGACCACCAGCGACCGACGCGATCCGCAACCCAGCCGCCAATGACGCAGCCGATGGCGCTGACCACGCCGTTCAAGACGCCGCTGACTAACGCGACTTGATCCGCTGTCACGCTCCAATCAGGCGCAACCGCCGACCACAAATTGTTCATGGCGCTGGCACCGATGGGCGAGCAAACGAGCACGATGGTGAAAAGCGGAATGGCGGCGCGCACCATCGATAAAATATCACGCCACAAAATCCGCATTCGTTCGCCGAGGGTTTCATTCGCAACGACGCGCACGTCGGATACAAAATAAATCGCGGCAGCCGACGCGAGCATGGCGATCGCGAGTCCGCCGCCGGCGATCTCCTTCGAGAAATGACTGGCAAGCCAAACGCCGACGCCACCGCCGATGCCATTGCCGCCGAGATTTCCCGCCTGATACCAGCCAGCCGCGCGACCTTTTGCTCCCTCGGCGACCGTATGCGCCATCAACCCACCGACCGGAAGAACGATCAATGTTCCCGCAACTTGCGAAACAAAAACAACTGCCATCAAAATCGCGACGGCATTTTGATGGAGCGATAGAAAGGCAAGAAGCAAGAGCGTCGCCGCGGACGTGCCAAGTCCCAACAAATACCAGCGGCGCGCGGTCAAAGTCAGGTCCGCCACCGGTCCCCAGAGAAATCGCCAGAGATTTGCCGACACGCCGATGGCCACGATCGACGCTGCCAGTGCCACCGAAAATCCGACCCGCGTCAGAACGAATGGCAAGGTGATGGAAACGAACCCGCTGCTGATGCCATAGGGGAGAACGAGAAAAAAGAAAACGAATGGACGGGTGGAATCGCGATCGCGCATGAGAAATCCTGGCCACGGATTTACAGAGATGAAACGCAGATGAAAAGACTGTAGCTTGCCCGACTGCCGGCAATGTAAACCTGTGTTCGTCTGTGACTGACTTGTCGATCTAACGCGAATGACTCCGCATCCCTATTCGTTCATCGTAATTTTTGTCGGCGTCGCGCTCATCTTTCCAATCATGCCCCTGATTCTGGCCTGGATGTGGCGAAGATTTTTTCAACCGCCGAAGCCCGGGGTGCAAAAAAACGCGACCTACGAATGCGGCGTCGAGTCGTTAGGCGAGGCGCAGATTCAATTTCGATCGCAATATTATCTCTACGCTATCATCTTTTTGATCTTCGACGTCGAAGCGGTGTTTCTGGTGCCCTTCGCGGTCGCGTTTACCGGACTGCCGTTAGGCGCGTTTGTTGCGATTCTGATTTTCCTGCTGTTGCTGGTTGAAGGACTGATCTGGGCGTGGGGCAAAGGTTGTTTAAATTGGGCGCGCTAGCGCTCGTTAAAATCGTTAAAGGCGTTACATTGTTAAAACGGAAAAAAGATAATCCGATTTAACTTTTCAACTTTTCACAGCAGATGAGCGAGATCGACGAAGGACTGCGCAGCGAATTGCAACGCCAGGGCATCTGGGTCACTTCGATGCAAGAACTTTACAATTGGGGACGCAAAAACTCGATCTGGCCGCTCCAATTTGGGCTCGCCTGTTGCGCAATTGAAATGATCGCGACGGCGGCGTCACGTTACGATATTGCGCGGTTCGGAGGGGAAGTTTTTCGACCGTCACCGCGTCAGGCCGATCTGATGATCGTGGCGGGAACGGTGACGAAGAAGATGGCGCCACAAATCGTCAGGCTCTACAACCAAATGCCCGATCCGAAATATGTTATCTCGATGGGGGCGTGCGCGATTTCGGGCGGACCATTCAAGCAAGGTTACAACGTGCTCAAAGGAATCGACCGTTATATTCCGGTCGATGTCTATATCCCGGGTTGCCCGCCGCGCCCGGAAGCGTTGCTGCACGCCTTCATGGAATTGCAGCGCAAAATCGACGAACAAAAGCTAACTGGCGCTAGCAAAGCCGCTCATCTCGATCGAACTCACCCGAGTGAGTTTCCGGTGCCGGCTTTTGGCACGCATGATTTGGAGCCGGCGGCGAATGCAGACGTGTTTCGGCCAATGAAAATTCAGCGAACCCAATGAGCGCAAGGAACACGGACTTTCAGTCTGTGCGCCCAGCGGAGTTGCACTCCGCTGCTTTTCAGAACAGCGGCCAGAATACCCGCTGGGCGCACAGGCCACAGGCCTGTGTTCCGACATGATGCAGTCACTCAACGAAATCAAAGCTCGAATCGAAGCCGCAATTCCCGGCGCGAAGATCGACTTCGTACCTAACGCAAGCCCATCGCAGCAATCGTCGCTTCTGATCGACAACGAACATGCGGTCGCGATTGCGCGTTTTCTGCGGGACGATCCGACGCTGAGATTGGATTTTTGCTCTAATGCGACCGGGGTGGATTGGCTCGATCGGGTAGTGACGAAAAAAGTGAAGGTAAAGAAGGTTGTAGAGGGAGAGGAAAAGGAAGTGGAAGAAACACAGCAGGAAAAAATTCCCGGTTATCTCGAAGCCGTTTATCACCTTTACTCAATCGAACACAAGCACGGGCCGATCATCATTCGGATGCGGACGAACGATCGCGGAGAAGGCGTACGATTACCGTCGCTAACTCCGATCTGGCGCAGCGCGGAATTTCAGGAGCGGGAAATTTTTGATCTTTACGGTATTCAGTTCGAAGGCCATCCCGATCTGCGCCGCATCCTGATGTGGGACGAGTTCAAAGATTACCCGATGCGGAAGGATTATCGCGAGCCGGACGATTACGAATACGAGCCGACGCCGCACGACGACGTCCTGGAGAGGGCAAAGCAACATTACGCCCCTCGGCCCCAGTTGGATGGGGCGGAGAATATCACGGCGCAACCATGAGAAGTTAAATGGTTAAAAACGTTACAAGGTTAAAAAGGTGGATCGGGCGCTCCGCGCACGATGCTGCAGCTATCGGCCCGGCCGCTAACTCCCGTTGTAACTTTGTAACCCTTTCAACTTTTTAACGTCGCCATTCGCATGACCACAACCATCCAAACACTCGAACCAGCCGAACGGCCGCTCCAGGTAATGAGTTCGCGACTCGAAGGCGAACTACTCGAAGTCTCGATGGGGCCGCAGCATCCTTCGACGCATGGCGTATTTCGCATGAACGTTGCGCTGGACGGCGAGATCGTACGCAAACTTAAGCCGGTATTCGGCTACTTGCATCGTAATCATGAAAAAATCGGCGAGAACACGAGCTATCTTGGTTCTATGCCTTACACCGATCGGCTCGATTACTTTTGCTCGATGACAAACAACTGGGCCTATGCGCTTAGCGTCGAGAAGCTGGCCGGCATCGAAGTTCCCGAGCGGGCCGAATACTTGCGCATTATCCTGGCCGAACTAACTCGACTTCAGAATCATGCTTCGCTTCTGGGCTTCCTGCTTAGCGACATGGGAGCGTGGGGCACGCCACTGATGTATGCCTTTCGTGAGCGCGAGAAGATTCTCGATCTGTTTGAGTCGCTCTCCGGCTCACGCATGATG
>Ga0209376_1000850_pt1 | contig 32641 bp, 36 predicted proteins | sample GraSoiAngelo_134_FD_185891 | JGI IMG/M metagenome (GOLD analysis project Ga0209376, IMG submission 185891) | Grasslands soil microbial communities from the Angelo Coastal Reserve, California, USA - 14_0929_05_30cm (SPAdes) (version 2) | ecosystem: Environmental > Terrestrial > Soil > Grasslands ... | reverse complement strand
AAGGCCACCCAAGCCCACCCCTGTCACCCCCTTCACCGCCCCGCCGAACACCTCCCTTGCCACCCAAGCCCACCCCTGTCACCCCCTTCACAGTCCCGTCAAATCACGTGCACCACGCCGGGATCTAGAGTTCGAGGCGTGAAGCTCGCCGTCGTCGGCGCCGGGAGCATGGGCGCACAGATCGCCCAGCAGGCCGCCCTGCACGGCATGACCGTCATGCTCCACGACAAAGCCCAGGCCCAGCTGCGCAAGGCGGCGGAGTCCAACCGCGGCCACCTCGCGCGAAGGGTCGAAAAGGGAAAGCTGTCCCAAACCGACGCCGAAGCGGCCCTGCGCCGCGTGGTGATGATCACCGACCTGGCCGGCGCCGTCCAGCACGCCGACTTCGTCATCGAGGCAGTCTTCGAAGACCTCGAGCTCAAGTGCTCGATCTTTCGCGAGCTCGACCGCGTCGCGCCGCCCGACGCGGTGCTGGCCAGCAACTCCTCGACCATCGGCATCAGCAAGCTGGCCGGCGAGACCAAGCATCCCGAGCGGTGCATCAACATGCACTTCTTCTATCCGGTGCTGGTGATGGACCTGGTCGAGATCGTGCGCGGGCCGCAGACCTCCGACGAGGCGGTGGAGCGCGCCACCGCAATGGCGCGCGACATGGGCCGCACGCCCGTCGTCCTCAACAAGGAGATCGACGGCTTCATCGTCAACCGCATCCTCCACGCGGCGACGCAGGAGGCCTACCGGCTGCTGGACGCCGAGGTCGCGTCGTTCGAAGACATCGACACCGCGATCGAGAAAGGCCTCAACTGGCCCATGGGCCCGTTCCGGCTCGGCGACTTCAGCGGCCTGGACGTCACCTACAACGCGCGCCTGCACATGTACCGCACCACGGGCGACGAGCGCTACAGGCCCTCACCGCAGCTGGAGGCCAAGGTCAAAGCAGGCAAGCTCGGGCGCAAGACCGGCGAGGGCTGGTACCACTACAGGGATTGAAGATCCATCACGTCGGGGTTGCGGTATCCGACCTCGATGAAGCGATCGCGCTCTACCAGAAGGTTTTCGGCGCCGAGCTCGTGCACCGCGCATCGACCGACGAGCTCACAGCCGCCTTCCTGCAAGCCGGTGACGCCGAGGTTGAGCTTCTTCAGCCTCTGCGGGACGACTCGCCGGTAGGCAAGTTCCTCGCCAACCGCGGCCCCGGCCTTCACCACATCGCCGTTGCGGTGTCCGACATCGACGAGGCGATCGCCGAGGCGCGCGCGGACGGCCTGGAGATGATCGACCAGGAGCCGCGCATCGGCCTGCACGGCACACGCATCGCGTTCGTGCACCCGAAAAGCGTCGGTGGCGTGCTGACGGAGTTCGTCGAAGCGTGAGCGACCACGACCACGACGTCCTCAATGACAGCGGCCTGCCGCTGGAGCCCGTCTACTCGGTCGAGGACCGCCGCGCCGAAGAACCCCTGCCCGGCGCCTTTCCCTACACGCGCGGAATCCACAAGGACATGTACCGCGGCCGGCTCTGGACGATGCGCCAGTACGCAGGCTTCGGTACCGCGGCCGAGTCGAACAAGCGCTATCGATTCCTCCTCAAGCAGGGCCAGACCGGCCTGTCCGTGGCGTTCGACCTGCCGACGCAGATCGGCTACGACTCCGACGACCCGATGGCCAACGGCGAGGTGGGCAAGGTCGGCGTCGCCATCGACTCGCTCGAGGACATGGAGATCCTGCTCGCGGGCATCCCCCTGGACAAGGTCTCGACGTCGATGACGATCAACGCCACCGCGTCGATGCTGCTCCTGCTCTACCAGCTCGTGGCCGAGAAGCAGGGCTGCCCGCCCGAGAAGATCACGGGCACGGTCCAGAACGACATCCTCAAGGAGTACGCCGCGCGCGGGACCTACATCTTTCCGCCCAAGCCGTCGATGCGGCTCATCACCGACCTGTTCGCGTACTGCAGGCAAAGCCTGCCGAACTGGAACACCATCTCCGTCTCGGGCTACCACATGCGCGAGGCCGGGTCGACCGCGGCCGAGGAGATCGCTCTCACCCTCAGCCACGCGATCGCCTACGTGGAGGCGGCGCGGGCCGCCGGGCTGGCGGTCGACGAATTCGCACCGCGCGTCTCTTTTTTCTTCGCGTGCCATATGGACTTCTTCGAGGAGGTGGCGAAGTTTCGCGCCGCGCGCCGGATGTGGGCGCGGATCATGCGCGACCGGTTCCACGCCAGCGATGCCCGCTCCCAGGCGATGCGCTTCCACACCCAGACCGGCGGGGTCACCCTCACCGCGCAGCAACCGCTCAACAACGTGGTGCGCACAACGCTCGAGGCGATGAGCGCCGTCCTGGGGGGCACGCAGTCGCTGCACACCAACGCCTACGACGAGGCCCTGGGCCTGCCGTCGGAGAGCGCCGCGGAGATCGCACTCCGCACCCAGCAGGTGATCGGCTACGAGACGGCGGTCCCGTACGTCGCCGACCCGCTGGGAGGCTCCTACTACGTCGAGAATCTGACCGACCGCGTCGAGGAGGAGGCGCAGGCGATCATGGCCGAGATCGACGAGCTCGGCGGCGCGGTCGCCTGCATCGAAACCGGATGGACGCAGCGGCGCATCGCCGACAGCGCTTATCGAATGCAGCGGCGGATCGAGTCGGGGGAGCGCGTGATCGTCGGTGTCAACAAGTACTCCGAGACCGACGCTCGGCCGGTCGAGATCACGAAGATCGGGCCGCGCCACCAGGTCGCCCAGTCGCAGGCGCTGAAGAAGCTGCGCGCGCGGCGCTCGCACGCGGACGTGGAGCGACGCCTTGCCGACCTCGAGCGGTCGGCGCGAGGGTCCGACAACCTAATGCCGCCGCTCAAAGCGGCGCTCGCCGACTACGCCACGATCGGCGAGTGCTGCCGCGTGCTGCGCGGCGTGTTCGGCGAATACCAACCAGGGGAGGCTGCGTGATGAATCAGACAGTCGTGCCGATGCTTGCGTATGAGGACGGAACGGGGGCGATGGACTGGCTTGCGCGCGCTTTTGGCTTTCGCGAGATCGAACGTCATGAGTCGGGCGGCCGCCTGAACCATGGCGAGATGCAGGCGGGCGACGGCATGATCATGCTCGCCACGCCTTCGCCGCACTACCAGTCGCCCAAGCATCACCGCGAGGAGTGCGAGCCCGCGCGCAAGTGGCAGGAGGTGCCCTACATCGTCGACGGCGTGCTGGTCTACGTCGACGACGTCAAGGCGCACTACGAGCGGGCGCGCTCGGCGGGGGCGACGATCCTGTCCGAGCTCGAAGAGGGGGAGGAGGGCAAGCGCTACCGCGCCGAAGACTTCGAGGGCCACCGCTGGATGTTCATCCAGAAGTGACCCCGCCCCGCCAGCCGCACAGGGTCGACCCGCTCAACGAGCTGCGCCAGCGCAAGTACGAGGCCGGCCACGGCGATGCGGAGGCGTTCAAGCGCCAGCACGCCAAGGGCAAGCTCACCGCTCGGGAGCGGATCTCGCGCCTGGTCGACCGCAACTCGTTCGAGGAGATCGACCTCTTCGCCCGCCACGGCGACGGGGTGGCCGGCGACGGCGTGGTCACGGGGCTGGCGAAGATCGGCGGCCGCGACGTGATGCTGTTCAGCCACGACGCGAGCGTTTTCGGCGGCTCGCTGGGCGAGGTCTTCGCCGAGAAGGTGATCAAAGTCATGGACCTCGCCTACACCAACCGCATCCCGATCATCGGCATCAACGACTCGGGCGGGGCGCGCATCCAGGAGGGCGTGGTCTCGCTTGCCGGCTACGCTGAGATCTTCTGGCGCAACGTCGAGGCCAGCGGGGTGATCCCGCAGATCAGCCTCATCCTCGGACCCTGCACCGGCGGGGCCGTGTACTCGCCGGCCATCACCGACTTCACGTTCATGGTCCACGGCGTCGGCTACATGTTCATCACCGGGCCCGAGGTCATTCGCGTGACCACGGGCGAGGACGTGACCTTCGACTCGCTCGGCGGCGCCGAGGTGCACAACGTGAAGTCGGGCGTGGCGCACTTCCTGGCGGAAAGCGAAGCGGAGTGCTTCGCCCAGGTCCGCAGGCTGTTCGCGTACATCCCGCAGAGCTGCGACGACCAGCCCCAGAGCGTGCAGGCGGCCGACGACCCCGAGCGCGAGGCTCCGGCGCTGGCGACGGTCATACCCGACAACCCCAAAGAGCCGTACGACATCAAGGACGTGATCGCCGCCGTCGTCGACCGCGGCGACTTCTTCGAGGTGCAGCCGTTCTACGCCATGAACATGGTGGTCGGGTTCGCGCACCTCGACGGCAAGCCGGTCGGCATCGTGGCCAACCAGCCCAAGGTGATGGCGGGCGCGCTCGACATCAACGCGTCGGACAAGGGCGCGAGGTTCGTGCGCTTCTGCGACGCGTTCAACATCCCTCTGGTCACGTTCGTCGACGTGCCGGGCTTCCTCCCAGGCACCTCGCAGGAGTACGGAGGCATCATTCGCCACGGCGCCAAGCTGCTCTACGCGTTCAGCGAGGCCACTGTGCCCAAGCTGACGGTCATCACCCGCAAGGCGTACGGCGGCGCGTACTGCGTCATGTGCTCGAAGCACATCAGGGCGGACTACAACGTGGCGTGGCCCACGGCTGAGATCGCCGTCATGGGCCCGGAGGGGGCGGTGAACATCCTCTTCCGCAAGGAGCTGGCCGCCGGTTCCGCGCAGCGCGGCGAGCTTGTGGCCGAATACACAGAGAAGTTCGCCAACCCCTACATCGCGGCGGAGCGGGGCTACATCGACGACGTGATCGAGCCTGGTCGCACCCGGCCCGCGCTCGTGCGCGCGCTGCGGATCGCGATGCGCAAAGACCGCAAGCGCAGCCCGCGCTGGCACGGCAACATCCCGCTCTGAGCCACACTAGGACTCGTGCCGCACCAGGACGCGCAGGGGCGCTGGATCTCCGACGACGGCCTGCAGTACTGGGACGGAACCGCCTGGAGGTCCATCGGCGCGACGGTCGCTCCGCAGCGGCGCAGCGCCGCCCTGCCCGCGGTGCTCATCGGCTGCGGCTTCGCGCTGGTCGTCGTCATCGTGCTCGTGGTCGGCGGCATCGTCATGGTCAGCAGCTCTTCGTTCCAGCGTGGCTTCTGCGAGAGCTGGAACAACAACCCGAGGCAGGCGCAGACTCCCTGCCCCTTCCAAATGGCCCCGTGATCGGCAGTTGAAGCTCCTCGAGTACCAGGCCAAGGAGGTCCTCGCGTCTCTTGGCATCACCATCCCGCCGGGCGTTGTCGCGCGCAACCCCGACGAGGCCGCGACCGCGTTCGCGAAGCTGGGCCCCATCGCGGTCAAGGCCCAGGTCCCGGTCGGGGGACGGGGCAAGGCCGGCGGCATCAAGCTCGCGCGCTCGGAGGACGAGGCGCGGCGCGCCGCTGAGCAGATCATCGGCATGGACATCAAGGGCTTCAAGGTGCCGCTCGTGTACTGCGAGGCGGCGCTCGACATCGCGCGCGAGATCTACGTCGGCTTCACGGTCGACCGCGACGCCAGGGCCAACGTCCTGCTGCTCTCGGCCAAGGGCGGCATGGACATCGAGCAGGTGGCGGAGGAATCGCCGGAGGCGATCGCACGTCTGCACCCGAACCCCTGGCGCGGGCCTCTCGACTTCGAGCTGGCGCAGGTCGCCTACGAGGCTGGGCTCGGCGAGCTGGCGCGGCCCCTGGCGGCGCTGGTCAAGAAGCTGTACCGCGCCATCCCCGACTACGACGCACTGACCGCGGAGATCAATCCCCTGGTGGTGACCAGGGCCGGCGACGTCATCGCCGGCGACGCGAAGCTGGAGGTCGACGACAACGCCGCGTGGCGCCACCGCGACCTCGAGGAGAGGTACGGCTCGCTGCTCGAGGGTGACCCCTACGAGGTCGAGGCCAAAAAGCGCGGCCTGACCTATGTGTCGCTCGACGGCGACATCGGGATCATCGGCAACGGCGCTGGCCTGTGCATGGGCACTCTCGACCTGGTCCAGCGCGCGGGCGGGAAGCCCGCGAACTTCTGCGACATCGGCGGCGGCGCCAAGGCCGAGGTGGTCGAGAACGCGCTGGCGGTCATCCTCATGAACCCCAAGGTGAAGGGCGTGCTGATCAACGTCTTCGGCGGCATCACGAGGGGCGACGAGGTGGCGAAGGGCGTGGTCACCGCCCGCGACAACCTGAAGATGAGGCTGCCCCTGGTGGTGCGCATGAGCGGGACACGCGAGGAGGAGGGCCGCAAGATCCTGAAGGAGAACGGGATCGAGCCGGGCGTCAGCGGGTGGGAGGCGGCGCAGAAGATCGTCGAGCTGACCCGGGCGGGAGTTGGCCGGTGAGCATCCTCCTCGACGCATCCACGCGCGTGATCGTCCAGGGGATCACCGGCCGCGAGGGCGGCTTCCACACCGAGCAGATGCAGGAGCTGGGGACGAAGGTGGTCGCCGGCACCAGCCCTGGCAGGGGCGGAACCGCGCACCTCGGCGTGCCGGTGTTCAACACCGTCGCCGACGCGGTCAAGGCCACGGGCGCGAACGCCTCCGGCATCTTCGTGCCGGCGCCTTTCGCCGCCGACGCGATCATGGAGGCGGCGGCCGCGGGCATCACGCTGATCGTCTGCATCACCGAGGGCATCCCGATCCAGGACATGATCCGGGTCAAGGACTTCTTGCGCGGCTACCCCGGCGCGCGGTTGATCGGCGCCAACTGCCCTGGCCTGATCACGCCGGGCCAGGCGAAGATCGGCATCATCCCCCAGCGGATCACCAGGCCAGGCCAGGTCGGCCTCGTCTCCCGCAGCGGCACGCTGACCTACGAGGTCGCCTCCGCGCTTTCCGCCGCCGGCATGGGACAGTCGACGATCGTCGGCATCGGCGGCGACCCGGTGCTCGGACTGACCTTCCGCGACGTGGTCGAGCTGTTCGAGAAAGACCCGGAGACGACGCATCTCGTGCTCATCGGCGAGATCGGCGGCAGCGACGAGGAGCACGCCGCCGAGCTGCTGGCGCGCGGCTCGCGTTTGAAGGCGGTGGCGTTCATCTCGGGGCGGACCGCGCCCGAAGGCAAGCGGATGGGCCATGCTGGCGCCATCATTTCCGGCAACCGTGGGACCGCCAGGAGCAAGGAAGAAGCATTCCAGAAGGCCGGCGTGGCGGTGGCGGAGACGACCGATGACATCGTCGGGATGCTGAGATGAGCTTTGCGCCGGTGCCCATCGCGGTCAGCAAGGCGATGCCGGGCGAGCGGTGGCGGGACCTGGGCCTCTTTGCCGTGCTGGCCGGCTGGCTGCTCTACACGCGCATCTACTGGGCGCTCCAGGCCGCGCACCTGAGCGCGCCGCCGTGCCCGTTCTTCTACCTGACCGGTCACCCATGCCCGTTCTGCGGCGGGACGCGGTCCTTCGCCTACATGTGGCAGGGCGACCTGGCTGACTCGGTGCGGCTCTACCCGCTCGGGCCGGCGCTGTTCCTGGGCACCGTCCTGGGCGCCGGCGGGTTGGTGGGCGGGGCGATCACCGGGCGGACCTTTACTCCGCGCCTGACCCCTCTGCAGTGGCGGCTGGTCTGGATCGGTGGGATCAGCGCCGTGCTCTTGAGCTGGGCGCTGAAGGTCTTCGTCCTCGGCAACTAGCGTTCGCCGGCTTGGTTCTGAGGACTGGCAGCTCTACCGCCGGGTTCGCCTCGACGCGCTTCGGGATGCGCCGTACGCCTTCGGCTCGACGCACGAGCGCGAGCTGCGCCTCGATGACGCGACGTGGCGGCGGCGGGTCACCGAACGCGCGCGGCTTGTCGCCGAGGTCGACGGTGTGGTCGCCGGCACCTTGAGCGGCGGCGACGGGGAGGTCAGCGGCGCGGCGGCGATGACGGCCATGTGGGTCGATCCCCGCTTCCGCCGCCAGGGCGTAGGCGACGTCCTGGTCTAACGTCTGCTGGAGTGGGCGAGGGTCGAAGGCTATCAGCGGATGGTTCTCTGGGTCACCGAGGTGAATGCCGGCGCGCGGCGGCTTTACGAGCGCAACGGGTTCACCAGCACCGGCGCCAGCCAGGATGTGCGTCCGGGCGAGCTCGAGCACGAGATGTCTAGGAGCCTTCGATGAGCCTCGTCATGACCGGGTACACGTAGTCGACCCTCTGCGCCGCGTTGCCGGGGTCGATCAGGTCGTGGGTCAGGTGGTCCGTGGCCGGGAACTCGAACGTCTCGATGGCGGCGCCGTGGCGGCGCCAGGAGTCGATCAGCCAGTATGTGAAGCGGTTGTCGAGGCGAGGCTCGGCCGCGTTGGTGACGACCGCGATCGACTTCGCGCGCGGCGCCTCTTTGGCCGCCGCCCGCGTCAACACGCGACCGCAGTCGAACAGCGCGGCGTAGGCGTGCGTCGCAAAGCGCGGGTAGCCGTACGGCGGTCCAAGCGAGTCCTTCCGCTTCCCGTCCCACCACACGTAGAAGTTGGGAAGGACCTTGGCGGCCTCGCTCATCGCCGTCAGCACCGGGCCGGGGAAGGGGCGCATGCCGAGCATGGGCGCGATGAGCACGGCGCGGGCGATGTCGTCGCGCCGCTGCGCGAGCAGGCCGGTCAGGATTGCGCCGAGGGAGAGGCCCGCGACCGTGAGCCGCTCTCCCAATCCTGCTCCGGCGTCGGCGGCGCGGTTCGCCAGGGCGATCAGATGGTCCGCGCGGAGCTCGGAGATCGAGGTGTTCAGGCGGTCGGTGTAGCCGTGACGCGGGTAGCGCGGGATGACCACGTTCCAGCCGTGCTCGAAGAACTGGCGGCCGAGGGCGTCGAACTGCTGCGGGCAGTTGGTGAAGCCGTGCAGGAGGACGAGCGCGTTTTCCCTGCGCAACCCGTGCGTGTAGAGGCGCGTGTGGCACTGCGGGTTGACGTTGGGGCCGTCGAGCTCTTTTAGGCCCTGCGCGATCTGTATGGCCTCGGAGTACTCATGCAAGGATTGGTCACGTGGATTTTGACCTGACCCCGGAACAGAAGGCGATTCGCGACACATGCCGCGATTTCGCGCGCGAGGTCATCGCGCCCGCGGCGGAGGAGCTCGACCGCGAGCACCGGTTCGGGTACGACGTCGTGCGCCAGATGGGCGAGCTCGGGCTGTTCGGCCTGCCGTTCCCCGAGGATGCGGGCGGCGCGGGCGCCGACTTCCTCTCTCTGTGCATCGCCATCGAGGAGGTCTCGCGCGCCGACGCGGGCGTCGGCATCACGCTCGAGGCGGCGGTGTGCCTGGGCTCGGCGCCGATCTACGAGTTCGGCACGCCCGCGCAGAAAGAGAGATGGCTGCCCGACCTGATCGCGGGTAGGAAGCTGTGGTCGTTCGGCTTGACGGAGCCCGAGGCCGGGTCGGACGCGGGCGCGACCAAGACGCGCGCCGAGCAGCGCGACGGCCGGTGGGTGATCAACGGCGCCAAGCAGTTCATCACCAACTGCGGGACGGACATCTCCGCGGGCGTGACCATCACCGCGCTCACGGGCCGTGACGAGATCAGCGCCCTGATGGTCCCGATCGGCACGCCTGGCTATCACGTCCTTCCGTCCTATCGCAAGCTCGGCTGGCACTCGTCGGACACGCACCCGCTGTCCTTCGAGGCCTGCGAGGTTCCGGCCGAGAACCTGCTCGGAGAGCGAGGTGGCGGCTACCGCCAGTTCCTGCGCACGCTGACGGGCGGCAGGATCGCGATCGCGGCGCTGTCCGTGGGAGTGGCGCAGGCGTGCCTGGACGCGTCGCTCACGTACGCGAAGGAGCGCCGGACCTTCGGGGAGCCGATCTCGAAGCACCAGGCGATCTCGTTCAAGCTCGCCGACATGGCCATGGAGACGGAGGTGGCGCGGACGATCGTGTACCGGGCGGCGGCGGCCTACGGGCGAGAAGGGTCGGAGACGTCGGACGAGGTGCGCATGCTCGCCGCGATGTCGAAGCTGTACGCGTCGGAGGCGTCCAAGCGCGCGGCGGACAACGCCGTGCAGATCCACGGCGGGTACGGGTTCATGGAGGACTACCCCGTCGCGAGGTACTGGCGAGACGTGAAGGTGAACGAGATCGGGGAGGGGACGTCGGAGGTCCAGAGGATGCTGATCGCGCGTTTACTCGGAGCTTGACGGCGGCTTCGTCCTAGCATCTGCCGGAGTGAGCGTCTCCGGCGCACCCAGCCCCGCCAAACCGACCGGCTCGAGCGAGCGGCGGCCGCTGACCGTGCTGTTCGCGGACCTGGCCGGCTCGACGGCGATCGCCGAGCGGATGGACCCCGAGGATTGGACGGCGCTCGTCGGCGAAGCCTTCGCGCGGCTGAACCGGACGGTCGACCGTTACGGAGGCACCGTCGCCCGGCTGATGGGCGACGGGGTGCTGGCCTTCTTCGGCGCGCCGGTCGCCCACGAGGACGACCCCGAGCGAGCGGTGCGGTGCGGGCTCGACATGGTCCAGGCGATCGATGAGCTGGGCGCCGCCCAGCAGGCGGCGGGAGCGAGCGGCCTGCGCGTGCGCGTCGGCGTCAACACCGGACCGGTCGTCGTCGGCGTCGTCGGGACCGACAAGGCCAGCGAGTACACGGCGATGGGGGACACGGTCAACGTCGCGGCGCGGATGCAGGCCAGCGCGCGACCCGGGAGCGTCCTGGTCACCGCTGCCACACACCGGTTCGTCGCCACCCTGGTCGACGCCGTCGACGTCGGCCTGCTCGAGCTCAAGGGCAAGACCGACGCGGTCCACGCCTACGAGATCACCGGCTTGAAGCGCGGGGCGGTGCAGACGCGCGGGCTTGCGGGTTTCCACTCGCCCCTCATCGGCCGCGACACCGAGCTTGGGCGGCTGGAGCAGGCCTTCGACGTGGCCCGGGCGGGACAGGGGCGCGTGGCGACCGTCCTCGGCGAGCCCGGCATGGGCAAGAGCCGCCTGCTGGCCGAGCTCCGTGGCCGGGTGGAGCTCAAGCATCCGTCGGCGCGCTGGGTCGAGGGGCGCTGCCTCTCGTACGGCGAGGCGATGCCTTACCACCTGGTGCTCGACCTCGTGCGGTCACTGATCGGCGTCACGGCCGGGGCCGACGAATCGCAGGTGGCGGATGCGCTGCAGAGCCGCCTGCGCGACCTCCTGGGCGACGATTGGCGCGAGGCCTACACCTACCTGGGCCACCTTCTGTCGCTCACGCTCGACGCCGATATGCAGGCGCGCGTCTCGATGCTCGAGATCGAGACGATCAAGCGCTACGTGTCGTCCCTCGTCGCGGTGCTGCGCGCCGCCGGCGCGCGCGCTCCGCTGGTCCTGGTGTGCGACGACATCCACTGGGCCGACACTTCCTCGGTCGAGGTCCTGCAGCAGGTGATGACGTCGGTCGCCGGCCTGCCGGCGCTGTTCATCCTCAGCTCGCGGGCGGAGCGCGCGTCGCCAGGTTGGCGGCTGGTCGCGGCGGCGAGGGATGTCTTCGGCGACGCCCTGACGGAGGTCCGTCTCGAACCTCTGTCCATGGACGCGAGTCGCGAGCTCGTGTCCAACCTTCTGACCATCGAGTCGCTTCCGGCCGACACGCGCGACCTCATCCTCGCGCGGGCGGAAGGCAACCCGTTCTTCGTCGAAGAGGTGATCCGTATGCTGATCGACCGCGGCGCGATCGTGCGCGAAGGCGATCGGTGGGTCGCGACCGACCGCGTCGCAGGGGTCGAGATCCCCGACACGCTGCACGGATTGCTCCTCGCCCGCATCGACCGCCTGCCGCAGGAGAGCAAGAGGACGCTTCGCGTCGCGTCGGTCATCGGCCGGCAGTTCGCCGTCACTGTGCTCGAGCGCGTGCTGGAGCCGAAGCAGTGATGAGCGCGCGAGCCGAGCTCGGGACGCTCGAAGCCAGCGGCCTCATCCAGATCGCGGCGCTCCAGCCCGAGCTCGAGTATCTCTTTCGACACGCTCTCGTCCAGGAGGCCGCGTACGCGTCGCTGCTGAAGCAGGACCGCCGCACCCTGCACCTCGCCGCGGCCGAGGCCATCATCGAGCTTCATCCCGAACGCCGGCGCGAGCATGCGGCCGTGATCGCGATGCACCTGGAGCAGGCCGGCGAGGCTGCGCGGGCGGCGCAGCAATTCATCGTCGCGGGCGAGCACGCCCTCGAGCGTTTCGCCAACCGCGAGGCCATGGCGTTCTTCGCTCGCGCCTCCGCCCTCGCCGGCGACTCCCAGCCGGACCTTCGGCTCCGCGCGGCGATCGGCGGCGCCAAGGCCGGCTGGGGTTATGAGTCGGACCCGCATATCCACGCGCTCGAGCAAGCGATCGCGGGCGCGGCCGGGGCAGACCCTCTGAACGTCACCGAGGCGTACTTCTGGATCGCGTTCCTCCGCAGGCAGCGGGGGGAAACGGCGGAATCGAGCTCCGAGCTCAGGCAGGCGCTGGAGCGCGGCGCCGAGATCAGCCGGACCCTGACCGATCCAACCGCGGCGGCGCTGCCGCGCGCGCTGATGGGCGCGTTCGTGGCCTTCATGGGCGGTCTTCGACAGGGTGCGCGCGACATGAGCGAGGCGCTCGATCAGATCGAAGTCAAGGGCGACCCGGTATCGATCGCGATGGTGTCGGACTTCCTCGCCATGACGTACTCCCGGCTAGGCGAGTTCGAGCTGGCGCAAGAGACGATCGAACGCGCCGCACGCTATGCGGGGGACGGGGACGCGATCGCGCGCGTGGACGTCGACATCTCTCGGTCGGCGCTCGCCCTGGAGCGCGGCGAGGTGGACCAGGCCCACGCGCAGGCGCGGGACTGCTCCGAGCGCGCGGAGTCCCTGGGGGCGTTCGCCTGCGTGGTGGCCGCGAACACCATGTTTGGCGCGGCGAGCCTTGCGCGCGAAGATGCACCTGGGGCTAGAGGGCCGCTGGAGCGTGGCAGCGAGCTGTCGCAGGTGACGAACATGGCGCCGATGCGCACGCTGATCCAGGGACTTCTCGGCTCGACCCGCGCACTGCTCGGCGACATGCCCGGCGGCGTGGCGGGATGGGACGCGGCGCTTGCGGACGCGCGGGCGATGGGCGACCGTTACGGCGAGGCGCAGACGCTCTGGGGCCGGGGGCGATTCTATGCGCGGAACGAGGAGTGGTCGACGGCGCTGCCCGACATCGACCGGGCGGTGGAGCTGTTCGCGGGGATGGAAGCGAGGCCCGCGCTCGCGCGGGCGCTCCGCGACCGGGCGAAGGTTCTTCGCGGTGTCGGCAGGGCGGTGGAGGCCGAGGCGGACGAGACCCGCTCGATCGAGCTCGGAAACGAGCTCGGGCTCAGGGACATGCCTCCGGCCTAGCGCCCGTTTCGCACGAGATGGCCAAGACGTGCGGTGGTGGGAATTTGCGCGTCATGGCGATAACGCGCGGAATCTCGACTAGACCAGCGATCGCACTATCTGTATACCCCATTGTGGCCGAGGCTGTGCAGCCCGACGTTCGGGAAGAACGTGAGCCCGTGGTCCTCCGCGCCGACCGGGATGCGAGCGATCACCTCGCCGCTCGTCGTGTCGAACACGTACACGGTCGCGTTGTAGCGCCCTGACGCCCACAGGCGCGACCCGTCCGGGTTCAGCTGCAGCATGTCGGGGCTGCCCCCACCCGGGATTCGCCACTTGGCGACGACGCTACGCGTGGCAAAGTCGATCACCGAGATGGAACCCTCGAGACGGTTCGACACGTACAGAGACCTCGTGTCCCGCGACACCTGCAGGCCGTGCGCGCCACGGCCCGTGGGGATGAATTGGATCTCCTTCATCGCCACCGGGTCGACCACGGACACGCCCATCCGACCCTGGTTGGTGACGTAGAAGACCGATCCGTCGGGGGAGAGCTTCACGTCGATGGGCAGACCGCCCACCCGTACATAGCCGGCCAGCGCCATCCGGTTGACGTCGACCTTGGCGAGGAGACCGGAGAACTCGGTCGAGATCATGAAGTAGGAGCCGTCGGCGCTGAAGTCCAGGTGGTCCGCCCCCGGCCACGGGATGCTCACCGACCTCAGCAGCTTCCAGCCGTGGCGCCAGTCGCGGAACTCGACGCGCTGCAGCCGCTCGACCACGTCGATCGCCTTGGTCCCGTCGGGTGTGAAGTAGAGGTTGTAGGGGAACGGGATGTTGACCGTCCCGGACGGACGGCCGGTGTGAACATCGAGCACGGTCAGGCTGCTCGAGCCCTCGTCGTCCACGTACAGCGCGCTCATGTCCCACGCCGGCGCGATGTGGTGGGGGATGGCGCCGACCCTGTAGTGGTCGATGACCTGGTAGGTGGTCGGATCGATGACGTCGACGGTGCCGGCCACGCTGTTGGGCACGTAGACGCGCGGTTTCAGCTCGCACAGGGGGCACGGGACCGTGCCGGAAAGGGTGTTCGCGTACACGTTGAACTCGGGCTCGGGAAGGCTCGTCGGCTGCACGTCGGGCGGCGGGAGGAGCCGCGGCTCCTGGTCGGAGGTCGTGGCGCTGCTGGAGACGACGGGCGGCGCCGTCCACACCACGGCGGTGACGACGGCCGCCGGGCTCACGACCGCGACCGCAAAGAGCAAGGCGAAGAAGATGCGAAATGCCCGCGCCCTCAGGGCAGCGGCTCCGGTGCCCTCCTCACTCGTCCGGAAGATCTTCAAGCTTCGGTGTCAGCTCACAGACCCAGCGGCCGTCATCGAGGCGACGGATGAAACGGGAGTAGCCCTGGTTGCGAGCTACGTTGAGGAATTGCTCCTGGGTGATCAGGGTGCGGAGCCTCGCCAGGTCTGCGTAGGTGCTGTCGCGCATGATGCCGCCGACCACGCCGGCGAGCTCGCGCCACTGGCCTTCCGACAGCGGCTCGCCGTAGCCGGCGATGGTGACCAGCAGCGCCGCGGTGGCGCCGGTGATCGTGTCGGGGAGGATCTTCTCGCCCTTGGCGCGGGCGATGATCTCGCGCCCGGTGCTGATGATGTCGGCGATGCGGTCACGCCTGACGCCGATGATGTCTCGACCGCTTCCGACCGTCGTGCCCTCGAGATATCTCGGCCCTGCGTCCATTGTCAAGCCCACTATTCTAAGTAACGCCTGAGTTGGACCTCGAACTTGCGCCCGAGCACGCGAGCTTTCGAGCGGCGGTGCGGGAGCTGGCGCAAAAAGTGGTCCGGCCGCTGGCCGCCGAGGTCGACCGCGAACACCGGTTCCCAGCCGAAGCGGTCAAGGCGGCCGCCGAGAACGGGCTCATGGGAGTGCTCATCCCGCGCGAGCACGGCGGGGCGGGCCTTGACGCCCTGGCGTTTGCGATCTGCATCGAGGAGCTGGCCCGCGCGTGCGCCTCGACGGCGGTGATCGTAGACGTGCATACGAGCGTCGGCACGGAGCCGATCCTGCTGTTCGGCGACGAGGAGCAGAGGCGGCGGTGGCTGCCGCGCCTGGCGTCGGGGGAGCTGCTGGGGGCGTTCGCGCTGTCCGAACCAGGATCGGGCTCCGACGCCGCATCGTTGACGACGGCCGCGCGGCGGAACGGGGACGGCGGCTACGTCCTCAACGGCACGAAGACGTTCATCACCAACGCCGGCCGCGCGGGGCTGTACGTGGTGTTCGCGCGCACCGGATCCGTCGAGAGGGCCTCCGGCGTGACCGCGTTCCTCGTCCCGGCGGACGCCCCCGGCCTGCGCGTCGGGCAGGTGTTCCACAAGATGGGGCTGCACGGCTCGCCTACCGGCGAGATCGTGCTCGAAGACGTCGCCCTGCCCACCTCAAACCGGCTGGGCGCGGAAGGCGAGGGTTTCAACATCGCCATGCGCGCGCTCGACTCCGGCCGCATCGGCATCTCGGGCCAGGCGCTCGGCATCGCCCAGGCGGCGCTGGACGAGGCCCGCGCGCTGATGCGCGAGCGAGGGCATGAACAGGGCGATGACTTCACCCTCGCGGACATGGCCGCGCGGGTCGAGTCCGCGCGCCTGCTCGCCTACCACGCGGCGTGGCTGTGCGGCGCGGGCAGAAAGTTCACGCGCGAAGCCTCGATGTCGAAGCTTCACTGCACGGACACCGCCATGCAGGTGGCGATCGACGCGCTGCAGATCGCGGGTGAGGACGGCGCGATCGACGGAAGCCCGTTCGAGCGCCACGTGCGCGACGCCAAGGCCCTGCAGATCTACGAAGGCTCGAACCAGGTGCAGCGGATCGTCATCGCGCGCGAATTGCTCCGGGCCGGATAATCGGGCTCGAGACATGGACTTCGAGTTCACGGCCGAGCAGGTCGCGATCCGGGACACGATCCGCGAGCTCGTGCAGGATCGGGTCGCGCCGCGCGCGGCGGAGATCGACGCCAGGGCCGAATACCCCGAGGACATCGAGAAGCTGTTCGCCGAGAACGGCATCCTGGGTATCCCTTTTCCGGAGGAGTACGGCGGCATCTCCGGGTCGAGCGTCACCATCTGCATGGGCATCGAGGAGATCGCCAAGGCGTGCGCGAGCTCGTCGCTGATCCTCGCCGTGCAGGCCCTGGGCTCGTATCCGATCCTCGTGGCGGGCACAGAGGAGCAGAAGAAGCGGCTCTGCCCGCCTCTCGCCTCGGGCGAGAAGGTCGCCGCCTACGCGCTCTCTGAGCCGGGCAGCGGGTCCGACGCCGCGGCCATGAAGACGCGCGCGAAGCGCTACGGCAACGAGTATGTCTTGAACGGGACCAAGCAGTTCATCACGCACGGCAACGTGGCCGGCACGCTGGTCGTCTTCGCGAAGACCGAGCCGGGCAACGGGGCCAAGGGCATCTCCGCGTTCGTGCTGGAGAAGGAGACCAGCCCCTGGGCGGTCGCCAAGCTCGAGCACAAGCTCGGCATTCGCGGATCACCGACGGCGCAGATCGTCCTCGAGGACGTCAAGGTGCCTGTGGCCAACAGGCTTGGCGAAGAGGGCGCCGGCTTCAAGCTCGCGCTGGCGGTGCTCGATCGCTCTCGCCCTGGGATCGGCGCCCAGGCGCTGGGCATCGCCGAAGGGGCGTTCGCCTACGCGCTCAACTACGTGAAGGAGCGGCATCAGTTCGGGCAGGCGATCGCGAGCTTCCAGGGCATTCAGTTCATGCTCGCCGACATCGCCACCCAGATCGAGGCCGCGCGTCACCTCGTCTACCTCGCGGCGACGAAGGTCGACGCCAAGGCGCCGGACCTGACGAAGACCGCGGCCATGGCGAAGCTCTTCGCGTCCGACATGGCGATGCGTGTGACCACCGACTGCGTCCAGCTCCTCGGTGGCTACGGCTACATCGCCGACTACCCAGTCGAGAGAATGATGAGAGATGCGAAGATCACCCAGATCTATGAGGGCACGAACCAGATTCAGCGGGTCGTGATCGCGCGAGCGTTGCTGCGTTGAGCGCGGGTCCTGACCCGCAGCGGCCCACTCCGCCTCCACCCCCTCCACCCCCACCGCCTCCTCCACCCGCGCCGCCGTACGGGGCGCCGGCGTACTACGGGCAGCCCGTGTATGCACAGCCGCGGCCGGGCGCGCGGACCGAGGGCAAGGTGCTCGTCTCTCTGCTCGCCGGCATCTCGGGCGTGATCCTCGGCTTTCTCGGCCTCCCCGGCCTGGTGCTCGGTCCCGTCGCCTACTTCCTCGGCAGGTCGGCGGTCCGGAACATCGACGAGTCGAAGGGAGCGCTCGGCGGGCGGAGCACCGCGGTGGCGGGTTGGGCGGTGGGCGTCGCCGCGACTGCGATCGGCGCGCTCGCCACGCTCGGCTGGCTGACGTTCTTCCTCCTCGCAGTGTTCGGAACCCCGCCGGTCTAGCGCTCGATGGAGCGTGTTGGCGACGCGTTCGTCTGGCCGTTCCGGGACCCGAAGTGGCTGGAGAAGGTCGCCATCATCGGCCTGATCAGCCTCATCCCGATCATCGGCACCATCAACGGGCTGGGCTGGATGCTCGCCTCGATCGACCGCCTGCGCGAGGGCAAGCAGGAGCTGCCGCCGGGGAACTTCGACCACCTCGGGCGGGGGGTGTTGCTCTTCGTCGTATTTCTCGTCTACGCGCTCGCGCTTTTGGTCGTCGGCGGCGGGGTGTTCATCCTCGGTTTCGTGCTTCTGGCCGCGGGAGGGCAGGGCAACGGCAACGCGGCGCTCGCGTTCGTCGGCGTCGTGGTGACACTGCTCGCCCTGGGCGTGATCCTGGTCGTGACGCTGGCCTTCTTCTTCGCGAGGCCGGCGGTCGTTCTCGCCACCGACCACGGCGGCGTGGCCGCCGGGCTCGACGTGCCCTCGATCCTTCGCCGGATGCGCATGACGCCGACCAACACCCTGATCGCCGGCCTTATGCTTCTGGCCGCCGGTTTCATAAGCCAGCTCGGGTCATATGCGTGCGTGATCGGCCTCATCTTCACCATCCCGTACGCGCTGGCGATCGAGGCCTGGATCATCCGGAGTTACGAGGAGGGTCTCGATGTCGGACGTTCCGCCCCCGCCGCCGCCCCCGAGCGGTAACCAACCGCCGCCGCCGCCTCCTCCGCCACCGCCAGGAGGTGGCTACTCCCCGACGCCCCCGCCGCCTCCTCCTCCAGGCGGTGGGTATTCCCCCCCGCAACCGCCACCGCCCCCTGGCGGCGGCTACGGCCCAGGCGGCTACGTGCCGCCGCCCCCCGGCGGCTACATGCCTGCGGGGGCCGGCTACGCGCAGCAGCGCACGGACGGCCTCGCGATCGCCTCGCTGATCATCGGCATCGTCTCCATCCTGTGCTCGATCGCGTGCCTCGGCATCGTCCTCGGCCCGACGGCCGCGATCATGGGGTTCATCTCCCGGCAACGCATCTCCACCAGCGGCGGCGCCCTCGGGGGAGGGACGCTGGCGATCGTGGGCCTGGTCCTGGGCATCATCGGGTTCGTGCTCGGAGTCGGCGCCTTCTTCTTCTGGATCTACGCCGGCTCGATCAGCAACAACACCGCCTCCGCCACGCCCTGATCCAGCTCGCGTAACCGCCCGCCGCGGTTAAGCGTTGTTAGAATCCCGGTGCTCATGTTCCGGGCCAGGCCGAAGAAGGCCAGGCGATCCCGCTATCGCGTCTCCTACCGCCTGACCAGGTCGGTGCCCGCGGCGATCATGTCCGTCGTGCTGCTGGCCGTCGTCGTCGGGGCGACGCTCACATACAAGCGCTTCGACGAGTTCATCTCCGCGACCACGGGTCGACACATCAACCCGATCGGCGAGGTGGTGCAGGCAGTCGACCCGTCGTCGGGCACCATCGCCTACAAGCTCAAGCACGGCCAGCGCGTCAACATCCTGCTGCTCGGCCGCGGAGGCTACGAAAACGACGCGCCCTACCTGACGGACTCGATCATGGCCGTGAGCATCGACCCGATCACCAACCGGGTGATGATGCTCTCGATACCGCGCGACCTGGTCGTGCCCATGAACCTGCAGTCGAACCCGAACCGGATCTGGACGAACAAGATCAACGCCGCGTACGAGGTTCCTTACACCGACATCATCTGCTGCGTCGCCTCGCAGTACAGCGGACCCAACGGGGGCGGCTTCGCCGCCGAGCACGAGGTCGGCAAGGTCACCGGCCTCACCTTCGACCGCTTCATCGCCGTCGACTTCAAGGCGTTCCGGGACATGGTCAACGCTCTCGGCGGCGTCGACGTGTGCCTGTCCACCAACCTCGACGACTGGGAGTACCCCGACTACAGCGGCGGTTATCACCCGATCCACTTCAAGGCCGGATGTCAGCACCTGAACGGCGAGCAGGCCCTGGAGCTCGCGCGCTCGAGGCACGCGGTCCAGCCGGACCAGGCGTCGGACTTCGGGCGGGCGAAGCGTCAGCAGGACATCATGCAGGCGATCAAGAAGAAAGGCACGACCGTGGATGGCTTCGCCAAGGCGCCGCAGCTCTTGAGCGCGCTGCAGAAGAACATCAACACCGACATGAGCCCGACGGACATGAAGGCGATCTTCGACTGGGGCAAGAACCTTCCCGACAGCTCGATCATCCGCGTCGCGTTGACGGCGCCATCAGGCGCGGCCGACGGCAACCTGCTCGACTCGTACAACTGCGGCATGGGCGCAGGCGTCTCCCAGCTCTGCGCCGACGACCCGTCGTTCGGGATGATCCACAGGTACGTCGCCTCGATCTTCATCGACCCCAAGACGCTGGGCGAGAAGGCGCCCGTCCAGTTCGCCAACGCGAGCACCAACTTCGCGGGTCTCGACGAGCGCGTGACGACGATGTTCGACCCGACCGGGCTGCAGCTCAACGACCCGGTGACGCACCGGGCGCAGTCGACGACGACGATCCTCGACTACTCGGGCGGCAAGTTTCCGCTGACCGTCAAGTACCTGCAGGGTTTCTTCGGGGGCACCGTCGTGAACGCCACGCCGGCCGACCCGGCGCCGGCCAGGGGACAGCAGACGTACGGCATCGTCGTGGTGCTCGGCCACGACTTCGCCCTACGCTTTTTGGGCGATTAACTCCAGCCCCGACCAAGATCTTCTGACCCGGTTTCGGTCCGGCGACGTCAGGGCGCTGGCGCGAGCCATAAGCCTCGTCGAGAAGCGGGATCCAGCGGTCCGCGAGCTCGAGGACGAGCTCCGCAAGGACGCCCGAACACCGGGCGTGGCCGGCTTCACCGGCGCGCCTGGCACCGGCAAGTCGACGCTCGTCGACGCCGTCATCGCCCTCCTGCGCAAGCAGGGCTCGTCGGTCGCCGTCCTGGCCACCGACCCGAACTCGCCTTTCACCGGGGGCGCCATCATGGGCGACCGCATCCGCATGCAGCGCCATGCGCTCGACGGCAAGGTGTACATCCGCAGCATGGGGGCACGGGGCCACCTCGGCGGCCTGTCCCTGGCCACGCGGGAGGCGATCCGGCTGCTCGGCGGCTTCGGCTTCGACCAGGTGATCCTGGAGACGGTCGGTGTCGGCCAGTCCGAGCTGGAGGTGGCCGCGGTCGCCGACACGACGGTCGTGGTCCTGACCCCGAACCTGGGCGACAGCGTGCAGATGATCAAGGCGGGGATCCTCGAGATCGCGGACGTCTTCGTCGTCAACAAGGCCGACATCGACGGCTACGCCCGGGTGGTGGCCGAGCTGAGGACGATGATGAACATGGCCCCCAAGCGCGAATGGAGGCCGCCGATCATTCCCACCATCGCGAGCCGCGGCGAGGGCGTCGACAAGCTCTGGGACGCCGTCCTCGGGCACCGCAAGCACCTCGCGACAAGTGGCAAGGCGCAGGAGCTGGTGGAGCGGCGGCTGAGAGACGAGACGGCGGAGGTGGCGGCCGAGCTGGCCCGGGAGCGAGCGCGGCGGGCCCTGGAGGACGACCCGGCCCTGGCGGAGCGTTTGCTCAACGACGGAACTCCCTACCGAACGGCGGAGGAGATCCTGGACCGAAAGGGATAATCGAGTGCAGTGAAAGTAAGGGCTCGCGACGCGAAAGAGCTGTGGCAGGAGGAGTTCGAGAAGGCTCCGGTCCGCGACGATGGGATCGAGACCTCGACCATCAGCGGCATCCCCCTGAAGCCGCTGTACACGGGGGACGATCTGCCCCGGCGCGAGGAGGAGCTGCCGGGGCAGTTCCCGTACACCCGCGGCATCCACCCGAGCGGCTACCGGGGCCGGCTGTGGACGATGCGGCAGTTCTCCGGGTTCGCCACCGCCGAGGAGACCAATCGGCGCTACAAGTACCTGCTCGCCAACGGCCAGACCGGCCTCTCGGTGGCGTTCGACATGCCGACCTTGATGGGCCAGGACTCGGACGCGCCGACAAGCCGCGGCGAGGTCGGCCACTGCGGCGTGGCGATCGACTCGCTGGCGGACATGGAGACGCTCTTCGAGGGCATCCCGCTGGGCGACATCACCACGTCGATGACCATCAACTCGCCGGCGGCGATCCTGCTCTGCATGTACATCGCCGTGGCCGAGAAGCAGGGCGTGCCCGCCTCGAAGCTCGGCGGCACGCTGCAGAACGACATCCTCAAGGAGTTCATCGCCCAGAAGGAGTTCATCTTTCCGCCGGCGCCGTCGATGCGATTGGTGGTGGACTCCATCGAGTACTGCGCGGCCGAGGTGCCGAAGTGGAACACGATCTCCATCTCCGGCTACCACATCCGCGAGGCCGGCTCGACTGCGGTGCAGGAGCTCGCGTTCACGCTCGCCGACGGGATGGCGTACGTCGACGCGTGCCTCGAGCGCGGCATGCACATCGACGACTTCGCGTCTCGGCTCTCGTTCTTCTTCGACGCCCACATCGACTTCTTCGAGGAGATCGCCAAGTTTCGCGCCGCGCGCAGGATCTGGGCGCGCTGGATGCGCGAGCGGTACGGCGCGCAGCAGGAGCGGTCGTGGAAGCTCCGCTTTCACACGCAGACTGCGGGCGTGTCGCTGACCGCGCAGCAGCCGGAGCTGAACATCGCGCGCACAGCGATCGAGGCCATGGCGGCCGTGCTCGGCGGCACGCAGTCGCTCCACACCAACGCCATGGACGAGGTGCTCGCCTTGCCGACCGACAAGGCCGCGCGCATCGCACTGCGCACCCAGCAGCTGCTCGCCTACGAGACGGGGGCCGCCAACACCATCGACCCGCTCGGCGGCAGCTACTTCGTCGAGGCGCTCACCGACGAGATGGAGCGCCAGGCCGAGGCTTACTTCAAGCGCATCGACGAGATCGGCGGCGTCATCCCCGCCATCGAGGCGGGATTCTTCCAGAAGGAGATCGCGGACGCCGCGTTCCGCTACCAGAACGAGGTCGAGCAGAAGCGCCGGATCATGGTCGGCGTCAACGAGTTCACCGTCGACGAGGAGGAGCCGCTCGAGATCCTCCGCATGGACCCGGGGCTGGAGAGCCAGCAGGCGGAGCGCGTGCGCGAGGTTCGGCGCAGGCGCGACCAGGCACAGGCGACCAACGCGCTGAACAGGCTGCGCAAGGCGGCGGCGGGCAACGACAACCTGATGCCCTACATCCTCGACGCGGTGCGCGCATACGCGACCGAGGGCGAGATCATGCAGGCCATGATCGAGGTCTTCGGCACATACACCGAGACCGCGGTCGTCTAGCCATGCCGAAGACGGCGACCAAGCCGGTCAGGATTGTGGTCGCCAAGGTCGGGTTGGACGGCCACGACAGGGGCGTCAAGGTCGTCGCCCGCGCGCTGCGCGACGCGGGCTACGAGGTGATCTACACCGGGCTTCGGCAGACGCCGGAGATGGTCGTCGACGCGGCGCTGCAGGAGGACGCGCAGGTGATCGGCCTGTCGATCCACTCGGGCGCGCACATGACGCTGTTCCCAGCGGTGGTCGACGAGCTCAAGCGCCGCAAGGCCACGGACATCGTCGTCTTCGGCGGCGGCATCATCCCGGACGACGACATCGCCGCCTTGAGGAAGAAGGGGGTGGCCGCGATCTTCACGCCCGGCACACCGCTGCAGGAAATCGTCGACTGGTTACGGAAGCGGTTCCCGGAGTCGTAGCCGCCCCACGAGCGGGGAGGACGCGGTTAGCCCTGTAGGACCACCGTCCCGGCGATCTTGTCGTGCCAGCCCTGCTTGCGCCCGTCGAACGCGGCCCAGATCAGGCCGATGTAGCAGACGAGGGCGCTGATGTAGTAGCCGATGAAGCGCACCACCGCCTTGCCCACGCTGATCGGCTGGTAGGTGTTAGCGTCGACGACGCGCAGTCGGAAGAGGCGCATCCCCAGGGTCTGACCCCGCGACCAGAAGTAGATGAAGTAGCCGGCCTGGATGACGATCGCGAGGAGCTGCACGATCCCGGTCGCCCCGTTCGCCGCGGCGTTCGTCTGCTGGGTGGTCGCGTTCTGCGAGGCGCTGGTGAACCCGATCGTGGCGCCCACGATGACGGCGACGACGATGATCGGGATGGCGATGATGATGCCGTCGATGACGATGGCGACGAAGCGGATCCAGAATCCGCCGTACACGGGCTGCGCGGCGTAGGCCTGGGGCGCGTAGCCGCCGCCGTACGGCGACTGCGGTGGCGGAGGCATCGAGGGAGGCGGAGGCGGGGTGTAGCCTCCCGGCGGTGGGGGAGGCGGCTGGGAACTCAACTCGAGGTGACTATAGTGCCGGCGACCTTGTCGTGGATCGCCTGCCGCTGCGGGTCCCACAGCTGCCACAACCAGCCGATCGCGCCGACGAGGCAGATCGTGAAGAGAACCTCGAGGTACCAGACCACGCCGCGCAGCGCCGCCTTGCCGAGGTCGGGGAATTGTCCCGTCGCCTGGTCGCGGACTTTGAAGCCGAAGACCATCATGCCGACCGACTGGCCGCGCTGGCTCCAGAAGTAGGCGAAGTAGGCGACGTAGAGCACCAGGCCGATGACCAGTGAGATGAATCCCCGCTGGTCGTTGATGAGCCGGTTGATGATCCCCGCCACGATCCCGAGGAGGATGACGTCGATCAGGCCGCCGACGATCCTCAGGCCCGGGCTGGCCAGGTTCCCCGGCACCGCCATCGCTCCGCCGCCGCCTGGCGGGACCATCGGTGGCCCACCGCCGGAGGGTGGAGGCGGCGGGGGAGGGTTCTGCATGCTTCGCGTATCATATTCGCCGCCTCTCCAAGCTGAGAAGCACCCATGCAGCTCAAAGCCTCCCCACGTCAACCACTCGGCAAGCGCTCGCGCCGTCTCATCCGCGAGGGCAAGCTGCCGGCCATCCTCTACGGGCACAACACTGAGCCGGTGCCGGTGACGCTCGACCGCCTCGAGTTCCAGAAGGTGTTCGTCAAGTCGGGCCGCACGCACCTCGTCGACCTGGTGCTCGACGGCGATCGCACGGAGAAGGTGCTGGTCCGCGAGATCCAGACCCATCCCCGCCGCCAGGGGCCCATCCATGTCGACTTCTACCAGGTCAACCTGCAGGAGAAGATCCAGGTCGAGATCCCGATCCACATCGTCGGCGAGTCCGCTCCGGTGAAGCAAGGCGACGGCGACGTGCTGCAGCCGATGCACTCGGTACGCGTGGAGTGTCTGCCGACGGAGATTCCGGAGGCGTTCGAGGTCGACATCACGCCGCTGGAGGAGATCGACGCCGAGTTCCGCATCTCCGACCTCAAGGTCGGCGCGGGCGTGACGGTCCTCGACGATCCCGAGGAGCTGGTGGTCAAGATCGTCCACAAGCGCGAGCTGAAGATCGAGGAGGAGATCCCCGCCGCCGAGGCCGCCGTTCCGGCCGAGGGCGAGGCCGTCGCCGAGGGCGAGGCGCCGGCAGAGGGCGAAGCAGCCGAGACCGAAGAATGACGCCGGCCGCCAGCATCGGCGGCTGGAACATCCCGCTCCCTGATCCGGTCGTCGGCGCGATCGTCGACGTGGTCATCCTTCTCGTCGCCGGGCTCGGGGCCTGGTTCATCGCCCGGTTGGTGGCGCAGCAGCTGCGCCAGCGCCACGTCCGCGGCGACATGGTCGTCCTCGGGCGGCGCGTGGCCACCGGCGCGGTGGTCATGGTCGGGATCTTCGCCGCTCTCGGCTACACCGCCCAGAACGCGAACGTCACCCTGTTCGGCCTCCTCCTGGCCACCATCGTGGCCGCGCTGGGGCTGCAGCAGCTGCTCCAGGACTACGTCTCGGGCTACTACGTGCTCCTGGAGCGCCACCTTCGTGTCGGCGACAGGATCAGCTTCGACGGCCACGAGGGCACGATCCGCGAGGTGCGCCTGCGGGTCACGCTGCTGGAGAGCGAGGCGGGCGACGTGGTCGTGGTGCCGAACTCGGAGCTCTTCACCAAGCCCGTGATCATCCGCGGCCGCAAGGCGCCGGAGCCTAAGCCAGAGCCCCCAGCGTAATCCGGTCCAGGGCCTCGAGCTTCTCGCCGTCGAGCTCGGTCTCCTCGGCGAGAAGCTGGCGGATCATCCGCGACGCGCTCCCCCTGTGGACATCGTTCGCGACCTGGGTCGCGAGCGAGCGCAGATGAAACGTGTGGTCCGGCTTGCGGCTCGACTCCTCGAGGTGGACCTTGACCTGGTCGAGCTGGACGTGCTTCGACCATCTCTCCACCTCGGCCTTGCCAGTCGCCGCGGCGTCGGAGAGGTGCAGGCAGTTGAGCCCGCCGTAGATGCCGTAGCGCTCGCGCAGGGAGCCGGGGCGGGATTTAGCGATCTGCGTCTCGCCGAGGTCGTAGCGCATCACGCCCAGCGCCTGCGCCGACGCGCTGACGCGACCGACCACGACCGGGAGCGCGGTCATGAAGTCGACGAGCCACGGAAAGAACGGCCGGCCCTGGAGGAAGTCGTAATGGCTCTCGATCAGCGATGCGGGCGGCTGGAACCACTCCAGGGACTCGATCTTCCAGTCGCGCTCCGACGACAGCCATCCCCAGATGCCGGCGCGCGCGGCAAGGCGATAGGCGGAGTCCGGTTTGAAGATGAGGAGGGCGTCAGCCAAGGCGGCCAGCCGCACGGATAGTCGCGACTAACGCGGGTTTTGGAGCACGAGATGCATCGATAGTCGCGACTAACGGGGCTTTTGGAGTATGAGATGCACGGATAGTCGCGACTATCCCTATCGGGCGGGGCGCCATGTAACGGTTTATTTTCCCGGCTTGCGGTCGCGCGGGTTCGGCTCGTAGACCTTGCGGCCCTTCAGCTTCTCAGGCATGTGCACCTGGCTCGACGCGACCCCGCCTTCGTAGTCGTGCGCGTACTGGTAGCCGCGGCCGTAGCCCATCGACTTCATGAGCCCCGTGGGCGCGTTGCGCAGATGCATCGGCACCGGCTCGTTGCCGGTCTCCTGGATGAGCTCGCGCGCCGCGCCGTACGAAGTGAGCGCGGAGTTCGACTTCGGCGCCAGGGCGAGGTAGAGCGCCGCCTCGGTGAGCGGCAGCACGGCCTCAGGCATGCCGACGAAGTGCGCGGCCTGCTGCGCCGCGATCGCCACGGGGAGCGCCTGCGGGTCGGCGAGGCCGATGTCCTCGGCGGCGAGGATGACCAGACGGCGGGCGACGAACATCACGTCCTCGCCCGCTTCGAGCATGCGCGCCATCCAGTACACCGCCGCGTCTGGGTCGCTGCCGCGGACGCTCTTGATGAGCGCGGACACGATGTCGTAGTGCTGGTCACCGGCGCGGTCGTAGAGGAGGTGGCGCTGCTGCAGAGCTCGCTCGACCTGGTCGAGCGTGATGTCGCCGCCATCGGCCGCGAGCGCCGCGGCGGCCTCCAGGCCGTTCAAGGCCACCCGCGCGTCCCCGCGGGCGACTTCGAGCAGGCCGTCGAGGGCATCGGGCGCGATGCTTGTCTTCAGCTCCTCCAGCCCGCGCTCCACGACCTGCCTCAGCTCGTCGTGGTCGAGCTGCTCGAGCCGGAACACGCGGCTGCGCGACAGAAGCGGAGAGATGACCTCGAAGGAAGGGTTCTCGGTCGTGGCGCCGATCATGGTCACGGTGCCGTCCTCGACGTGGGGCAGGATCGCGTCCTGTTGGGCCTTGTTGAAGCGGTGGATCTCGTCGATGAACAGGACCGTGCGCAGTCCCGCCCGGCGGTGGAGCCTGGCCTCGGCCACGACCTTGCGCAGGTCGGCGACACCGGCCGTGACCGCCGACATGGCGACCATCCTCGCGCTGGTCTCGGTGGCGAGCAGGCCCGCCAGGGTCGTCTTGCCGCTGCCGGGAGGACCCCACAGGATGATGCTGGGCAGGTTGCCCGACCTGGTCAGGCGGCGGAGGACGTCCACCACCTCGCGCTGGCCCACCAGGTCCTCGAACTTCTTCGGCCGAAGGCGGGTGGCCAGCGGCGCCTGGGGCTCCGAGCCGGCAGGGGTTGGGAACAGCTCTCCCTGGTCCATCCAGCCAAATTCTGAACTCGACACGCTTAGCCAGGCCCCGCGCCTAGAATTCGCGGGTCGTGTCCACCTGCTGGTACTGCAGCTCCGAGGTGCCTGAGACCTCTCAGTACTGCCCGACCTGCGGACACAGCCAGATCGACCGCTCCTCGAGCCCCCTTTTCGGGGTCGTGGACTCGACCACCGGGATCTGGAACTCCAAGTTCGTCAACGCCCTGGTCGGCCAGGAGGCCAACCGGGCCGTGCGCTACCACCGCCCGCTCTCGGTGCTGCTGGTCGAGCTCGACCACGCGGAGCACATCCACAGGGAGCTGGACCAGGTCCATGTCGAGGCCCTGCTCCGAGAGATGGCCGAGCGCCTTGGCCAGGCGATCCGGGACACCGACACCGTCGGCTTCCTCGAGATGGACGGGTCGCCGCACTTCGCGATCGTCCTGCCGGAGACCGATGAGCAGGGCGCCGCGCTGGCGGCGGACAAGATCCGGCGCTCCATCGCCTCCCACGACTTCGGCACCACCGGCGCGTGGAACCGGATCACCGTCAGCTGCGGGGCGGCGACGATCGACGCCAACTACCGCCCGATGGACGAGGCCGGCGTGATGAACCGCCGCGAGTACACGGGCAACCTCCTCCGCGAGGCTTACCAGGCCCTGGATTCCGGCCGCTCGGCCGGGACGAACCGGACGACCGTCGGCGCCTACCGCCGGTAGCCTCTTCACATCACCCGGCTCTTTCTCATCCGGCACGCGGACGTCGAGAACCCGCATCGGGTCCTCTACGGGCATCTCGCCGGCTTTCCTCTGAGCGCCCGCGGCCGCGCCCAGGCGGCGGCCCTGGGGGAGCGCCTGCGACCGGCCGGGATCAACCTCATCGTCCACAGCCCGCTCGACCGGGCGAGGGAGACGGCGGACATGATCGCCGCCCAGCTTTCGCCGCCGCCTCAGCTCGAGGCTGACCCCAAGCTCACCGAGGCGGAGTTCTCGCGCTACCTGCAGGGCGTTCCGTACTGGCAGGTCCCGGTCCGCCGACCGCTCTGGGTGGTGCACAAGGCCAGGCGCGGGATGCTCCCGGGCGACGAGACGATAGAGGCCATGGGCGAGCGGATCCTGGACGTCGCCCGCCGGGTCGCCACGCAGCACCCGGGCGAGGCGGCGGCGATCGTCAGCCACGCCGATCCCCTCAACGCGGCGTGGATCCTGCTCGACGGCCGGCCGCAGAACGAGCGCGAGCTGCACCGCAAGTCGATGGAGCGCGCGGGGATGCTTCAGCTCGACATGGACGGCGAGACGCCGAAGGCGTGGGAGTACATCCCGGCGCCGCGGGTCGACAGGCCGGCGAGCGCCGCGGCTTGAACCCTCACCCCCAACCCCTCACCCCGAGGGGAGAGGGGCAGCGTCGCTTCCCCCGAGGCTTCCTCTGGGGAACTTCGAGCGCGGCCCACCAGGTAGAGGGCGACAACCGCAACTGCGACTGGTGGGAGTGGGAGCAGCAGCCAGGACACATCGCCAACGGCGACACCTCGGCGATCGCCTGCGACCACTATCACCGCTACCGCGAGGACTTCGCCCTGCTGCGCGACATGAGCCAGAACGCGCACCGGCTCTCGATCGAGTGGTCGAGGATCGAGCCTTCCGAGGGCACGTTCGACTCGCGCCAGATCCGGCACTACCGCGACGTCCTGAGCGAGCTGCGCGAGCAGCGGATCATGCCGATGGTCACGCTCCATCACTTCACGAACCCGCTGTGGTTCGTCCGCAAGGGTGGCTGGACGACGTCAGACTCGCCGCGCGCGTTCCTCCCATTCGTCAACCGCGTCGGCGACGAGCTCGGCGACCTCGTGGGCATGTGGTGCACGCTCAACGAGCCGAGCATCTACGGCGCCAACGGATGGATCACCGGCGAGTTTCCTCCGGGGCGCCACGGCGACCTCGCCGCCCAGTACCGAGTGACCCGCAACATGCGCCGCGCGCACGAGCTCGCGTACCGCGCCCTGAAGCGGCGTTGGCCGGACACGCCGGTGGGGCTGTCGCACCACAAGTTCCTCTTCCTGCCCGCGTCGCGAGCGCGGCGCGACCGCCTGGCCGCCGCGGCGGCGCAGGCGGTTACCGACCGCTGGCCCGCCGGCCGCGGCCGGCTGGCCAGGATCGTGGAGGCGACGAGCGACTACATCGGCCTTGCGCACTACTGGGGGCAGATGTGCGCGTTCGATCCGCGCCGGCCACAGGACCAGTTCGTGCGCCGCCTCAACCCTCCGAACGTGCCGGTGACTGACATGGGGTGGCCGTCGAACCCGGCTTGGATGCGTGAGGTGTTGAGCGAGCTGAAGACGTATCGCAAGCCGGTCTACATCACCGAGAACGGGATCGCGACCGGAGATGACAGCGTGCGCGAGCGCTACCTGCCCGACCTGCTTGCGTACGTGCACGCCGCCATCCAGGACGGAGTCGACGTCCGTGGGTACTTCCACTGGACGAACACGGACAACTTCGAGTGGGCGCGGGGCTATACGCCGAAGTTTGGGCTGATCGCCGTCGACCGCAAGACGCTCGAGCGCACGGTCAAGCCGAGTGGTCGCCTGTACGCCCGGATCGCGACCGCGAACGCTCTCCCGAGTTAACTAGACTCCCAGACGGATGTCTCGCCGCTCGATCGCGATCGGGGCCGTGGCGATCGTGCTCGCCTCGATCTTGATGCTTTCGCTGGCCTGGGGGCTGCGGCACGCAGCGCTGTCCAACCCGCCGGTGCTCGGCAAGACCGCGCCCCAGCTCGGCATCAAGCCGGCCTCGGGCGACGTCGTGCGCATCAGGGAGCTGCAGGGCAGCCCAGTGGTGCTGAACTTCTGGGCCTCCTGGTGCGGACCATGCATCGAGGAGGGCGGAGTGCTCGCGCAAGCGTCTCGCGAGGTCAAGGGCGACGTCCGGTTCGTCGGCGCGAACAACCAGGACACGTACGCGGCTTACCAGTCTTTCGAGAAGAACCATCCGCACCCCTACCCGGCGGGACCCATCGTGCTCGGCACGTACCAGTCGTACGGGGTGGCCGGCCTGCCCACGACGTTCTTCATTGACAAGCAGGGGATCGTAGTGGCGTCGTTCGTCGGTCCGCTCGACCGCCCGACCCTCGACCACTACCTCGAGCTGATCACGACGTGAGCGTCGCGCTGAGGTGGGGCGCGCCGGTGGCAGTCGTCGTGGCGTGCGTGGCCTACCTGATCTACACCGCGTCGGGCGGCTCGGCCGAGTACTACCTGACGGTCTCGGAGCTGCACGCGCACCAGCCGGGCGGTGACGTGCGCGTCGCGGGTGTCGTGCAGGACGACGTGGTCAGGACGGACGGCGGCCTGCACGTCATGTTCACGGAGAAGGACGGTACGGCCGCGATGCCCGTCGAGTACACGGGCACCTTGCCGGACATCTTCCGACCCGGGATCACGGTCGTGGCGGAGGGCAGGATGGGCGCGGACGGCGTGTTCCACGCCAGGACGCTGCTGGCTAAATGCCCGTCGCGCTTCGCGACCCAGCCCTACACCTCTTGATCCTGGGATATCTGGGCGCAGGCGCCCTGCTCGCCGCGCTCGTGCTCGCGGGCTTCTCGGCCCTGCTGTCGTTCTGGGCCGGCTGGCGCGAGAGCGACCTTTTCGTCCAGGTCGGGCGGAGGGCGTTCTACGCCGCGACGGCGATGACGGTGCTCGCGGCCATCGCCCTCGAGACAGCGCTGCTGACGCACGACTTCTCACTCGCGTACGTGGCCGAGCACACCGACATATCGACTCCCGTCGCGCTCTTGGCGGCAGGGTTCTACAGTGGCCAGGAGGGGTCGCTCCTCTACTGGACGCTGATCCTCGGCCTCCTCGGCAGCGCGTCGCTGGTCGCGAGCGGCGCGCTCGGCGGCCGGGTCGCTGCCTATGCCGCGGGCATCCTGGCTGCGATCATCACGTTCTTCCTCTTCGTCCTCGCGGTCGTCGCCAGCCCTTTCGAGCTCCTCTCGGTGACGCCGCCCGACGGTCTCGGGCTCAATCCAGTGCTGCGCGACGGGGGCATGCTCATCCATCCGCCGGTGGTGCTCGCGGGCTTTGCCGCGTTCGCCGTCCCGTTCGCGTTCGCAAGCGCGGCCCTGCTCGCCGGCCGCAGCGACGCGGCGTGGATCCGGCACACTCGGCGATTCGCGCTCGTCGCGTGGGGCCTGCAGTCCGCGGGCCTGCTGCTCGGCATGTGGTGGGCGTACCACGTGCTCGGCTGGGGCGGCTACTGGGGCTGGGACCCGGTGGAGAACGTGGCCCTCATGCCGTGGCTGGCGACGACCGCCTACCTGCACTCGTCCCAGGTGCAGGAGAGGCGCGGCCGGCTGCGGGGCTGGAACCTGGGCCTCGTCATGCTTGCGTTCCTGCTCGTCGTGTTCGGGACCTTCATCGTCCGCAGCGGAGTCGTGCCCTCGGTGCACACGTTCGCGATCAGCGCGATCGGGCCGTGGTTCCTGGGCTTTCTGGGCGCATGCATCGCGTTCTCGGCGGTGCTGCTGGCGACCCGGGGGCCGCTGGGCGGCGCGCCGGCGACCCGCCCCGCCGAGCCCGTGTCGCGCGAGGGCGCCTTCGTCCTCCAGAACGTGCTCCTGATCGGCGTCATCGCGGTCGTCTTCTGGGGGACGGTGCTGCCACTGGTCTCGGGGATGTTCGGGCTCGAGCGAGTGGTCGGAGCCCCCTACTACGCGCGCGCGGCCGGGCCGCTGCTGGCGGCCCTGCTGGCGCTGCTCGCGGTGGGGCCGCTCCTGCCCTGGCGCCAGGCGGGGAGGCCGTCGCTGCGCGCATTGCGCTGGCCGGCCCTGACCGCGATTGCGGTGCTGCTGGCGCTTGCCGTCGCCGGCGTCAGGTCGGCGCCCCTGCTGCTGGCGCTGCCCCTCGCCGCCGCCGCGGCCGCCACCGTATTCACCGAGTACGGCCGCGCGC
>Ga0209376_1000844_pt1 | contig 32785 bp, 29 predicted proteins | sample GraSoiAngelo_134_FD_185891 | JGI IMG/M metagenome (GOLD analysis project Ga0209376, IMG submission 185891) | Grasslands soil microbial communities from the Angelo Coastal Reserve, California, USA - 14_0929_05_30cm (SPAdes) (version 2) | ecosystem: Environmental > Terrestrial > Soil > Grasslands ... | reverse complement strand
CCTTCTCGACGACGTACTGGGCGACAGAGGCGCCGACGTTGCCGGCACCGACGACGCTGATCTTGGGGCGGCGATTGATGACGCTCAGCGGTTCCGCTCTCCCGACTTGCATGCGTGCTCCCTTACGGCTTCGCCATGGTCTGGATGATGGCCGTCCCGAACTCCGAGCACTTCACCTCCCTCGCGCCCTCCATGAGGCGCGCGAGGTCGTAGGTGACCACCTTGGACTGGATCGTCTTCTCCAGCCCGGCGATGATCCGGTCCGCCGCGTCGGTCCATCCCAGGTAGCGCAGCATCATCTCGCCCGAGAGGATGACCGAGCCCGGGTTGACCTTGTCCTGACCCGCGTATTTGGGTGCGGTGCCGTGCGTCGCCTCGAACAGCGCGTGCCCGGTCTCGTAGTTGATGTTCGCGCCGGGCGCGATGCCGATCCCGCCCACCTGCGCCGCCAAGGCGTCCGACACGAGATCGCCCGTGAGGTTGGGGGCCGCGATGACGTCGAACTCGTCGGGCCGGGTGAGGATCTGCTGGAGGAAGGCGTCGGTGATCGCGTCCTTGATGAGGATCCTGCCCGCCGGGGGCCGGCCCCCGCTCTCGTCCCACGACACGGTCCGGTCGCCGAACTCGCGCTTGGCCAGCGCGTAGCCCCACTTCATGAACATCCCTTCCGTGTACTTCTGGATGTTCCCCTTGTGGACGAGCGTCACGCTCTTGCGGCTGTTCTCGATGGCGTAGCGGATGGCCGCGCGGATGAGCCGTTCGGAGCCCTCCTTCGACACCGGCTTGATGCCGATCGAGGAGGTGTTGGGGAAGCGGATGTTGGCGACCTTCATCTCCTTCCGGAGGAAGTCCACCACCTTCCGGCACTCGGGCGTCCCCTGCGCCCACTCGATGCCGGCGTAGATGTCCTCGGTGTTCTCGCGGAAGATCACCATGTCGACCTTGTCCGGCCGCTTCACCGGCGACGGGACACCCTTGAAGTACTTCACCGGCCTGAGGCAGACGTAGAGGTCCAGCACCTGGCGGAGCGTGACGTTCAGCGAGCGGAACCCCTCGCCCACCGGCGTCGTGAGCGGCCCCTTGATGGCAACCAGGTACTCGCGGATGACGTCGAGCGTCTCGTCGGGGAGGAGGTTGGGCGGGCAGTCTGGGCCGTAGACGACCTGGGCTTTCTCGCCCGCGTACACCTCCGCCCACGCGATCTTCTTCTTCCCCTGGTAGGCCTGCTCGACGGCCGCGTCCAGCACGCGCACGGCGGCGCGCCAGATGTCGGGACCGGTGCCGTCGCCCTCGATGAACGCGACGATTGGGGTGTCCGGGACCCGGAGCTTCCCGTGGTCGATCGTGACCTTGTCGCCCCGCGGAATCTTGACCTTCCCCGCCATTACTTCCCGTCCCCCTGCGCCGCGTTCAGCGCCGACCCGGCCTTGAACCACGCGATGTGCTCGTCGGTCGCGCTGTGAAGCGCCTCGATCGCGATGGTGCGCCCATCCCTCTTCTTGATCGTCACCGTCACGGGCTTCCCCGGCGCCAGGGCCGCGAGACCGGTCACGCTCACGCGGTCGCCCTGCTCGAACTTGTCGTAGTCGCGTGGGTCCTTGAACGTGAGCGGCAGGATGCCCTGCTTCTTCAGATTCGTCTCGTGGATGCGGGCGAAGCTCTTGGTGAGCACGACCGCACACCCGAGATACCGAGGAGACATGGCTGCGTGTTCGCGGCTCGAGCCTTCGCCGTAATTCTCGTCGCCGATCACCACCCACCGCACCCCCTTCGCCTTCAGGTCGCGGGCGATCCTGGTGAACGGCTGGGGCTCGCCGCCGGTCAGCGGGTTCACCCCCTTGCCCGCCTCGCCCGTGAAGGCGTTGACGGCGCCGAGGAACATGTTGTCGCTGATCTTGTCGAGGTGGCCGCGGTAGCGGAGCCACGGGCCGGCCGGCGAGATGTGGTCGGTCGTCGTCTTGCCCTTGGTCTTCACGAGGATCGGCAGGTCGACGAAGTCCCTCCCGTCCCACCTGGGAAACGGCGCCAGGAGCTGGAGCCGATCGCTGTCGGGCTTCACGATCACCTGGACCGAATCCGGCTCGTCCGCCGGCGCCTCGAAGCCCTCCTCGCCACGCGCGAAGCCGTCGCGCGGCAGCTCCTCGGCCTCGGGCGCCGTGAACCGGAAGGGCCGGCCGTCGGGGCCCGGGAGGGTGCCGTGGACGGGATCGAACTCGAGCGTGCCCGCGAAGGCGAGCGCGGTCACGATCTCGGGACTCGTCAAGAACGAGAGGGTCGCGGCGCTGCCGTCGTTCCGGCCGGGGAAGTTCCGGTTGAACGACGACACGATCGTGTTCGTCTCGTCGGCGCGGACGTCGCGGCGCTTCCACTGACCGATGCAGGGGCCGCACGCGTTCGCGAGCACCGTGCCACCGATCTTCGCGAACGTGTCCACCATCCCGTCGCGCTTGATCGTCTGGTAGATCCGCTCCGAGCCTGGCGTGATCAGGAACGGGATCTTCGCCCTGAGCCCCGCCTTGATCCCCTGCGTCGCGATGTGCGCGGCGCGCCGCATGTCCTCGTAGGACGAGTTCGTGCACGAGCCGATGAGCGTGTTGGTGATCCTGGCGGGCCAGCCGTTCGCCTTCACCTCGCCGGCGAGCTTCGAGATGGGGCGGCCCAGGTCCGGCGAGTGCGGGCCGACGATGTGCGGCTCGAGCTCGTCCAGATCGATCTCGACGAGCTCGTCGTAGAACCGCGTCGGGTCCGCCACGACCTCGCGGTCGGGCACGAGGCGGTCGCGCGCCTCCTCCGCGAGCTTCGCGAGGTCGCCGCGCTCGGTGGCGCGCAGGTAGGTCGCCATGCGCGAGTCGAAGGGAAAGACCGACGTCGTCGCGCCAAGCTCGGCGCCCATGTTGCAGATCGTCCCCTTGCCGGTCGCGCTGATGGACTCGGCGCCGGGGCCGAAGTACTCGATGATCTTGTTGGTGCCGCCCTTGACGGTCAGGAGCGTGCAGAGGTACGTGATGATGTCCTTCGGCGATGTCCATCCCTGGAGCTTACCCGTGAGGTGGACGCCGATCAGCTTCGGGTGGAGGACTTCCCACGGGAGCCCCGCCATCACCTCGCCGCAGTCGGCGCCCCCCACCCCGATGGCGAGCATCCCGAGGCCGCCGCCGTTCGGCGTGTGGGAGTCGGCTCCGATCATGAGCCCGCCGGGGAACGCGTAGTTCTCGAGGACGACCTGGTGGACGATCCCGGAGCCAGGCTTCCAGAACCCGATCCCGTACTTCTTCGACGCCGAGCGGAGGAAGTTGTAGACTTCCTCGTTCTCCTTGATCGCGCGGGCGAGGTCGTCGGCGCTGCCGCTCTCGGCGCGAATCAGGTGGTCGCAGTGAATCGTCGAGGGCACCGCCACGCGCTTGCGCCCCGAATGCATGAACTGCAAGAGCGCCATCTGCCCCGTGACATCCTGCATCGAGACGCGATCCACGCGCAGTCGCAGAATGGCCTTGCCGCGCTCCCAGGTCTGACGATCGAAGTCCCAGCAGTGGGCGACGAGGATCTTCTCGGTGAGGGTCAGCGGGCGACCGAACGTTCGGCGAGCCTGGGCGATGCGGTCGGGCATGGAGGCATACAGGGCTTTTATCTGCTGGGCGGACATCGCTGCCTCCCTCTCATTCTCTTCGTAGGCAGACGTTCGCCTCCCTCAGTCTGCAGGAAGGCGATTCCAAGAGACAAATCAATCTAACGCGGCGCGCCGACAGCGTCAAGGACGGCGCCGAACGATCTTGATCCCGATTCGTACGTTCACCGATCAGAGGGTAACCCTCACTTATGAACTCCTGCGCAACGGAAGGAGGCGGGGCGCCTCACCGGCGCCCCGCCCGCTGTACGTACTAGTCGTCGTCGCGGAACCCGGCGATCTTCGCGGCGTCACCCGTCAACCGGAGGACGTGCAACCCGGTGTTCGCGCGGTCGACGATGTAGACATAACCGCGGTCGTCGGTCGCGACGTTGTTCGTCTGGATCACGATCTTGCACGTGGCGGCAATGGTGTTGTCCTTGCACCGAAAGTCGGTGTTGCTCGTGGCCTTGGGGATAAAGAAGGCCACCTCCTGCGGGTTGTTGGGGTCGCGGACGTCGACAGCCCGTACACCCGCGTTGAAGTACGAGACGAAGACGATCTTCTGGTAGAACGGCGGCCCGAACTCCTCATTGGTGGCGTGAGGACCGAAGCGGCCACCCTTGCTGCAGAAGTTGCCCTCCGACTCCGGCACCTGGAAGTTCGCCGTCGGGTGTGGCCTCGCCTCGGTGGTGGCGTCCACCATGAACGTCAGGTGGCGGCCTTCCGTGCATTCGTGGTTCGTCTCCTCCGATACGACGACGACGAAGTCGCGGACCTTGTCGGCCTCGTTAGGTTCCCAGTCGGGGATCGAAATCTTGCCGATAGGGAAGCTGGTATGCCCGCCCCAGTTCGGGCTCATGACCCAGCGCCCGACTTCCGCGGTCTTGAAGTCGTTCGCAGGGGTTGAGAGGAGCAGGCTACGGTCGACGATCTGCATAGCGCCGTTGGACTCGGTCCCGTACGCGAAGTAGACGCGGTTACCGGTAGCGCCCGTCAAAGAGATGGGGCCGCCGGCAGGGCCCGTCGAAATCGGTCCGTGGATGGAGGGCACGGCAGGCGGCGTTTGCTGGTTGAAGGGGAATGGAATCACGCTGCCCGGCTGTTGGCCGTCGAGGGCCCAGTCGCGGATGAAGACGGGGTTCGCCGGATCACCGAGGTTGAAGATCATGATGTGGTTGCCCGGCCTCCACCCCGTGTCGGCGCTGCGCCGGCCAACGATGTAGGCGATGCCCGTGTCACATTCCCACCAGTTTTTGTGGGTCCCAGTGAGATTCCCGATGACGGGGTTGTTTCCGGAGACGGTGCGGACAGGCAGTGGTTTGCTCGGGTCCGTCACGTCCCAGACCTCGTGCGCAGAGTTGGCGAACCCGCGCAGCATGTACACCTTGTTGTCGCGGATCGGTAGCGTGCTGCCGTCGCACACGCGGACGAACTGGGCGCCGCCATTGGTCGGGGTCGCAGGGGGCGTCACGGGTGTGCCGACCGGGATGTGGACAAGGAACTTCGGGCGTCGGGGATCAGAGACGTCGAGGATCGAGGTGCCGTTCGGCTCGTTCTTACCGGTGATTCGATTGAACGACGGCAGCTGTTGTCCGGTCACCGGGTTGGTCCCCAACGCATGATGGCCGACGAAGAGGATCCACCGGTTGTTCGAGTAGCGATGGACGGTCGGCTGGTAGGAGGAGCGCGCCTGGAGGTCGTTGGTGCCGACGCGTTTCATGTCGTGGTGCTCACGCCCGCGCCCGTCGTCGTCGTCACGTGCGTTGGCGCGGTTGGTCCCCACGAACAGCAGCCCGAGTGGAAGGATGATCGAGAAAAGGCCGAGGAGCGATCGCTTCATTCAACATCTCCTTCTCTGTTGAGGACCTGCCGTTAGGATGAAGCCGGGATTTCCGATACGGACCATGTTCGCCCGGGCTTGCCGCCGCTGCCCCCGCCTCAGCGACACCCCGCCAGCGCCGATCCGGCTCCCCGTCTGAGTCGTCCGCCCGATCACGTCGGATGCCGCCCGAGTCGCGCGATGGGCCCGAGGATTTGCCGAAAGAGCGTCGATGTCAAGTGGCTATCGGCGAGCTGGAGGAAGACAACGGCCTTCGGGTCGCGCGCAAGCTTCGCCGCCCCGCGGAACGTGCCGCGGGTCGGATCAACGGCGGAGAAGACGGAGCGGTGCGCGCTGGCGGAGGCGGATGATCGAGCGCATGGGGGCGAGGCCCATCGGGCACACCGCGGTGCAGTTGCCCTGCCCGTGACAACGCGCGAGCGCGTCGTCCGAGAGCAGCACGCGCCAGCGCGCCTGCTGGCCTCCGTCGCGCGAGTCGAGCTCGAGCGTGAACGCACGGTTCAGCGCGGCCGGACCAGGGAAGCGGGCGTTGTGGGCGACGATCGTGCACGCGGACAGGCACATCCCGCAGCCGATGCACTCGATCGCCTGGTCGATCTCCTGGCGCTCGGGCGCGGCGCTCGACCCCTGGTCGTAGCGCGCGGCATCCGGCCTCGGCGTAAGCGCCGCGCCGACGGCGCGAAGTTTCTCGACGAACGGCGCCATGTCCACGACGAGGTCGCGGAGCAGCGGGAAGTGGTAGAGCGGCCGCACGCTGACGGGTCCGTCACCGAGCGAGGCGAGCCGAGTCCGGCACGCCCAGCGCTCGCGCCCGTTGACGACCATTGCGCACGACCCGCACATGCCCACGCGGCAGGCATAGCGAAAGGCGAGCGTCGGGTCCTGCGTGCGCTGGATATCCACCAAAGCGTCGAGCACGGTCGTGTCGGGGCCGGAGCTGACCCGATAGTCCTCGACGCGTTCGGGCGTGTCGGCGGACCAGCGGAAGACCCGGAGCGTCCTCGTCATCGGCGCTATACTACCGCCACTCGTATGTCCGTCCGCCACGACCGCCTCGAGCTCCTCGATCGCTACCTGCGCGTCCCGACGATCAGCAGCCAGGTGACGCCGGAGATGGTGGACACGGTCCGCGCCTTCTGGCGCGCCGTTGGCCTCGAGCTCGTCCCGCTCGCCCCGGAGGATGGTCGCGGCACGCCGGCGCTCTTCGGGGAGCTGCCGGGGCCTCCGGGAGCGCCGGCGCTCCTGCTCTACGGGCACTACGACGTCCAGCCGACGGGCGATCTCTCGCGCTGGCGCTGGGAGGGCGTCGAATGCCGACCGTTCGAGCCCAGCTACTTCCGCGAGGGCAAGCGCGTGGACCCGAGCGCGCTCGACGAGCGCGCGCTGGACGACGTCGTCGTGGTGGCGCGCGGGGGCGCCGACAACAAGGGTCAGCACCTCTCGAATGCCCTCGGCGCGCTGGACGCGGCGCGGGCCGGGACGGCGCAGTGGACGGTGAAGATCATTCTCGACGGCGAGGAGGAACACGGGAGCCCGAGCCTCGCGGCGATCGCGCGGGCTCACCCCGCGCGCCTCGCCGCCGACGTCCTCATCGGCTCCGACGGCCCGAAGCATCAGAACCGACCCACCCTCGTGATGGGCGTGCGCGGCCTGCTCACCGTGGACATCGTCGCCGACAACGGCCAGGCCGTCTCGGTCCACTCGGGCAACTACGGCAACATCGTGCCGAACCCCGTGCTGCCGCTCGCCCGTCTCATCGAGGACATCGAGGCGCGCGTGCGCGACTACGCCGCCCGCCACGATCGGTTCCACCGTGAGGCGACCGAAGTCTTCGCCAAGTGGAGGGACAAGGCGGTCTGGAAGCCCTACCTCTGGCCGACCGTCAACGTCAGCCACCTCATGACCGACGGCGCCTCGCCCGAGCTCCGACGCACGATCATTCCCCGCTCGGTTCACGCCCGCCTCGACATCCGTCTGACGCCCGACACACCGCTCGCGGCGATGGTCGAGATCGTCGAGCGCGCGGCCGCCGACCACCGGACGAGGACTCGCGGAATCGCCTTCACGGTCAAGACCTCCGGGCAGCCCGCGAGCTACACCTCGCCGGCGCGCCCGGAGTTCGGCTGGCTCCTCAGGCTCCTCGAGCAGCAGGACGAGGGCGAGCCCATCGCCGTACCCATTCTCGGGGGCACGCTCCCGCTGCACGTCTTCACCGAATCCCTCGGCATCCCCGCGCTCTGGATCCCCGCGGCGAACAGCGGAAACCAGCAGCACGACGTCAACGAGCACTACGTGCTGCGCCACTTCTACCGGCAGATCGCGCTCTACGCGGCGATCGTCTCGTCGCGGCCCGCCTGAGGCGCACGCGCCGCCGATTGCCGGGCGCCGCGACGACCACCGACGCTCCTAGGAGCGCGTCGGAACAACCTCCGTCCGAGCGCCGGCTTTGCCGGCGCCACCGTTCTGGGGGTGGCTCGGAGGGGGCCGCCGAGGCCCCCTTCGATTGCTAGTACCACCGCCACGCCCACACGAGGGCGAAGATCCCCGCCGAGAGCACCAACGCCAGGACGAAGAGCGCCCCGTGCCAGCGCACCGGTAGGCCGAAGTCGAGGAGCACCGCGCGCACGCCGAGGAGCGCGTGGACGAGGACGAGCAGCAGCAGCGCCGCCTGGACGCCGCGCCTGAACGGATTGACGAGGTGGACCGCGACGACGACGAGCAGGACCACGGCCGCCGCGCGCTGGATGAGCCACGCCCACATGCCGGCCTTCGTGTCGCGCCAGCCTTCGGCGGTCGTCCACTCGCGCTTCAGGACGCGGCTCACGCTCCACCCTTGAGGCGGTTCACGGCGATCCTGCCGTTGGCGATCACGAGCCGCACGTCATCCAGCGCCTCGACCCGCTCGCCCGGGTCGCCGCCGACGGCGATGAGGTCGGCGGCGAGTCCGGGCGCGATCCGTCCCGTTTCCTCGTGAAGACCGAGGACCCGGGCGGCCACTGACGTCGCCGAGCGGAGCGCCTCGAGCGGCGACATCCCCGCCTTGACCATCAGGGCGAGCTCGGGAACGATCGAGCCGTGCGGGTTGAAGGGCGTGCCGGCATCGGTGCCGGCCGCGATCGGGACGCCGTGGCGCATCGCCATCTGGAAGCTCTCGACATGGCGAGCGTGCACGGCTTCCGACTTCCGGACGGCGAACTCGGGGATGCCCGCCTTGACGCCGTGGTTGACGATCCGCTCCGGCGCGATCAGCGTGGCGACGAGCGCGATCCCGCCCGTGACCATCTTCGCGGCGATCGGCTCCGTGAGGAAGATCCCGTGCTCGATCGAGCCGATCCCGGCGTCGACGCACGCCGCAATCCCATCCGTCGCCTGGGCGTGCGCCGCGGTGCGCCGGCCCGCCTTGCGCGCCTCCTCGATGGCCGCCCGGATCTCCTCCGGCGTGAGCTGTGACGAGCCCGGCTCCACGCCCGGCGTCATCACGCCGCCCGTCGCGAAGAGCTTGATGACGTCGGCACCGACCTTGAGCTGCTCCCGCACGGCCTTTCGCACGTCGTCGGGCCCGTCGGCCTCGCGGCCGAAGCGCCAGCCGTGGCCGCCCGTCATGCAGATGCCCTTGGCCGCTGCCATGACCCGGGGTCCCGGGATCAACCGGGCGCGGATGGCGTCGCGCACCGCGAGCGCGATTCCGTCTACTCCGCCGAGGTCGCGCACTGTCGTGACGCCGGCCTCGACCGTCTGCTTCGCGCGGAGGACTGCCTTGATCGCCCGGAGCGCGGGCGGGTCCTCGAGCAGCACACGGGCCGGATCGGCCTCGCCGCCGAGGCAGAGGTGGACGTGACAGTTGATGAGCCCCGGAAGGAGCGTGAGGCCCTCGAGATCCAACACCGCCGCGTCGGTCGGGTGGCGGCCGCTGGGAACGACCGCCTTGATCTGGGCCTCTTCGATCACCAGCGCGTGCTCCCGCACCGGCTCGGCGCCGGCGCCGTAGATGCGCGTCGCCCTCGTCAGGATCAGTCGGTCCACGCCTCTCCCCCTGATCTCCCGCTCGACCCGGGCGGAGTCGGGAACCAGTCCCCGATTTCTACCGTTGATTGACGGATAGGACAAGATGTAGTTGAAGGTAAACTTCCTGCAAGGAGAGAGGCATGCTCACCCGATCTCTCGCACTCCGCGCGACCGTTGTCGGAGCGCTCGCCGGCCTGTTGTTCTCGGCGCCGGCGCACGCCCTCGAAGTCGGCCAGAAGGCGCCGGACTTCGCGCTTCCCGGGCCCGACGGCAAGCCGGTCAAGCTCGCCGACCTGACCGCGAAGGGCCCGGTCGTCATCTACACGTTCGTCCAGGCCTTCACCGGAACCTGAACGAAGGAGATGCTGGGCTTCGACGCGGCCCTGCCGCAGTTCGAAGCCCTGGGCGCCCAGGTCGTGGGCGTCAGCGCCGACCGTTTCGAAACCATCGCCGCATGGCAGAAGGCCAACCCGATCCGCTACCTCCTGCTCTCTGACTTCCGCCGGCAGATGCTTCCAGGGTATGGCGCGATGGAGACCAACGAGCAGAGCCCGATCTTCCGCTACGCAAAGCGCGCCTACTTCATCATCGACAAGAACGGCGTCCTCAGGTGGCAGACCATCAAACCCAACCCGCTGGACCTCCTCGATCCCGATGAGGTCCTCAAGGCGCTGAAGGACCTCCGGGCGTGACACGTCTGCTCGCGCTCGCAAGCCTCGTCGTGGCGCTGGTCGCGCCGGGCGCCGTCGCCGCCCCACCCGACTTCGACGGTATAGGAGTCGTGCCCTACCAGCCGCCCAAGCCCGCGCCCGCCTTCGCGCTCCCCAACCTCGAGGGAAAGACGGTGCGCCTCGCCGACCTGCGCGGCAAGGTCGTGCTCGTCTTCTTCTGGGCGACCTGGTGACCGGACTGCCGGGAGGAGTTGCCTTCCGTCAGCAAGCTCTATCAGGACCTCAAGGGCAAGGGACTCGAGGTGCTGCTGATCAGCTTCAGGGAAAACCCCGCGCTGGTGAAGCGCACGGTCGCCGAGCGGGGTTACGTCGCTCCAGTCCTCCTCGATGAGAGCGGGGAGGTGACGGGAAAGCTGTACGGCGTGTGGGGACCGCCGACCGCTTACTTCGTCGATCGGACGGGACAACTGGTCGGGCGGATGGTGGGCCCTCGCGACTGGTCCACACCGGGGGCCCGGAAGTTCGTCGAGGCGCTGTTGGCCGCAAGTCCGGCCGGGCGCTGAGCGCGAGCGCGGCCCGCGTCAATCGCCGATCTCGACCATGGACGACGCCGCGACGGCGCCGTCGGGTGCGGCGCGCGTGAGCGCGACGGGCTCCTCCCACACTGCGGGGACGCCGGCGCGCTCCTGCACGCGGACCGAGAACGGCGGCCCGGGCTCCGCGGCGGGAAAGTCGCGGCGGAAGTGGGCCCCGCGGCTCTCCCGCCGCGCCAGGGCCGAGAGCGCGATGAGACGGGCCGCGGTCGTCTGGCTCTCTAGATTCAGCCAGTCCTGCCACGCGAGGTTGAACGCGGGGCCGCCCGGGACGCCCACACCCTCGAGCCGCTCGGCGATGCGCTCGATCGCATCGAGCGCCCCAGTCAGCTCACGCGCATCTCGCACCAGCCCGACCTTTTCCCACATCACCTCACGCAGCGCGCGTTGGAGGTCGTAGAGGTCGCCCGTTGCCGCGCGCGCGAGTGGCGCCGTCAGCCGACGGGCGGTGGCCTCAAGTGATGCTCTGGTGATGCGCGGCAGCGGCCGTCCGGGGGCAGCCTCGGCCATCACGTCGCCGGCGATTCCCCCGAAGACCGTGGACTCCGCCACGCCGTTGCCGCCGAGGCGGTTCGCTCCGTGGACGCCGCCCGTGTCCTCGCCGGCCGCGAAGAGCCCCTCGATCGCCGTCCGGCAGGCAGTGTCGATCACCACGCCACCCATCATGAAGTGGGTCGTCGGGCCCACCTCGACGGGCCCGCGCGCGAGGTCACGGCCGAAGTCACGGCAGCGCTTGACCATGCCGCGGAAGTTCTTCTCGACCACCTCGGCGCCGAGGTGGGAGACGTCGATCCAGACGCCGCCGTTCGGCGAGCCGCGGCCCTCCGCGACCTCGAGGAACGCGGCACGCGCCACGAGGTCGCGCGTCGAGCGCTCCATCCGCTCGGGATCGTAGCGCTCCATGAATCGCTCGCCGAGCCCGTTCTTGAGATGGCCGCCCGCCCCGCGCAGCCCTTCCTCCAGCAAGGCACCCGTCATGAGCGAGCCCGGGATCACGAGCCCCGTCGGATGGAACTGCACCATCTCCATGTCGCGGAGGGACAGGCCCGCCCGGTACGCGAGCGCGATGCCGTCGGCGGCCTTGTCGGCCGAGCACGCGATCACCCGGTACATCGTGGGCCCGCCGCCCGTCGCGAGGAGCGTGACGCGCGCGGCGACCACGATGAAGCGCCCCGTCCGGATGTCGAGGACCAGCGCGCCCGCCGCGCGCCCCGCGTCGTCGCGCAGCAGCTCGACGGCGCGGCACTCCTCGAGCCCCGTGATGTTCGGACGCGCCTGGGTTTGCTCGGCCAGGCGGTTCATGATCTCGATGCCGGTGAGGTCGCCTTTGTGGATCGTGCGGTCGTGGCTCTGGCCGGCGAAAGGCTTCTGGTGGATCCGGCCCTCGCGCGTCCGGTCGAAGAGGCAGCCGTAGCGCCATTCGAGCTCGAGCGCGCGTCGTGGCGCTTCGGTGACGAGCGTCCAGACGAGCTCCTGGTCGTTGATGAAGCCGCCGCCCGCGAGCGTGTCGAGCAGGTGCGCCTCGAGAGAGTCGGGCTCGGTGAGGACCGCGTTGTAGCCGCCCTGCACCATGCGGGTGCAGCCGGCGCGCCCGAGGAGCCCCTTGACGACGACCGTGACGCGGAGCTTCGGCGACGCGTCGGCGGCGTGGAGTGCCGCGCAAAGGCCCGCGCCGCCCGCGCCGAGGATCAGGACGTCGGTCTCGGCGGTGTCGATCACCCGGTGAGGAGCGCCTGGAGCAGGGCCCGGCCGACAGGACCCATCCACTCCTTGGTGCTGAAGGCCTTACCCACGAGCGTACCGTCGCGCCCGACGACGAACACGGTCGGCGTGCCGGTCACCCGGTAGGCGCGGTTCGTGGCGCCCGTCGGATCGAGGAGGACCGTGAGCGTGACCTTCTTCTCCGCCACCCAGCGCGCGACGGTCGCCCGGTCCTCTTCCATGTTGATCGCGAGCACCGTGAGCCCGCGCGGGCCGTACTCGCGGTGGACCTGCTGGATCGTCGAGGGCAACTCCCTCGAGCAGTAGGGTCAGGTCGAGTGCCAGAAGTAGACGAGGACGGGGCGGCCCCGGAATTGGGCAAGGGACACCGTCGTGCCGTCGAGGGACTCGAGCGTGAACGCGGGCGGCGTCGCGGCGTCGAGCGGGACGAGCTGGAAGTCCCACACGAGCTCCTGGAGCCTGTCCTTCGCCGACCCGGCGCCCCAGGCGAGGAGCAGCAGCGAAAGCAACAGGGCCACGATGCGTGTCATCGTGGCCCCATCTTAACGTACCGGTCGAGGGCCCGGCGCTACGAGCCGTCGAAGCCGTGCGACGACTTGATCCGCTCCTCCGTGCCCGGGATGTACTCCTTCTCGAGGTCCTGGAAGTGCGCGACGCGGGCCATCACGTGGTGGCTCTCGGTCGGGTGACCGACCTTCGTCTTCTCGAGCCGCCACTGCGCCTGCTCCTCGTCACGCACCAGCTCCTCCATCGCGTTCCACACGGCGTAGGTCGCGGCGTGCGCGGCGAAGAGCGTGATGAAGATGAACCGGTAGCCGAGCTCGCCGAGCTCCTTGAACGTGAACGGGTTCGGGTCCGCGTGCCAACGGAACGACGAGGAGTAGTTGAACGCGAGCGGGAGGTGGGGGTGAGTCTCTCGCAGCGCGCCGGCGAAGGCGATCGCCGGCTCGCGCGCGGCGTTCGACAGCTCGCACCAGACCAGGTCCACGCCGGCGTCGGCGTACGCCCGAGCCCGCCGGATCGCCTCCTCCAGGCTCCCACCCACGGCGCCCTGGGCATCCGTCCGCGCGATGATGACGAAGTCCGGGTCGAGACGGTCCCGCGTGTCCACGGCGGCGCGGTACTTGCCAAGCGCCTCCTCCAGGCTCACCACGGTCTTGCCGGCGATGTGTCCGCAGCGCTTCGGGAACCGCTGGTCCTCGATGTGGATGCCGGCGACACCCGTCTTGACGTACTCCTGCACCGTCCGGATCGTGGAGAGCGCGTTCCCGTAGCCGTCGTCCGCGTCGGCGATGATCGGGATCGAGACGGCGCTGGCGACCATGGAGGCGATCCGCGTGACCTCGGTCTGGGTGAGGAACCCCATGTCGGGCCAGCCCTGGGCCATCGCCATCGAGTAGCCGCTCAGATAGACGCTCCTCATGCCGGCGCGCTCGGCGAGCTGCGCGCCGAGCGGATCGTAGACGCCGCCGGTGAACAGGTACGGCTCGGTGGTCAAGAGCTGGCGGAACGTGCGCCCCATGTGCTCCACGATCCCCCTCCTCAGGCCGCGTGGGTCTGCGCGACGGAGGTGGCGCACCAGCGGCAGTAGGTGCCGGTCCCCATCTCGATCGTGCAGCTCCGGCAGCCGACGGTGCCGCACTCCTGGCAGCCCGTCCGCCGCGACGGCGGCTCCAGCGTCATCCCGCACTCGCACGTGGCGTTCATCGCGTCTCCTCCCGCGTCCGGTCCGTCGGATCCGGGGCGACCGTGTCGCGCGTGGCCTCACTCTGCGGCCGCCGGCGGGCACAAAGCAACGTTATTGTTTTTATAGCCTCGATAAAATATATTTATCACTCAAGGACCCACCGGGTCGCCACTCATGGAAATCCCGCAGGTCGAGGCGTTCCTCGCGGTCGGCACCTTCGGCGGCTTCCGGCGCGCCGCCGAAGCGCTCCGCCTCACTCAGCCGGCCGTGAGCGCGCGCATTCGCGCCCTCGAAGACTCGCTGAGCGTGAGGCTCTTCGAGCGCGGCAAGCACGGCATGGCGCTCTCCGCGGCGGGGCGCGCGCTGCGTCCCCACGCCGAGCAGCTCCTCCACGCCGTCGCCCTCGCCCGCCAGGCGGTTCACGACCTCCGCCCGGCGTCGGGCGGCGCGCTCCGCATCGCCGCCGTGCTCTCGATCTGCACCTACCTCCTGCCCGACGTGCTCAAGCGCTTCCAGACCGCGTACCCCAAGGTCCTCATCACCGTCCGGTCGGGGCACTCGAAGGAGGTCCTCGAGATGGTGCTGCGCGCCGAGGCGGAGATCGGGCTGGCGCGCTCCGTCCACCACCCCGAGGTCGAGACGCTCTCCCTTCGGGACGACCCGCTCATCCTGGTCGCGCGCCCGGCCGCCTGGCCGGGACGGGAGCGGCGGGCGCGCCTCGAGGAGGTGGCCGACCGACCGCTCATCTTCTTCGACCGGGGCTCGAGCGACTGGACACTCACCCACGGTCTCTTCCGCCGGGCGGGGCTCGTCCCCAACGTGGCGCTCGAGGTCGAGACGATCGAGACCGCGAAGAAGATGGTCGAGCGCGGTGTGGGCTTCGCGTTCCTCCCGCACCTCGCCGTCGGGCGGGAGCTCCGCCGGCGCACGCTCGCCGCGATCGAGATCGTGGGGGCCGAGCCCATCAGCCGGAGTCTCGACGTGATTCACCCGCGCCAGCGGCCGCTCTCCGCCGAGGCGAGGGCGCTGCTCGGCGTGCTGAAGTCGGCCCTCTCGGACGCCGGCGGAGTCCCGCGCGCCGTCAGACGACGCGCACGCGCGGGCGCGGGTCGAGCTTGACACGCCCGAGCCGGCGCAGATGGTCGGCGACGACGTCCCACGCCGGCGGCCCATCGGCCTCCGTCGCGACGCTCGCCCAGCCCGCCGCCTTGTAGCGCCGCGCGGGCTCGAGCGGTCGGCCGCCGATGCGGATGTCGCTGATCCGCCGCCCGAGCGTCTTGGCGGGGTCGATCGTGTAGGTGAGTCCGCCCAGCCGGACCATGTCCCCGCCCTGGCGATAGTACGGGTCCGGGTGGAAGAGGTTGTCGGCGACGTCCTCCATGATCTGGTGGATCTCCCGCCCTGCCAGCTCCCTCACCCAGGTGTTCGGGTACGTGAGCGCGGTGTGGCCGTAGACGTCCTCGAGCGTGATCTCCTGGCCCGGCAGGATCGTGACACCCCAGCGGAACCCCGGTGAAAAGGCGACCTGAGCGTCGAAGCTTTTGAGGAGCGCGTCGAGAATCAGCTCGTCGAAGGTGCCGTTGAAGTTCCCCCGCCGGTAGAGGAGCGACTCCGAGACGGCCAGCCGCTCGCCGAGCTTCGACTCCCACGGGCGGCGAAGCTCACGGACGAGTCGTGCCATCTCCGCGTCCTCGGGGACGTAGTGCGCGAGAACCGGGATCAGCCGGTAGCGGTGGTCCGCGACCCGGCCCCTCCGGACGTCGAGGTCGAGGCGGCTCAGGAACTTCCCGTGGGAGCCCGAGTTCACGACGAGCGTCCGACCGACGACGATCGGCTGAGGCAGCGCGTCGTGCGTGTGGCCGCCCAGGATCACGTCGAGGCCCCGCACGCGCGCGGCAAGCTTGAGATCGACGCTGATCCCGTTGTGGGACAGGAGCACGATCAGGTCGGCCTTCCGGCCATCGCGCAGCTCGTTCACGAGCGCCTGCACGCCGTCCTGGCGGATGCCGAAGGTGAGGTCCGGGACGAACCGCCGCGGGTGCGAGACCGGCGTGTACGGGAACGCCTGGCCGATGACGCCCACGCTCACGCCGCCCACCCTGCGGATGGTGTAGGGCCGGAACACCCGGTCGTTCCAGCCGAGCTCCCTGACGTTGTGGGCGACGAAGTCGCCCGCGAAGAGCCCCGTCCGCGCGCGGTCGCCGAAGAGCTCCCGGACGCGGTCGATGCCGTAGACGAATTCCCAGTGCGCCGTCAAGACGTCCACGCCGAGCTCGTTGGAGACGCGCACCATGTCCTCGCCGCGGGTCCAGAGCGCAACCGCCGAGCCCTGGATCGTGTCGCCGCCGTCGAGCAGGAGCGTGCGCCCGGGCCGCTCGGCGCGGACGCGCTTGACGAGCGTGGCGAGGTGGGCGTAGCCGCCCATTCGGCCGTAGCGAGCGGCGAGCGCCGGGAAGTCCAGGGACGTGTACGCGTACGCCGCGGCGGTGTCGGCTGCCAGGTGGTAGGCGCGCAGGAACTCCGCGCCCGTGACGAACGGCGGCTTGCCGCGCTCGTCGCCGACGCCGATCAGCGTGTCGGGCTCGCGGTAGAACACGGGACGGGTGGTCGCGTGGGCGTCGGTCACGTGCAGCAGCGTGACGTTGCCGAGGGGCTCGAACTCGAGGAGGCGCTCGGGCCCGTCGTCGGCCTCGAGCCGCCGCGGGTCGATCCCCGATGCGGCGGCGATCGCGAGGAGCTTGAGGAGGTCGCGCCGCGTGACGTCCAGGCTCAGTGTCGGATCCCGGGAACGTTGAGCGGCTTGCCCCGATCGAACGTCGTGAGGTAGAGCTCGAGCTCGGCGTACTCGACGGCGTCCGCGGCCAGCATGTTCGTGCCGAGCGGTGTCATGCACCACTGGAAGCGCTTGCGGAGGTCCCAGACCTCGCCCCGGTCCGTGCGCCACGTCGGGAAGTGGCGCGTCAGCCCGTCGCTGACGTCGGCGAGCAGCCGGCCGCCGAGGAACTTCTTGGCGCCCTTGTCGGAGGTGTGGCAGTCGGCGCACGAGTGGTTGCGCGCACCGACCTTTCTGTAGAACGTCGCCCTCCCGCGCGCGATCGCCGCGCGCGCCTCGGGGCTCGAGGTGTCGAGCGCCACGGCGAGGCCGTTGGAGGCCATCTTGATGCGCATGGTCATCGTCAGGTTGTCCGCCGACTCGGCCGGATACGGCCGACCCGTCGTCTCGGGGCCGTGCGCCTCGAGGAAGTCCTCGAGACTCATCACGCGCCCATAGATTCTCACGTGCTTCGGGTACCGCGTCGCGACGGACCGCATCGCTCGCTCGGGGCCGCCCGGGTGGCAGTCGGCGCACGCCCGCCCCGCCGGCCCCTTCTGCTCCCACAGCGCCTGGGCGTCCTCGGCGAGGAGCACGGCCGGGTTGTTCGTGGGATCGAGGTTGTCGCCGAACCCGACCGGCTTCTTGCGCGTGAACGGGCTCCGGTCGGGGTCCGTCTCCGGCGGAAGCGGCCCCCTGAGCGTCTGGAGGTAGGCGAGGAGATGGGCGATCTCTTCGGACGTGAAGACGCCGTTCCTGCCCCACGGCGGCATCGCCGTGTCGGGGAACACGACGCGGGGGTCCCAGACGAGCTGATAGAGGTACGGGTCGGGCAGGCCGCGGTCGCCGAGCGTCGAGAGGTCCGGCCCGACATTGCCCGCCGGCCACACGTCGGCGCCCGGCACGAGGTGGCAGCCGCTGCACGGGCCCTTCGCGCGGTCGAGGAAGAGGGCGCGTCCCTTCGTCGGGTCGCCCTTCAACCCCGCCGGCATCGTCACGCGCTCGACGACGGGCTCGGGCCGCGGGTCGTCGTAGTCGTAGGTACGGAAGGCGCTAAAGTCGCGTGTCGGCCACCCCTTGTAGCGGATCGCCTCGCGGCGACCATCGGGGAGGACGCGGAAGTCGCCCCGGGCCTCAGGGAGCGCCCGCGATGTCCACGTCAGCATCCCGGCGTCCTCGGGGGTCTGGCGCGCCATCACGGCGCAGCCGAGCACCAGCGCGCCCAGCGCGAGCGAAGGAAGCGCGGAGAGTCGCCGCACGGATCGCCTCGGCTCCCGCTCAGGCGAATGTGATGTCGACCGCGCCCTCGTACCTGCCGCCGGTAGTGTCGAGGAACTCGACTCTCAGCGGGCCGGGATCCGTCGCCTTGAACGCGAAGGAGAAGAAGGGGTTCTCGCTCACGCTCTGCGTGGTGTCGAACGTGACGATCGTCTTGCCGAGGTAGGTCACGATCACCTTGTTGATGTAGTTGTACGTCTTCGGGATGATCCTGCCCTCGCGGTCGCGCTCGATACGCTCCATCGGGTGGATCACGAGGGTGCGGACCTGCACGACCTCCCCGGGCTTGATGCTCGACGGGATCCGGATGCGGACCTTGCCGATGTCCGCCATGCCGTTCTAGCCTCCGCACCCGCCGACGGTGACCTTGACCTCGCGCTTGACCTGCCAGAGCGTGCCGTCGCTCTGCTCGACGATCGCGCGGACGTCGCCCGTCTCGCCGAGGCGGATGTTCGCCCCCATGAACGCCTGCCCCGCCGCGGGCGTGAGCGTGACCCGCGTCACGACGGGGATCCGGTTCTTGTCCGCCACGACGTAGATGTGCTTGACGTAGCTCGTCGGCGTCATCGGCGAGTCCACGCGCACCGACACGGGGACGACGGCGCCGTTCTCCGCGATGAGGGGAATGTCGAGCTTGATCAGGCTCCCACCGTCCTTGATGGACCGGCTCCCGAACACGCGCTTCATCGCTTCGTCGAGGCTCTCGTTGAGCCCGAGCGGCTGCGCGCCGGCCCGCCTCGGTGGTGTGAGGGTGCCGCTCGCCGCGGTGACGGCGATCACGCCGAGCCTCCCGAGCATTGTCCGTCGCGTCATGGTGCGCGACTCGCGCACGGCGATCTTCATGGCGATCCTATCTTCATGGCGACCCTACTCTACACCAGCCGAGCCGCCCAGGGAGTACGCGGAGGGATCCGGCGTGAACGGCCGGGGGAGCCAGAGCGGGCGGCGGAGGTTGCCTGGCCCCGGTGCCGGGCGCGCGAGCGTGAGCCACTCGCGGTAAACCTCGAAGGACTTATTGGTGTCCACGACGATGTCGCCGTAGCGATCGTCGGCTCCCGCCTTGGCGACCGTGACCTTCTGGTGCCAGCAGTGCTGGCCGCTCAGGGGATCGGGCTGGACCGGGAACGTCAGGTTCTGGTGGACGCCCGCCTCCGTCCACCAGATCCGCGCCGAGTCGGGGTCGTCGCTCGCGAACGGCCGGACGCCCTCCCGCTGGCGCATCCGCCACTTCCCGCGCTCGACCTGCTGGAGGTCGACGAGCGCGGTGGACCAGCGCTCGCCTCCCGCGTCCCGGTGAAGTCGCCATCGCCCCAGATGGTGCGAGCACGCGATCACGCCGGGGCGGATCGCCTCCGTCGCCCAGACCCGATCGACGAAGTAGCCGATCGCCGTCGTGACCTTGAGGAGATCGCCCGTGACGACGGCGAGCCGGGCGGCGTCTTCGGGATGCAGCCACAGCGGATTGGTGTGAGAGATCTCGTAGAGCCACTTCGCGTTGCCCGAGCGCGTGTGGATGAGCGTCGGGAGCCGGAAGGTCGGCAGGAGCACCATCTCGCCCTTCGCGCGGTCGATCCTCGACCAGTGCACGTGGCTTCGGATGTAGCTCGGCACGGCCTGCTCGGGCCACTTCCACTCCTTGAGCGTCCGCGAGAAGAACTCGAGCCTCCGCGACGGCGTCGGAAAGCCGAGTCGCGGCACGCCGTCCACTTCGAGGCCGACCGCCTCGCCGCCCTTGACGACCACCTTCGTGACGGGATCCACCCGGGCGCCGTGGAGCTCGTCGGCCGAGAGCGGTTGCTCGTGGGTGTGGTAGACCTGGTCCTCGACGAGAAACGCGCCGTACTTCCGCATGTACGCGAGCGGCGTGAGCCCCTCCTTCGCCGCCGCCTCGGGGAGGCCGGGGACGCTGTGCTCGAAGATCCAGCGGTAGAGCTCCTCGATTCGGAGCTTCTGGCCCGGGCGGTCGGGCGACTCGAAGTATTTCCTCACGCCGAGGCTCCCGTCGGGGTCGATCCGCCACGAGAGCTCGATCCAGAACTCGTCCTCCTCCCACACCTGCCCGAGGCCCGCCGCCTCGTGGGCCTGCCAGGTGAGGTCGAAGGTCTTGCCCTGCCGCTCGAGCATCACGCGCAACACGGGCTGGCGGAACCCGATCCAGCGGGCCGCATGAGTCTCCTGCGACATGAGGTCGTGGCGCTCCGAGGCGTGCCCCATCGGGAGCACGTAGTCGGCGAACCACGCCGTCTCGCTCCAGATGGGCGTGAGGCAGGCGTGGAGCTCGATCTTCTCGGGATCGGTCAGCACCTCGATCCAGGACATGCCGTCCGGGTTGGTCCAGACGGGGTTGTAGACGCGGGTGAAGTACACGGCGAGCTTGCCCCGGCCTTCCTTCAAGAAGTGCGGCAGGAGGTAGCTCATCTCGAAGAACGCGAGCGGGTACTCGCGCGGCATCAGGAGCTCGCTCCACACCTTGGCGGGCGGTGGCATCAGTGGCGGCGCGGGCACCGCCTTGTTCCAGGCGCTGGGCGCGGTGCCGCCGGGCGTGGCGACGGCGCCCATGAGCACCACGATCAGCTCGAGCGCCCGCGCCACCTGCCAGCCGCCGAGGTTGCCGGCGGCGGCGTTGCGCCAGACGTGGGTCGCGAGGGCCGAGCCGGCGCTGCCGATCGTGCGCGCGACCTCCACGAGCGTCGCGGCGGGGACGCCGCTCTCGTTCTCGGCGAACTCGGGCGTGTAGCGCGCGTAGAGCTCGCCGAGCGCCTGCTCGAAGGCCTCGAAGCTCACGGGAAGGTCCGGCCGCTCCGCGCGGACGTACTCCTCCCAGTTCACCCAGCGGCGCACGAATTCCCGGTCGTAGAGCCGCTCGCGGACGAGGACGCTCGCCATCGCGAGCAGCAGCGCCGACTCCGAGCCGGGCCAGGGCGCGAGCCACCAGTCGGCCATCGACGCGGTGTTCGACAACCGGGAGTCGATGACGCAGACCCGTGCGCCGCGTTCCTTGGCCTCGATGATCCGCTGGGCGTGCGGGTTGAAGTAGTGGCCCGTCTCGAGGTGCGAGGAGAGCAGCAGGATGAACCGCGCGTTCGCGTGATCGGGCGACGGCCGATCCATGCCGTGCCAGAAGGCGTAGCCCGCGCGGGCGCTCGAGGAGCACACGTTGGTATGGCTGTTGTGGCCGTCGATCCCCCAGGCGTGGAAGACGCGCTGGAGATAGACGAGCTCGTGGCCCGGGCGCCCGAGGTGGTACATGATCTCCTTGTGCCGGCCCTCGACGAGCGCCGTCCGGATCCGGCGGCTCACGTCGTCGAGCGCCTCGTCCCAGCTCACGCGCTCCCACTGCCCGCCGCCCCGGGGCCCGACCCGGCGCAACGGATAGCGGATCCGCTCCGGGTCGTTCACCTGGTTGAGGGTCGCGGGCCCCTTCGCGCAGTTGCGTCCGCGACTCCCCGGATGCGCCGGGTTGCCCTCGAACTTCTGGATTCCGAGCGTCTGCTTGTCGACGTAGGCGAGGAGCCCGCACGCCGCCTCGCAGTTGAAGCAGATCGTCGGGATCAGCGCGTAGCGGCGCGTGACCTTCCGCGGCCACGCGGCCGGGTCGTACTCTTCCCAGTCGTCCCAGCGCTCGACGGGTGGGTAGCTCCGGAGACCGCCCCGTGGCGGCGCGAGCTCGCGGGCCACAGGATGCAGTGGCTCGGGCGCTCGAGGATCCGTGGCGCTCACGACAGCGGCACCGACTGCCCGGCCTTGACCCAGAGGTCCTCGTAGATCCAGAGGCCGGCGAGGGCCAGCGCCCCGCCCAGCGCCGCCGAGTACGGGGTGGGCCAGACCAGGACGATCGGCAGCGCGGTGCCCGCCGCGATGACGCCGCCCCAGAAGGGCGTCTTCCACTCGCCGCGCGTGATGAGCGCCGCGGCGCGGGCGGCGTCGAGGCTCGCGTGGGGCACCAGCAGCTCGGCGGTGAGCACGAGCCCCTGGAGAAGGAGCGCGACCGCCATCACCATGCTCAGTGTCCACAGACCCCCGAGGTCGGCGCCGCTGACGAAGCCGACGATGAGCAGCGACGCGGCGCCGGCGACGAGCGCGGCGACGAGGAGCTGCGGGAGGAGGAGCGAGCTCTGCCAGAAGTCGCGGCCCTCCGCCTGCCCGAAGAGGAAGGCGCTATAGCCCGCGGACGCCCCTGCGAGGACGAGGGCGGGCAGCGCCAGGAACCGGACGAGCTCGCCGGCGCCCGCCAACACGCTCGCGAGCCACAGGGCGGCGACGCCGCCGTAGGCGATGAGGATCCACGCTCCCCACACCAGCGAGGATCGATAGTTCGCCTTGAACAGGATGTAGTGGAAGCGCTCGGGGCGCTTGAGGTCGAACACGAGGAGCGCCGTTGTCGCGAGCAGGAAGAGGAGCGCCAGGGCCGGCGCGGCGGTCCCGAACAGGCCGCCCGACGGGGCGCCGCCGCCGAGCACCGCGACGGACGCGATCAGGAGCGGGCCGGCGGCGATGGACTTCGCCCACAGATACGCCGAGACCTTCCGTCCCCACGGCCGCGGCAGGTGCGGCACGTCGTAAACGGGACGGGAGAGCGCGCCGTCACCCTGGTCCTCCTGGACGGCGGCGACCATCCGCACGAGGTCGAGCTCACCCTCGGGCCGTTCCGCCCAGAGGTAGCGGTCCGTCGTCGACTGGAGCTGGGGCACGAGGGCCCCGGCGTCGGCGCCCAGGTAGTAGACCTTCGGCCGCGTGCCCTGCTCGGCCTTGCGCACCTGCACCGGCTCGCGCGCGACGAGCCGGGCGATCCGCGACCCGGGATCGTCAAGGTCGCCCGCGACGATCGCCTGCTCGGGGCAGACGATCACGCACGCGGGCTCGAGCCCCACCTCCACGCGATGGGCGCAGTAGTGGCACTTCGCGGCCGTCCGCGTGTTCGGGTCGATGTAGAGCGCGTCGTAGGGACACGCCTGCATGCACGACTTACAGCCGATGCAGCGGTCGCCGTCGAAGTCGACGATGCCGTCGGGCCGCCGGTAGAGCGCGACCGTCGGGCAGATCGTCACGCACGGGGCGCGGTCGCAGTGGTTGCAGCGAAGCACGGCGAAGGAGCGCCGCGTGTTCGGGAACGTCCCCCGCTCGACGTACTTGACCCAGGTGCGGAAGGCGCCGAGGGGCACCTGGTTCTCCTCTTTGCACGCCACGGTGCACGCGTGACAGCCGATGCAGCGGCGCTGGTCGATCACGAAGCCGTAGCGCACGCGGCCTCCCCGAGGGTCAGCGCCACAGGAGATCCACCCAGACCCTGACCGCGGTCGTGGCGATGAAGACGCAGAGCGCCACACGGAGCCCGAGCGGCGGCACGCGCCGACTCACCACGGCGCCCAGCTGCGCGCCAGGCGCCGCCGCCGCGACAACAGCCAGGGTCGGGAGCAGCGGGATCTGGCCGGTCACGAGCTTGCCGACGAAGCCCGCCGTCGCCGCGAGCGCGGTGATCGCGAGCGAGCTGCCGATCGTCACACGGATCGGCACACCGACGACGACGAGGAGCAGCGGCACCAGGAGGAACGCGCCGCCCGCTCCCACGAGGCCCGCCGCCACGCCCACGCCGCCCGAGACGATCGCCGCGCGCGGCCGGCTGAACGTGAGCTGGCGGGCGTCGGGCGTGTGGTCGACGCCGTCCACCGGTACGAACATGAGAAACGCGGCGCCGGTCACCATGAGCGCGAAGACGAGCAGGAGCCAGCGCTCGTGCACGTGCTGCGACACGAGCGCCCCGGCGAGCGAGCCGGCGGCCATCGCGGGGCCGCCCGCCCATGCGAGGTCGCGGTTCACCGTGCGGTGCCGCCGGTGGGCGAGCATGCCCGCCGTGGCCGCGACGAGCACCTGGGTCATCGTGACGCCCGCGACCGACTTGATGTCCAGCGCCCCGACCTCGATCAGCGGCGGCACGTAGAGCAGGAGCGGGATCATGACGATCGCGCCCCCGACGCCGAGCAGGCCCGCCACGAACGCGCCGACGAACCCGAGCGCCAGCAGGGTCAGAGCGAACGCGAGCGTCACCGGGTCCGCGCCGAACTTCGTTGGCCCGGCACTAACGCAGGCTCGAGTAGTACGCCGCGAGATCCCCGATCTGGTCGTCCGGGACCGTCTTCATCAGCGCTTTGAGCGCCTTGAGCGTCTCATCCGCGGGGTTCCGGCGGTCGGCCTTGAACAGGAGCATCTGGTGCCTGAGATAGCCGGGGGGCTGCCCGCGCAGGTCGGGACTACCCTTCGCGGCATCCCCCCTGCCGGACTCGCCGTGGCAAATCGCGCACTGCTTGGACGCCGCGCGACCCCGTTCGATGGCCGCGGCGTCCGCCCTCATCGCCGTGGGCTGGCGCGCCTGGCCCGTGAAGTAGGCGGCGAGGTCGTCAACGCCCGCCTGGATCACGTACTTCGCATACGGCTCCATCTCGGGCGATGGCCGCCGGCCCGCGGCGTAGTCCTCGATCGCTTTCTTGAAGTACCAGGGCGCGATGCCCGCGATGATCGGCATCGTGTTGGACGGGCTCTGGCCGCCCGGGCCGTGACACGCGCTGCAGGCGAGCGCCTTGGCGGCGCCGGGCCCGTCGAGCGGTCCGGCCGCGGCGACGCCGGCCACCAGAACGACGCCGAGGCTCAGTGAGCCTGCGACGAGACGAATGGTCGTTCGCATCGGGCGCTCCCTCCTCCGGCCTAGGCGAGAATGTCCTGCCAGATGCTCCTCGCCCAGCCGTCCGCGTGCTGGGCCCACTCGGCCGACTGGCTGGGGGTGAGCTTCTGCTCGATCTGGACGACCTTGCCGCCCTCGATCTTGTACGCGTTGACGACCGCGATCGCCTCGCGGTCGTTGACCCAGCTGTAGCAGGTGTTGCCCGGCGCCATCGACGGCACCTCCTTGCCGTTCAGCAGGTGGACGACCGCGACGGCGCAGATCTTGCCCATGGCGTTGGCGATGTTGCCGGACTTGGGCACCGGCAGCCCGATGGTCGAGTCGCCGACCACATGCACGTTCTTGTGCTTCACCGACTCGTACGTCACGTGATCGACCTCGCACCAGCGCTTGTCCGCGCCGACCAGGTCGGCCTGGACCGCGATCGTCCCGGCACGCTGGGGCGGGATCAGGTTGACGACGTCATACTTCACCCGGTCGCCGAAGTCCGTCGTCACCTCGCGCGTGGAGGGATCGACCTTGACGACCTTGTTGGACGCGCGGTACTCGAGGTTCGGGTAATCCTTCCACGCGGCGCGGAAGAGCGCGGCCTTCGAGACGACGTTCTGGTTCGCGTCGAGCACGACGAGCTTCGACTTGGGCTTGCGCGTCTTGAGGTACCACGCCACCTGGCACGCGCGCTCGTACGGGCCGGGCGGGCACCGGTAGGCGACGGGCGGCACCGTGAGCACGAAGACGCCGCCGTCGGGCATGGCCTCGAGCTGCCGCGCGAGCTGGACGGTCTGGCGGCCGGCCTTCCACGCGTGGAGCACGCGGTCCTGTGCCTCCGCGAGGCCGTCGACCTGCTCCCACTGGAACTCGACGCCCGGCGAGACGATGAGCCGATCGTACTCGAGGTAACCGTCGCCCACCCTGACACGCCTCGTGTCGGGCTCGATCGCGCTGGCCGCCGCATGGTAGACCTTGACGTCGTGGCTCCGGAGACCGCCGTACCCGAAGGTGAGGCTGTCGATCGAGCGGACGCCGGAGAGGACGAGGTTGCTGAACGGGCACGACACGAACTGCTGGTTCGGCTCGAGCAGGACGACTTCGATCGAGGGGTCGGCCAACCGCACGTACTTCGCGGCCGTCGCGCCGCCCCAGCCGCCGCCGATCACGACGACGCGGCGGCCTGCCTTGGGCGCGAAGTCGCCCTTGATCGCCGGCGCGCATCCCGCGACGCCCGCCGCGGCGAGGAGCCCGAGCCCGGCGCCCGTCCCCGACGTTCTGAGGAACTCCCTGCGCGTCAATCGTGTCATGACTCCCTCCGACTCGCTCGGGCGTTCTCCGCTGCGACGCTCACAGCGCGCTGAATCGTCGAGTCTCCTCGTTCCAGGTCGCGCCGAGGGCCCACGCCGCCATGACGAGGACCACGAGGCCAATCGCGCCGCCCCAGCCGATCGCCGACGGCAGGAACACGGCGGCGCCGAGCTGCTGGAGGAGGCCGGCCTGCGCCGCGGCGAGGCGCGTCAGCGAAACGCCGAGGGCGAAGCAGGCGATCGCCGCCCAGAGCTTCACCTGGCCCTCGCCCGCGCGCCAGATCGAGCCGGCGCCGCAGCCGCCTGCCAGCGTCATCCCGACACCGAACGCGAGGCCCCCAGCGAGCGCGCCCGCGCCGGCGGCGGGAAAGACCCACTCGCTCTTGTCCTTGAGATCGGTGAACTTGAGGATCGCGAACCCGAGCGTGCTGATCACGAGCGCCAGCGCCGCGGCCCGCGTGTGCTCCGCGTCGCCGGTCATGAACGGCTCGCGGAACGCGCGCACGAGGCAGAAACGCGAACGCTGGAAGATGACGCCGAACGCGACGCCGAAGAGGAGGAAGACGCCCTGCGCGACGTAGCCGGCGCGCGAGTAGACGGCCGGCGTCGCGAGCAGGAGGACGAGCAGCAGCGCGCCGAGCCACGGCTGGCGGCTCGCCCGGGCATGCGACGGCGCCAGGTACACGCGCCCTGCGCCGCTCGACCACCGGGGCCGGTGCTCTGTCTCCCAGACCAGGTAGCGGAGCCCGAGGATCGCGCCCACGCCGAGCCCGAGCATCATGGCGAGGCCCGCGAGGGAGAGCGCGCTCGTCGCCGAGAAAAAGCCGCCGATGTTGCAGCCGAAGGCGAGGACGGCGCCGACGCCCATCAGGAGCCCGCCGATGGCGCCCTTCGCGAGCTCGCCCCGCGGCGGCAGGCGGATCGCGAACTCGCTCGACAGGAGCGCGGCGACGAGACCCCCCAAGAGGACGCCACCATTGAGGAGCGACCCCGAGTAGAGCCACGGGACCAGGAGATCGGGGCGGCGCACGATCCCGAGACCCGTCAGCACCCAGTCGCCCCAGTTGCGCATGCCATCCGACGCGGTCCACGGCCGGTCGAACGCGAAGAGGAAGACGTTGACCGTGGCGACGAGAACGGCCGACCCCCAGATGGACCAGGGGCGGCCGAAGAGCACCGCGTACTGCTCCGAGAGCGAGCGGCCCATCAGCCGGTCGTCACTTCGTCCGCTGCACGACGAACCGGAAGACGCCCTCCGACTCCCCCCGCTCCACGATCCGGTGCCCCGACTGCTTCTCGAACGCCTCGAGGTCCGTCACCGAGCCTGGGTCGGTGGCGAGCAGCTCGATCGAGCCACCGGGCGCGACCATCTTGATCGCCTTGGCGAGCTTCATGACGGGCATCGGGCAATCGAGGCCGCGGCAGTCGAGCATCGTGCGCGCGGGCGACGAGGCGGGCGCCGGCCCGACGGCCGTCGGTCGCGCGACGGGGTAGCTCGACTTCGCCCACGCCGTCATGCCGCCGGTGACGTTGTACCAGTGCTGGATCCCGTGGCGCTTGAGCGCGCTGATCACCGTGCTCGAGCGGAGCCCGCCCGCGCAGAGCACGGCTTTGGGCCGGTCGGGCGGGACGAGGTCACGGCGCGCCACGGACTCCATCATCGGCAGGTGGATGGCGCCCTCGATGTGGCCGTCGAGCCACTCGAAGGGCTCGCGGACGTCGATCACCGCGAGGTCGCGCCCCTCCTCGAGCCACTCCGCGAGGTCGTGCACGGTGATCTGCGGGACGGACTCCACGGGAAATCCCCCGCTCTTCCACTCGATCATTCCCCAGTGCAAATACCCAACGACCTCGTCCACACCGACGCGCGAGAGCGCCTGCACCGCGCGCTCGAGGTCCGACGGCCCCTGCGCCAGGAGCAGCAGCGGCACGCCGGCCGGAACCGCCCACGCGACGCGCTCGGCGAACTGCGGGCTGTCGATCCAGACGTTGAGCGCGCCCGGGATGTGGCTCTCGCCGTACGTGCCGGGGTCGCGCAGGTCGACCACGCACTCGCCGCCCTGGACCGCCTCCCACGCCTCGCGCGCCGTGTACGGGCGCGGCTTCGCCGCCTGGAGCGGGATCAGCCCCTTGTTCTTGCCGACGATCTTGTCGAACTGGGGCGGCTTCGGCGGCAGGTCACGCATGATGAAGTCCACGAACGCGGCGCGGTCGCGGAGCTGCAACGCCGCGTTGAAGCGCCGCTCGAAGCCGATCGTGGAGCCCGTCTTCGCCGACATCGCGCGCCCGCACGCCGAGCCCGCGCCGTGGGCCGGGTAGATCTCGAGGCTGTCGTCGAGCGGCAGGAGCACGCGCGTCAGGCTCTCGTACGCCTCCTCGGCCGCGCGGGTACCGCCGAGGTCCGGGCGCCCCACGGACCCGACGAAGAGCGTGTCGCCGGTGAGGACGAACCACGGCTCGGGGCCCCGGTCGAGGTCCGTGACGAGAAGACAGACCGAGTCGGGCGTGTGGCCCGGCGTGTGCGCGACCTTCAGTCGGATGTTCCCGACGCGGAGCTCGTCGCCGTCGCTGAGCCGCTCATGATCGAAGGCGAGGCCAGCGGCCCGGTGAGCGAAGATCGCCGCGTTCGTCGCGGCGGCGAGGTCGCGGTTGCCCGAGATGTGGTCGGCGTGGGTGTGCGTCTCGACGACGTGCGTGATCTGCAGGCCCTTGCGCCGCGCCAATCTCAGATATTCGTGGACGCGGTCGCGGCCCGGATCGACGATGACGGCCTGGCCGGCCTGGCCGCAGCCGACCAGGTACGAGAGGCACCCGGACTCCTCGTTCAGGATCTGCTGGAAGATCATCCCGGCCCTTATTCTATGCCAAGACCTCAGTGCTTCTCGGCCTTCTCCTTCTCGGTCTTGGCCTCCTTGGTGACCTTCTCGGCCAGGAACGCCGGGACCTCCTCGTAGTGGGAGAACTCCATCGAGTAGGCGCCCCGCCCGCCGGTCATCGAGCGGAGGCTCGACTCGTACGTCAGCATCTCCGCCATCGGCACCGTGGCGCGGACCGCCGCCGTCTCACCCGCCGGCTCCATGCCCACGATGCGACCGCGCCGCGAGTTCAGGTCGCCGATGATGTCGCCCGCCACCTCGGAGGGGGCGGTCACCTCGACGTTCATGATGGGCTCGAGCAGGATCGGGTGGGCGTCCAGGAACACCTTCTGGAGGCCCAGCGAGGCCGCGATCTGGAACGCCATGTCCGAGGAGTCGACCTCGTGGTAGGTGCCGTCGTAGAGGATCACCCTGAGATCGACGATCGGGTAGCCGGCCAGGATCCCCTTCTTCATGCAGTCGCGGACGCCCTTCTCCACCGACGGGATGTAGTTGCGCGGCACGGCGCCGCCGAAGATGTCGTCCACGAACTCGAAGCCGCCCCCGCGCGGCAAGGGCTCGACGCGGAGCCAGACGTCGCCGTACTGGCCGCGCCCGCCCGTCTGCTTCTTGTACTTGCCTTGCCCCTCGGCGCGCCCCTTGACCGTCTCCTTGTACGGGATGCGCGGCGGCAGCAGGTTCACGTCCACGTTGTACTTGCGCTTCATGCGCTCGACGACCATCTCGACGTGGAGGCTGCCCACGCCCGCGACGAGGAGCTGCTTCGTCTCGGGGTCGTAATGGTAGTGGACCGTCGGGTCCTCCTCGGCGATGCGCGCGAGCGCGTTCGAGATCTTGTCCTCGTCGCCGCGCGTCTTGGGCTGGATCGCGAACGAGATGCTCGCCTCGGGGAACGTGATCCGCGGGAGCTCGAACGGCTGGGCCTCGTCGCACAGCGTATCGCCCGTGAGCGTCTCCTTGAGCTTCTGGGCGACGCCGATCTCGCCGGGACCGAGCGCCTCGACGTTCTTCTGCGTCTTGCCCATGAGCCACGAGACGTGCCCCATGCGCTCCCTGACGGAGCGCGAGGCGTTGACGAGCGTCGCGTCGGCCCTGAGCGTGCCGCTGTAGACGCGGAAGAGCGAGAGCTTGCCGATGTGGGGGTCGGAGAGCGTCTTGAACACCAGTGCGGCCACGGGCGCCTTGGGTTCGGGCGAGCGCGTCCCCGGCTGCTTCGCCTTGAGGTCGGTCCCCGCCACGTCGCCGCGGTCGGCGGGCGAGGGCAGCGAGTCGACGACGAGGTCGAGCAGCGCGGCCGATCCCAGGTTGCGCGCGGCGGAGGCGCAGAGGACTGGCACGAGCTTGCCACCGGCGATGCCGGCGCGGAGGGCTCGGAGCATCTCGGGCTCGCCGAGCGAGCCTTCCTCGAGGTACTTGCTGAGCAGCTCGTCGTCCGTCTCGGCAGCGGCTTCGACGAGCCTCTCGCGGTACTCCTTGACCCGGTCCGAGAGGTCGCCGGGCACCTCGCCCTCGCTCGCCTTGCCGTTCGCGTACGTGACGGCCTTGATCCTCACGAGATCGACGTAGCCGCGGAAGCTCGACTCCTCGCCGAGGGGGATCTGGAGCGCGACGAGGCGGCCCTTGAGGCGGCGCGCGAGCGACTCGAGCGTCCGGTAGAAATCGGCGCGCTCGCGGTCGAGGCGGTTGACGACGACCGCGCGCGGCAGGGCGTACTCGGTCGCGAACTTCCAGACCTTCTCGGTTTGCACCTGCACGCCGGCGACGGCGTCCACGACGACGATCGCCGCCTCGACCACCCGTAGCGCCGCCCGCGCGTCGGCGATGAAATCGCCGTACCCGGGCGTGTCCACGAGGGTGATCCGGTGGCCCTTCCAGTCGCAGTAGGCGACCGCGGTGTTGATCGAGATCTTGTGCTTGATCTCGTCGGGATCGAAGTCGGTGGTCGTCGAGCCGTCGTCCACCTTCCCGAGGCGAGTCATCGCGCCGGCGGTGAAGAGCAGAGCCTCGACGAGGGACGTCTTGCCGACACCGCCGTGCCCGACCACGCCGACGTTGCGGATCTTCCCGATCTCGATTGTCATCGACCGGCCTCCTCCCGACAGGACCTCCCGCGGTGCCGGCAATCCTACCACAGGGCCTTACGGGCGGATGACGCGCTTCACCTGCGCCAGAATCTCGGCGTCCGTCCCGGCCAGCTCCACGGGCGCGTCCAGCGGCGGAGGCTCGTACTTGAGGCCCACGCCCGTGAAGATCATCATGACCTCGGTGTCGCGGGCCACGTCCCCGCGCTCCTTCAGCACGGTGAGCGCCGCGACGAGAGCCGCGGCCTCGGGCGCCGTCCAGATCCCCTCGAGCTGCGCGACGAGCCGCTGCGCCCCCTGGATGCCCGTCTCGCTCACGGCGACGGCGCCGCCGCCCGTCTCGCGGAGCACCCGCAGCATCTGGCGTCCGGCAAAGGGCGACGGCACGCGGAGCCCCGCGGCGTGGGTCGTCGGGCTCTCCCAGGCTGTCGTCGTCTCGGCGCCGTCCAGGAAGGCTCTCACCACGGGGGCGCAGCCTTCAGCCTGCACCGCGAAGCAGCGCGGGAGCGCTCCCGCGAGCCAGCCCATCGCCAAGAGCTCTGCATAGGCCTTGGGGATCCCGACGAGCCCCGTGCCGCCGCCCGTCGGATAGAGGAGGACGTCGGGCATCCGCCAGCCGAGCTCCGCGGCGAGCTCGAGACCGATCGTCTTCTTGCCCTCGAGGCGGTACGGCTCCTTGAGCGTCGAGAGGTCGAACCAGCCGAGCTGGGGCGCGATCGTCGCGACGACTTTCCCGGCGTTCGCGATCGAGCCTTCGACGGTGAAGACGTGGGCGCCCGCGATCTGCGCCTCGGCGATCGCCGCAGGCGGCGTCCCGCGCGGGACGACGACCGCGCACGGCAGCCCCGCGCGCGCCGCGTACACCGCCGCGGCGCCGCCCGCGTTGCCCGCGGACGGGATCACGAAGCCTCGCGCCCCGAGCGTCCTCGCGCGCGTGATCGCCATGCCGAGCCCGCGCGCCTTGAACGAGCCGGTCGGGTTCTGGCCCTCGTCCTTGGCGAAGAGACGACGCAACCCGAGATGGGCGCCCAGGCGCGACAGCGGGAGCAGCGGCGTGCCGCCCTCGCCGAGCGTGACGGGCTCCTCGCCGTCATCCAGCGGCGTCAGCTCGCGGAAGCGGTACATCCCGGGCGGGCGTTGGCGGAGCGCATCCTTGCTGACGCTCGCCTTCACGCGCTCGAGGTCGTAGCGCACGACGAGCATCTGCCCGCACCTCGCGCAGACGGTCAGCAACCGCTTCGGGTCGTGACGGTCGCCGCAGATCGTGCACTCGACGTGGCTGACGAAACTCATCGCGCTCGGCGGCTCGGGGTTCAGTGCCCCTTGAGCATCACGACGAGGACGCGCGCGGGCCGGCTCGTCTCGTTGAGCGAGGCGTGGATCGTCCCCTTGGCCGCGTACTCGACCTCGCCCCGCTTCACGGTCCGTGTGCCCTGCCCCTTGGTCACGACGACGAACTCGCCGTCCAGCACGTACGCGAACTCGTTGGCGGCGGCGGCGTGCTCCTCGCCCCGGAACCCCGGCGGGAAGAGGAACTCGTAGACCGTCACCCGGTCGTTGTCGAGGAGGAGCGTCTCACCGACGTCCTGCGCCCTCGCGTCGTGGCCGCGGGCCGCGACGAGCGCCGCGGCTCCAAGCA
>Ga0209376_1000842_pt1 | contig 32852 bp, 28 predicted proteins | sample GraSoiAngelo_134_FD_185891 | JGI IMG/M metagenome (GOLD analysis project Ga0209376, IMG submission 185891) | Grasslands soil microbial communities from the Angelo Coastal Reserve, California, USA - 14_0929_05_30cm (SPAdes) (version 2) | ecosystem: Environmental > Terrestrial > Soil > Grasslands ... | reverse complement strand
TTTCCCGAATCGCACGCGATCAGTTTCGCCATTCTCGCGTACGGGAGCGCGTATTTGAAGGTGCATCGCCCGCCGGAATTTTACGCCAGCCTCATCAACAATCAGCCGATGGGCTTTTACACGCCAGCGACAATCGTCAAAGATGCGCAGCGACACGGAGTGAAAGTCAAACCGGTCTGCGTCATGAAATCAGATTGGCGCTGCAGCGTCGTGGACGACAATACATTTCGGCTCGGGCTATGCGTGACGAATGGATTGCGGCAGGAACACTCCAAAGAACTCGTCAGCCAAAGACAAGATCGGCAATTTGAGTCGTTGGAAGATTTCAAGCGGAGAGTTCCCCTGACGAAAGACGAATTACGCACATTGGCAGAACTGGGTGCTTTGAATTGTTTTGCCGAACATCGCCGCGCCGCGATGTGGGAGGTGGAAGAAACTGTGCACGACGATTTGCTGAATCGCGCGATTCTGGGGAGCGCAGGCTGCCAGCCTGCAGTTTGCGGCAGCTTGCCGCAAACATCTTTCTACCCCACGCGTGCAAACACACAGAGCGTCCCGCAAGCTGCCGGACGCAACAGGCTAGCAGCCTGTGCTCCCCAGACTTCGCGATTGCCGCTGGCAGCAATGAGCTTACCCGAGCGTGTACGCGCAGATTATGAAACCATGAATCTGACCACTGGGCCGCATCCGATGAAACTGCTGCGCGAATGTTTGCCGAACATTTGGCGAGCGATTGATCTAGTTCACGCCCGGCACGGTTCAATCGTTCAGATCGCCGGCAATGTGATTTGCCGTCAGCGCCCCGGCACGGCGAAAGGATTTGTTTTCATCAGCCTGGAAGACGAGACCGGCGTTTCAAATGCGATTGTCGATCCTGACTTGTTCGAAGATTTTCGGCTGGTGATTACCGAAGAAGCCTTTCTTCTCATCGAAGGGGAAGTGCAAAATTCAGACAATATAGTTTTGATTAAAGCGCGTCAGATCAGAGCGCTCGCGCACGAACAACTCATCGGCAGCGAGTCACACGACTTTAGATAGCAAAATGTGGGAGCCGCCTCAGCGCGGCGATTTCAACGATTGGTCGGGACACTGAGGTCCCTCCCACATTTACTATCACTCTCCTGCGTGATGCGGCGGGGGTGTTTTTGGTTCGCTCCGTTTCTCGGCGGACTTTTCTACTGGTTCCATCCAGTCGGTGTGGAAGACGCCAGGCTTATCGATGCGCTCGTAAGTGTGCGCGCCAAAGAAATCGCGTTGTGCTTGCAGGAGGTTTGCCGGCAAACGCGCTTGACGATAACTGTCGAAGTAAGCGAGTGAGGCGGAAAACGCGGGGACGGCTACGCCATGTTTGATCGCCGTCGAAACTACGAGACGCCATTTCCGCTGTGCCTTTTTGATCGCCCTCGTGAAATATCGATCCAGCAGGAGATTGTGCAGCGCGGCATCGCGTCGATACGCCTCCACGATCCGGTTTAGAAATTTCGCGCGAATGATGCAGCCGCCTCGCCAGATGGTGGCGATATCGCTTAGGTTGAGGTCCCACTTGTATTCGGCGCTTCCAGAGCTCAGAAGCTCCATTCCCTGTGTGTAAGACACAATTTTCGACGCATAAAGCGCGTCGCGCACCCCCTCGACGAGCCGCGCGCGATTGCCTTTAAACTTTCGAGCTCTCGGTTGCGGCAAAATCTTCGACGCAGCTACGCGTTCATCTTTCCTTGACGAGACAACGCGCGCTTCGACTGCCGCGTTGATTGTGGAAATGACGACGGATTGGCGGATCGCAGCTTGAAGTGTCCAGATGCCGGTGCCTTTTTGACCGGCTTTATCGAGAATCATGTCGACCAGCGGCTTACCGGTCTCGGGATCGATCTTACGAAAGATCTGCGATGTAATTTCGATGAGGTAGCTCTCGAGCTCGCCTCTGTTCCATTCTGCAAAAACTTCAGCCAGTTGCGCAGCGTCCATCTCCACGACGTCCTTAAGAATGGCGTACGATTCGCAGATCAACTGGATGTCGCCGTACTCGATGCCGTTGTGCACCATTTTGACGTAGTGACCGGCGCCGTCCGGTCCCATATAACGGCAACATGGCTCGCCATCCACTTGCGCGGCGATCTTGCGAAAAATCGGCGCGATGATTTCCCACGACTCGCGCGAACCGCCCGGCATTAGCGAAGGACCCTTGAGCGCGCCTTCTTCACCGCCGGACACGCCCATGCCGACAAAATGAATTCCTTTTCCCTCTAATTCTTTGTCGCGACGCTGCGTGTCGGTAAACAGCGAATTTCCTCCGTCGATAATGACATCGCCTTTTTCGAGCAGCGGCGCGAGCTGGCTGATCACAGCGTCCACGGGTGCACCCGCTTTGACCATCATCATCGCTATGCGCGGTTTCTTAAGCGCCGCGACGAATTCTTCCATCGTGCGCGTCGGCTGAATGTTTTTCCCTTTGGCGCGGCCGGCAGCGAATTTCTCGGTGACTTCGGTGGTGCGATTGAACACGGCAACAGAAAATCCCTTCGACTCCACGTTGAGGACGAGATTTTCGCCCATCACACCCAAACCGATCAGGCCAATATCACATTGATTGGTTGTCATTTTAGTATCTTCTTTTCTGATTTCGGAGAAGACACCACTCTAACGAGCACTTTGAGCTGATGGCAAATATCGTTTACGAAGTTTTGTTGACTAACGCACCACTTAGGCCGCCGGAGAATGATCCCCTCGGAGCCGGCGCGGTCGTCGATTTCTCGGGGATCGTCCGGAGCATTGAGGATGGACGCGAGATCGATGGAATTGAATATGAAGCGCATCGAGAAATGGCCGAACATCAGTTGAGACAAATTGCCGAGCAGGCCGCGGAGAAATTTCGATTTCGGGTTGTTATCATTCATCACCGAATCGGCTTTATCGCCGTTGGGGAGCCATCGCTTTTTCTGCGCGTGACCAGTTTGCATCGGGAAGAAGCGTTTCGAGCCAGTCAATGGATCGTCAACGAGTTGAAGAAGAAAGTGCCGATTTGGAAGAAGCCACGGTTTACAACAGAAAAACAGCCCCACGCGGCCCACAGGGCCGCGGCTACAGCAAGATGAATTGGGCGAATCGGATTACTTTGGGTCGGCTGGCGCTGACGGCGCTTTTTGTGATTGCGCTCAATTCCTCCTGGCATTACGCGCGCACGACCGCGCTCGTGATTTTTCTCATTGCCGGATTGACTGATTTTATCGACGGCGAGATCGCCCGGCGCTACGGAATAATCACGAATTTTGGCAAGTTAATGGACCCGCTCGTGGACAAAATCATGGTGGCGGCTGCTTTCATTTCACTCGTGCCTCTAAAAGCCGTGCCGGCATGGGCGGCCACGACAGTTGTGGCCCGAGATTTTTTGATCACTGGTTTGCGCCTGATGGCCACCGCCAAAGGCCGGATTCTTCCGGCGGAAAGTCTCGGCAAACAGAAAACTTCGTGGCAAATGATTACGATTATTTTCTTTCTGGCGCTCCTTTCGATTGTAGAACTGCGCTACGCCAATGAAACATCTACATGGTGGGCGCGGGCCTGGAGCGAAGCCGGTCCCGTGCTGGTGTGGATTACGGTGGCGCTGACGGTTTACTCCGGTCTGGGCTTCACCTGGCGAAATCGCGAACTGATCGCGCCCGACCAATAGCGGCGATCAAGTATGGCGCAACTGCCAAGGGCCGCGAGAAAAGCGAGCGTGGCGAGAATCGAAATCCACTTTCCAATTGTAAGCGCGTCACGGGCGTACTCGACGCGTAAATGGTGATGACCGGCCAGCAGCGGCACCGCTCGCAAGATGTAATTTGCCGGCACCAATTTGTAATTTGTCTGAACGCTCCCGGGCAGGGCGACAGCTCGCCACGATTGCGTGAATGCATCCGTGATCAGCAAGATGGCCGGTTGTTCGACATCTGCTTCAATTTCCAGCGCGTCGGTTGAAGCGGCAACAATTCGCGCCGTGCCGGCGCTTTCGGAGGGCGACGGCCTCGGCTCAGGCTCCGATTCCAAAATTACTTCGCGCGCGGGGTCAAATGCAGTCGAGCGCAAGGCGTCGAAGATTGCATTGCGGTCAGGCAGGACACGATAGCTGGAAACAAGGTGGAGGTGCGACATGGCGGGTTCTGGCGCATCACCAATTTCCAATTCATTTCCGCGTTGCCCAACGGCATATCGCAGACGCAGCATGGCGAAGAGCGGATCGTAGCGGACGAACTTCACATACGACATTGCCTGGTTGGGATCACCCCCCTGGCTCCAAGTCATGAACTCGGCGTAGCGCCGCACCACGGTCGCTTCGTACCCCCACATGTCTTGCGCGCCGATCAACATCGCGCTGTTCGGGTTCGCGACATTCATGATCCGGTAATCGCCGACGTGTTCCTCGAGAAAGTGCTTTTCATCGCGATTCACGATGGTAGCGCTGTCAAACGTGGCACGCGCGCCGTGCGCAAGAATAAACATTTCCGCCGCGCCCAAAGCGAACACGCCAAAGAGCGCACGCGGCTCTCGCCTGGCGAAGGCCAGGATGATGCCAAGGAGCGTGCAAACTCCAGCGGCGACAAACAGCGACATCGCTGCGAGATGCTGCGATTGGGCAATAAATTCCGTGTCCGCGTAGAGTTGCGGGAACAAGTACGATTGGCCACTGGCGCGACTGGCGTTCATTAGTCCCGGCCAGGACCCAGTGCTCGCGATCCACCATCCGGCGACGCCCAAGGCCGCGGCACCCGCGAAAACGGCAGCGATAAATGGAGTCTCGATTCTCTTTTGTCGGAACAAGCGATCGAGTCCGCTGGCCGCGAGCAGACAAAGAAACAGCGACGCCAGAAAACTAAACTTCGAAATACTGCGGAAGCGATCGAAGCCGGGCACCCATGCATAAAGAAAACCGAACAAGGGTGTGTAGGCGCCGAGGGCCAATAAAAATGCAACGCAAACAACAATCAGCGGGCGCCATTTCGTTCCGCGTTCGCACCGAATCGTCGCATAGATGGCGAACGCGACGCCCACTATGCCGATGAAAACTGACGTTTCCCACAAGTACCAGCGTCCCCAGTATTTCGCGATTTGGCCAAAAAAATCCGGTGCGAGCAGCGTCACAAAATTCTCCGGTGGGAGGGAGAGCATAGAGGCAAATTGAAAAGGCAGCCTGAACCCGCGCGTGGTTTCGCGCGTTGTCTGGATAGCGGGCAGCAATTGCACGGCTGCAAGTAGAGCGCCGGCTGGATAAATGCTCAGCAAGGCCGCTGCGATCCGCCAATTCCAGTGGCCGATCAATCGCAATGCGGCGTAGAGCCCGGCAATGATTGCGGTGTAAAAGACGTACTGCGGAAATCCCGCCAACGTCTGCATGGCGATAGCAAACATCCCAAGCAACGACCAACGAACGCACTGAGTCCTGAAAACGGCGTCGATCGAACAAAAAATCAGCGGCGACCACGTCATCGCACTCAACTGAGGCAAATGCCCGGCAAAAACGTGCGGAAAAAAGGCGCCGCAGAACATAACCAGTGTGCCGGCAAAGAAACTGGCCATGGCGGAGAGATCGCGTTGTTTCATCCAAAAAAACATGAACGCGCCAATGGCGAAAGCGTGCAGCGCCACTGTCCAGTTGATCGCGACAGGCGTGGGCAAAACCAGGAAGATCCAATTCGGCGGATAGAGCAGCGCACCTTGCATTCCACCGAAATACGGCGCGCCGCTAAAGATATGGGGATTCCACAACGCGAAATTTCCCTTCGCCAATTCGCGGAAACCGAATTCGCGCCATGCGAAGTATTGCAAGAACATATCGCTGCCCGGATGTCCAAGCACGCGCGTGGGGCCAATTCGCGCCATGCGAAGTATTGCAAGAACATATCGCTGCCCGGATGTCCAAGCACGCGCGTGGGGCCGGCGAATAAAAGATCGCCAAACATAGCCAGCGCCACTGCTAGCAAGAGGATCAGCGAAAAGATCGTGGAACGCCGGTTTGCCATTAGGCGGAAATGGTGACCGCCAGGACTGGAAAAATCAAAGCCGTCGTGAATTTAAAAGCGAACATAGATCGCAATATCGCCGACATCGCCGGTCCAGAGGTAGCGCGCACGTAGATACTCGACAATGGCAGGTGCGAATGCGGCTACGTCGCTTTGCTGTGCGAGCAACACTATCGCGGGCGGATCGCGCTCTGCTTCTTCGATCAAGCGCTCGTGATCTTGCGCGGTTTGATCGCCCGGCCACAGATAGTTCCAGCGGGTCGGGTTTCGCCGTTCGCAGAGAAAATAAAACATCGGCTGGTAAGGCAACACCAGTATCGAGCGCTCCGGGGGAACACTCGCCTGCAGCCGTTGAACAAAATCGGCAATGACGTGTGCCTGCTCAATCCGCACACCGCCGCGCTCCAACGCCAGTTGCTCGTTCGCCCGCGTCCCATCAGGTAAAGCGAATGAATGAAGGATCCATAGAAACGAGGCGACCAAGATGGCGACGACGGCGGACAATGCGAGCTTAAGCTTACGATAATTGGCGATTTTCTCGTGCACGATTGACCAACCGAACGCCGTGAGGAGAAAAAATGGCGATAGTGTTATCGCGAGGTGTGTGAAGTCGGATCGGATGATGACCTGGAGATAGAACAGCGCCGACCAAATCACGAGGAAGGTGAGTAGCGCTTCACGCCGACCAAACCGGCGGCTAATGACAGATCGCGCGAGATAAAGTAAGGCGATCGCTTGAACAAATGGCGGAAGGTAAAACAAGAGCACGACGGCAGTTTCCCAAACGGACCGCCACACGGTAAATCTCGGGAACGGCAGTGAACTGGTTTTTCGATAAGTCGTGAACGGAAACAGAATCAACTGCCGAAACATTTCAGGCAGAGCCCCAATCCTCCAGCAAATCAGGATCGCTGGAATCAAAACGATGGCGATACCGGCCAGCCAGAGAAGCAACGCGCGTTTTAAGTTCGTTCCCGGAATGGAATCGCCTCGTGCGAGAGCGAGCGCTATCGTGAGCGCAGCAATCGACACCATCGTGTACACCGCCTGATCGTGCCGCAGGAAGAGCGAAAGCGCGCTGAGTGCTCCAGCGGGAAAGGCAAGCCATTGGCGGGTTGACAATGCCGCTAGGAGGAAGAAGAACACCGCGGCCAGCGAAGCGGCAATGCCTTGCCAGATGGCGAGCGGTACAAAGTTGCAATATGGAAGGCCAAGGATGCAGGCAGGTGTGGCTGCCGCGAAAGAGAGAACGGGATCCATGAAGTTGCGGCCAACGCCGTAGGTGAGAAGCGGCAAAAGAAAGAAGATCGATAAACCGAAACCGCGGAGCGAGACAAGTGACGTGCCGCAGAGCTTGAAAATGCCAGCGGCTGTGTAAAACGACAACGGCGGCTGCACGCTGACAAAATCGCGCTGCGGAACCTCCCCGTGCATCACACGCACCGCGCCGTAAGCGAGAAGACCTTCATCGCGCCAATCGATCCCGGCGCGCCAGCGGGGATAGGCTATGGCGACAGCGAACGCAAGCAGAAGCGCCGCGCACAAGAGATCGGGAAGTCGGGCGGATTTGATTTCACAAGTCTGCATCGTGGCGAAGCCAAATAATCAGTTGCGCCGTCTCGGGTGGCACCGCGGACCCGAGGGAAAGAGCATAGCGGGCAACGGGAATCGAACCCGCATGGCCAGCTTGGAAGGCTGGAACTTTACCATTAAGCTATGCCCGCGCGTAGCGAACTCCGAAAGCGTTCGCGGGGGAATAGTGACTGTGGCTGGTGAATAGTCAAAGGCGCCGCGCTACTTTTCAAATGCGGTGGCGACCAGCGTGGCATTGTGGCCCCCGAAACCGAAAGAGTTGTTTAGAGCGACGCGCACTTTCTTTTCGCGAGCGACGTTTGGTGTGTAATCGAGATCGCATTCTTCCCCCGGATTTTCCAGATTGATCGTGGGCGGAATGACGGAATCGCGAATGGCGAGCGCGCACGCCGCCATCTCGACGCCACCTGCGCCGCCTAACAAATGGCCGGTCATCGATTTCGTGGAACTGATGGTAACCTTGTAAGCGTGGTCCCCGAACACTTGTTTGATCGCGCGGGTCTCGCAAATGTCGCCGATATCAGTGGAGGTGGCATGCGCATTGATGTAATCAACCTGATCAGGTGATATGCGGGCATGCTCGAGCGCCATTTGCATGGCGCGCACGGCGCCTTCGCCGTCCGGCGGCGGCGCAGTCATGTGATAGGCGTCGGCAGACAGACCGTATCCTGTGAGTTCACAGTAAATCTTCGCGCCACGCGCTTTGGCGTGTTCCAACTCCTCCACCACCACGACTCCCGCGCCTTCGCTCATCACAAAACCGTCGCGGTCACGATCGAACGGCCGGGAGGCGCGTTCGGGTTCGTCGTTGCGGGTGCTGAGCGCTTTCATGGCTGAAAATCCCGCAAGACCAATTTCTACGATGGACGCCTCGGAGCCGCCGGCGAGGAAGACGTCGGCATCGCCAAATTTGATGATCCGCCAGGATTCGCCGATGGCGTTGTTCGATGTCGCGCAGGCGGTGACGATACACAAATTGGGACCGTGCAGGTCGAACTCCATCGAGATGACCCCGCTGGCCATGTTGCTGATCAGCATCGGGATCGTGAATGGTGAATTTCGCGAGGGTCCTTTCGTTAGCAGGATCGTCAATTGATCCTGGAGAGTTTTGAGTCCGCCGATTCCGGTGCTAACGATCACACCGAAACGGTCTCGCCGTTCGAGGTTTTCGATATCAATCCCACTGTCCTCCAGCGCCATTTTGGCTGCGGCCATCGAAAGTTGTGTAAATCGATCGGTACGGCGGAGGTCCTTCGGATTTTTGAAGAATCGTTTAGGATCGAAACCGCGGACTTGTCCCCCGATTTTGCAATCGTAACCGGTGGCATCGAAAGCATCGATTGCACGAATGCCGCTGACTCCGTTTTTAAGATTGGCCCAAAACGTCTCGACGTCGTTGCCAAGCGGCGTGATTGCGCCGAGACCAGTGAGAACAACTCTGCGATCGGGCATGGCGGTATAGCGTTAAAGCGTCAAAGCGTCAACTGGTTCCCATTCCGACGCTTTGAACGGCTTGGAAGAGTTTTCCTTCGGTCTTGATCGATGGCGCGATGATAATCTCGGTTTGCTGAAATTCGGCAACACTGCGCGCGCCGACGTTGCCCATGCAAGTAGTGATCGCGCCGACCAGATTTTGGCTGCCATCGTCAACTTCTGCAGGACCAAACAGGATTTGTTTTAGCGACCCGGTAGCACCCACCCTGATGCGGGTGCCTCGCGGAAGATTTGCGTGTGGAGTAGCCATGCCCCAATGATAGCCGCGCCCAGGCGCTTCATGCGCTTTGGCGAACGCGCTGCCCACCATCACGGCGTCCGCGCCGCACGCCAACGCCTTGCACACGTCGCCGCCTCTGCTCATCCCGCCATCGGTGATGATCGGCACGTAGCGTGATGTTTTCTTGAAGTAAGCGTCACGCGCCGCTGCGCAATCGACCGTTGCGGTGACCTGCGGAACACCGAGCCCAAGCACGCCGCGTGAAGTGCAGGCCGCCCCCGGTCCAACACCAACCAAAACCGCAGCCGGCCCGCACTCCATGATCTCGAGAGTCACGTCGTAACCGACCGTGTTTCCAACGATGACTGGAATGCGCATGTCCCGGCAAAACTTTTCCAAATCAAGCGACTTGTACTCAGAAGAAATATGCCGCACGGTGGAAACCGTGCTTTGCACCACGAAAACATCCGCGCCCGCATCTTGCGCGATCCTGCCAAATTCCGCGGCACGCTGAGGAATGGAACTGACCGCAGCCAATACCCCGCCATCTTTGATCTGGCGCACACGCGCCGCGATTAGATCCTCCTGAATCGGTTCCTGGTAGATCCGTTGCAGCAGCGCGGTGATGTCGGATTTATTTGCATCCACAATCTTTTGCAGCACTTCCTGCGGGTTTTTATAGCGCGTTTGTACTCCTTCGAGATTCAGAACGGCCAGCCCACCCAACTTGTTCATGGCAATGGCGAAAAGCACGTCGACGACTCCATCCATGGCGCTGGCGAGGATTGGAATTTTCAATTCGAGCGGCTCTGCCTCCTTGCGCGGTAAACGGAACCTGATATCGACTTCATTGGGGTTGATCGTCACGCGCCCGGGTACCAACGCGATTTCATCGAACCCGTAGGTCACACGCGCCTTGCGATTTCGGCCTATCCACATTCCCATGTTAAATCTGCTCCATCTTGAATCGTTCGTTTAAACTTCCGCAGTGCGGGCACCGGGGAAGCAGCGCGTCGGTTCGATCCTCAAATTCGAACGCGCAAATCACGCAGCGCAACCGGTGCTCGAGAGCCCGTCGCTCCCGCCGCCTCCGATTCCATTCTCCAACTATCCAGAAGAGGAAAACCGCCGCAAGAAAAAGCAGCAGATAAATCGTGACCAGAGTGGCAAGACTAACGCGAATCACTGGGTAACGCTGGCTGCTCGTGCCGGCTGTGGGCGCGCGATGTCATTGCCCCATACGATTGTTGCAGTGCCCCAAGCCAGAAACGAGTCGGCTTTGCCAGCGTTTGCGGTGTTTTGAGAAAAACGGCAATGCGCAACATATAAGCGGGCTTGCTCATCCAGCGCGGAGTCACCTGATGAATTAACAGGAAAACAATAGCGGATTTCTCCAAGCTTGCTCACGCCGACCCGGAACCGAATCGTCTCAGGCATCTCTTCGTTGGATGCGACAAAAGCTGGCTCTGGCAAGATCGGAACGCCAAAAACCTCAAGCTCGTTTGAAAACGAAACGGACGTTTTGGCAACCGTGATGGGGAGGGCGGTTTTCTGTCGGGCAAAGTGTACCGCGCCCGGTGGCTGGCAACTCGGGATTCGCAGATGGCGCTCCAGCGGCGGAATATTCTTCAAAGTCGGCTCAATCGCGGAATAGGACGGCACATGCTCAGCTTTTGGCAGCGCACGCAGCCTTGTTTCCTGCGGACGACGAGTTGTGAAGGCGAGTGCAGGATCTTCCGCATCGATCCACCGAAGAAGCGTGCGACCTTCTTCGGAGGCGGGCGTGATCAACGTGACGCGGGCTGGCGGCGGCAGAAGAGCGACCGTTGGCGGATAAACAATTTGAAAAATGTAAAAACAGACGGCGTGCGCGACCAAAGAGATCGCCAGAAAGACTGTAATCGCGAGTTTTTCGCCACGAGGCGAATCCCAACTGAAGATAAGCGGTTCGGCTGCGCTCTGCGCGATAACGCTGTTCATCGCGGCGGAGTCGCAGCCAATGCGACGGAAGTGATGCCGTGTTCAAGCGCAGCGTTTGCCACTTCGGCAACCGTTTCGTAAGACGTAGAACGGTCCGCCTTGATGATAATTGATTCGTCCCTGCGTTTGGCTGCATCCAGTAATGGCCCGAGTTCCTCCATTGTCACTCTCTGGTCCTGGAAATAAATGGCCGGAACTGCGCCGCCAGTGATGCTGATGATTTGCCCGCTGGTCTGCGGACCAAGCGTAAAGCGCGAGAACGGCATCGAAACTGAGATGCCTTGTTGCAGGATGAAATTCGAACTGAGCAACAGGAAGAAAACAAGCAGAAAGGCGACATCCACCAGCGCCACAAGGACAATCCACGCGAAATTGAAGTTTATCGTGCGGTGAAGCTTCATGAAGCGAGCCCACCTCCTAATGTCATTCTGAGCGAAGCGAAGAATCTCTGACCATTTTTTAGATCGATCCCCACAGAAATTAATTAGAGATGTTTCGCTTCGCTCAACATGACAGTGCCGTGCACAGGGTAAATTCTACAGATCCTGGCGGGCTTCAACCTCCCGGGCCGCCTCTTCGGGTTGTTGAAAGCTGATGATGCCGCTGATCGGACGGCTTTCAGTTAACATGTGGACGATTTCAATCCCTGCGCGTTCCATATCATGAAGCATCGTGTTCACGCGCGAAGAGAGATAGCTATAAGCAACGAAAGTGGGTGTCGCTACGACCAGGCCGGCGGCGGTGGTCAGCAAACTCTTATACACGCCGCCGGAAAGCTCAGTCACTGTCGCATAACCACCGCTTGAAGCGATGGTCCCGAAGGCATCGATCATTCCCGCGACGGTCCCAAGCAATCCGAGCAACGGCGTCAGGAACGCGATCGTAGCAAGCACGGCAAGAAACCGCTCCAGTTTGGGTACTTCCAGCTGGGCGGCGTCCTGCACGATATCGCGCAATTCCGCCCGGGGCGCATCGTGTCTGATAATCGCGGCATGAATCACTCGCGCCACCGGCCCCGGCGTCCCGGCTGATTCATGCAGCGCCTCAGCGAAATTGCGACGCCGAATCAGGTTCGACAGTCCCTTCAAGAATTCGCCGACATGAATGCTGGCGCGGTGCAAGTAAAAGAGGCGCTCGGCAAAAACAGCGATCGAGATGATGCTGCAGCCCAGGATTGGCCACATCAACAGTCCGCCTTTTTGGATGTAATCGATCACGCCGGTTTTGTAGCGCTCTTTCTCGACTGTGGCAAGGCAACAACCTTATGCACACTCTGCGGGAGGCTACTCGGAGCGGGACTTCTCATCGCCTGTTTTTCTCGCGCGGTTTTGGCGAGGGAGACGCGCGAACGACAGCAGCGCCCTTGCCGCTAACTAATTTGCCCGAAGCGTCGAAGACGGAGTAGCCGGTTTGCTTTCCGGATGAGTCGTAGTTGTAAACGATCTTGTGCTGAAGAGTGCCGTCCGCGGCGCTTTGAGTTTCCTCAAGGATGCGGCCTGTATCGTCGTACTTGTAGCGACTCTTGAGCCGAAGGCGGCCGTCAGGTCCCGAAATTTCCGCGCTCGAGAAACGCCCTGCGTCATCCAGTTCGTAACGAATTGTCTGGCGAAGTTTGCCGTCCACATCGGTGGTCGTCGCCACCGCCTTATGCTGCGCGTTATCGAAGTTGTAAACGGTGCGTGAGCCGTCCGGGTGCATCGATACGGTTACCCGCACCGCGTCACTCTGAGCTTGCTCCGGTGACTGGCCAAATCCGATCGCGCTGCCGCAGACGAGGAGGGCGCAAGGAACCGCCAGCCCGAGCGGTAAAAATTTCATGACCCGAGGAGCTTACGGTGAAGGCGGCCGGGCGCAATATGCTGAAAAATTTTTGTTGACCACAGGCTAGGGAGGTGGTTAAAAGTGGGGTCGAGTGGAGCAAAATGGACGATTACGCCACTCGATCAATGGACACCGATTCCCCATCCGAACGCTTCTATGCCGGAGAGTTCCGGCATTCCATCGATGACAAGAATCGAATCACGATTCCCTCTCGTTGGCGACGCGACCGTCCTGAGGAATTCATTCTTTTGCCGGAGGCGACGCATCAATTTCTCCTCGTTATGTCGCCCAAGGAGTTTGCGAAAATGAGTTCGGCCGCGGAAACAAACCAGAACGTTTCCGCGCGTGATCGCCGCGTTTTTTTGCGCCAACTGCATTCGCGGGCTCAGCACGCGGGCGCGGACCGACAAGGGCGCCTTGTCTTGCCGGAAGACCTTTGCCGAAAGCTCGGATTGAAAGGTGAAGTTGCTCTCGTTGGCGGGCAAGGCCGCTTTGAGATTTGGAATTTGCAACGCTGGAAACGAGCGCACGAGGAGGAAACGCCGACTTACCAGCACGTGGCAGGTGTAATTGGATTGTAAGCAGATGTTTCGTCAAAACGCTATGAACACACTCTGTCTTGAGCGGCTTTTGTGGCTCGCCATTGATCCGCGGGCCGACGACGAGGAACCGCATGCGATCGAGGATTTCGTGTACCACCGTCCAGTGTTGCAGAGAGAAGTGTTGGGGTTGCTAAAGCCGAAACCCGGTTTCCTCATCGTAGATGGAACATGTGGCGGTGGCGGCCATACCGAAGCGCTTTTGCAAAGTGGGGCCGACGTTCTGGCCCTGGATCAGGATCCTGATGCAGTCCAGCATGTGAGCGAGCGACTGGCACATTTCGGCCGGCGCCTCATCGTGCGGCAGGCGAATTTCCGGCATGCAGCCAGCGTTCTCGACGAGCGTGGCCTCGGTACCATCGGCGGCGCACTCCTTGATCTTGGTGTTTCTTCCCGCCAACTCGAGAATGCGCATCGCGGTTTCAGCTTCGTTCGAAATGGTCCGCTCGACATGCGCATGGACCCGCGAACCAAGCTGACTGCTGGTAAGATTGTAAATGAGTACGGCGAAGAGGAATTGACTCGCCTGTTTCGTGAACTCGGTGAGGAACCGGCCGCGCGCAGGATCGCGAGCTTGATCGTGAAGATGCGCAGGACTTCGCCGTTTCGCGAAACTCTGCCGCTGGCACGCGCCATCGAAAAGTTGGTCGGCCGACACGGTCGTCATCATCCAGCCACGCAGGTTTTTCAAGCGCTGCGGATGGAAGTGAATGATGAGCTTGGCGCGCTTGAAGAAGGCTTGCGTGTCTTAACTGCGCGACTTGCACCTCGCGGGCGCATTGCCGTGATCACTTTTCACTCACTGGAGGATCGGATCGTGAAGAACTTTTTTCGCGATCACAGCCGGGAATGGTTGGACAAGCCGGAGTGGCCCGAGCCGCAGCGCAACCCCGATTACGATCTTGAATTGGTTACGCCGAAACCGGTGGAGCCGAGTGATGAAGAACAGCGCGCAAATCCCCGCTCGCGGAGCGCGAAGTTGCGCGTGGCCGAGAAGATTTAAATGAAGCGCTCACGTCGAAGAAACTGTAATGCGGTAAACGCGGCCTCGCTTGCGCGCTGGATTTTGATGACTGCCTTTCTGGCGCTGGCCGGATTGAGCTACGTTTATTTGACGCTGCAACTCTACCATCTGGGCGAGCGCAGAAAGGCAGTCGAGAACGAGCTTGTTAGTCTGCGCACTCAAAATGATATAGCCAGCGCGCAAATCGCGGCTTTGACCTCGCGCTCGGCGTTGCAACGCCGATTGAAAGAAGGCTACCTGAAAATGGTCCCCATTTCGGAGGCAAACATCGTGCGGCTGACTATTCCTCCCCGGTCAGCAGACGAAGATGCGATCCAACCCGCAGCCAACTCCTCTGCCACAAGATGAATCCAAATAGCCGAAGCCGTTGTGTCTTAGTATGCACTGGTTTTATCGGGCTCTTCAGCATCTTTTCATTTCGCTTGATTTATCTGCAGGCAATAAAGCACGACGAATACGCCGGGCTTGCTGCTGAAAAACACGTTTACAAGCAAATCATTCATGCAGAGCGCGGCACGATTCTCGACGCGAACAGCGAGGTCCTCGCGCACAACATTCCTGTCGAAACCGTGGTCGCCGATGCTACGCATCTTAACAATCGGCAAGCAATCGTTGCTCTCGTAAGCCACGAACTTGGCATTCCGTCCAAGGAGCTCGCGGAAAAATTAGACAACGAACGCCGTTACATCGTGATCAAGCGGGAAGTGCCCGCCGCCACTGCAAACGCGCTGCGTGAGAAACTTCGGGCGGGCAATTTGCGCGGAATTTATTTCGAGCACGACGCCACGCGCATCTACCCAAACGGCTCCATGCTTTGTCATGTCATCGGATTTACCGACTTTGATCATCACGGGATTCAAGGCGTGGAAGCCTCGATGGAGGAATATCTCCACGGGCAGGACGGCTATCGTTTCATCGAGCACAACCGAGCCGGCCAGGAGATCGTGCCTTACCGCGGACAGGAGCGCGCTCCACGCGACGGCTACCAGATCCATCTGACCGTCGATCTTGGTCTGCAGAACATCGTGGAGAATGAAATCGACGCCGCGATGGCGCAATATTTCCCGCAAAAAGCCACCATTATTCTGATGCGGCCGCAGACCGGTGAAATCCTGGCGATGGCCAATCGGCCGCATTTTGATTTGAACCTCCGCTCGGAGGCCCGGCCTGATCAGATGAAAAACCGGGCCATTATCGACATGATGGAGCCGGGCTCCACCTTCAAGATTGTCGCAGCCGCCGCAGCTCTCAATGAACGCAAGGTGCGGCCTGATTCGTCGATTTTTTGTGAGAACGGTCTCTGGAACTTCGGCGGCACCGCCCTGCACGATCATCGCTCGTTTTCGTATCTCAGCGTGCGCGAGATTCTCATCAAATCGAGCAATATCGGAGCGGCCAAACTTGGCCTCAGTGTAGGCGAGCAAAAGTTTTACGAATACATTCGACGCTTCGGATTCGGCGAGCGCACGGGAATTGAGCTGCCCGGCGAGATCAACGGGCTCATCCGGTCTCCGAAATCTTGGAGCAAAATCTCGATCACCCGTATTCCGATGGGGCACGAAATCGGGGTGACGCCACTGCAAATGACGGTGGCAATGGCGACGATTGCCAACGGCGGCAAGTTGATCATGCCGCGCATTGTGAAATCGATCACAACGTCGGACGGCAAAAGCATCAGTTCGCTTTCTCCAGTGGTGCTGCGTCAGGTTATTTCTCCTGAAACCGCCAGAGAAATTGGTGATGCGCTACGAGGCGTCGTGAGCGACAGCGGGACCGCCGCCGCCGCGACCGTGCCAGGCTTTACCATTGCTGGAAAAACCGGAACCGCGCAGAAAGTTGATCCTCGAGGCGGATATGAAGAGGGAAAGTACGTCGTTTCTTTCGCTGGCTATCTTCCGGCTGAGCATCCCGAGTTTGTCGGTCTCGTGGTGCTCGATGATGCGCACACGAGCAAACCGGAGTTGAATTACGGCGGGCTTGTCGCGGGGCCGATCTTTTCCCATCTTGCGGAGAAGGCCGCCCGCTATCTCGATCTTGAGCCGCATGAGGAGATTCGCAAAGCGGTTCCCGTGGAGCGAGTCGAAAAACCGCCGCCGGCAGAGCGAGCCCGCAAAACTGCCTCGGCGGAACGAATCGCCTTAACCAATGCCGCACGCCATTGAATGCCTCGCCGCGGCATGTTGAAACCTCATGCAGCTCAAGACTCTCCTCGCCGCAACTCCAGTTCGCCAGGTCATTGGGTCACTTGATCGCCCAGTGGAAAACATCGCGTATGACTCGCGGCGAGTGCAAAGAAACAGCTTGTTCGCGGCATTGCGGGGCGAGAAAACCGATGGCCATCAATTCATTGGTCAAGCCATCGACAAAGGCGCGTCGGTGATCGTTGCTGAACGCGAGAACAACGATCCGCGCGTCACCTGTCTCGTTGTTGACAACACGCGCACCGCGCTTGCAGACCTTGCGGCAGCTTTTTACGGGCACCCGGCGCGGAAATTAAGACTGGCGGCGGTCACGGGCACGAATGGCAAAACTACGACAACGTTTCTCATCAAACATATCTGTGAACGAGCCGGCTTGCGTTGCGGATTAGTCGGAACCGTGCGCTACGAGATTGGTGAGCGAATCCTGCCGGCCATCCGCACGACGCCGGAATCGCTCGATTTACAAGAGTTGCTTGCGCAGATCGCCAACGCGGGCTGCAAGGCCGCGGCGATGGAAGTTTCTTCGCACGCGCTCGCGCAGGATCGCACGCGCGGCCTCGAATGGAACGTCGCTGTGTTTACAAATCTCACCCAGGACCATCTCGATTTTCACGGGACAATGGAAAACTACTTCGACGCCAAAGTGAAGCTCTTCACAGGACTCGTGAACCAGAAAAGAAAGCGCAAGCCTGTTGCAATTGTAAATATTGACGACCGGTACGGCCAGCGACTGCTCGACAAAATCAACAAGCGCGTGGCGGTTGTTACTTATGGCATGGGGACGCGCGCAGACTTCCGCGCTTCAAATTACCGTGCTGAGTTCGGCGGCACGTCTTATCAGCTGGACGCGCATGGCAAGAGCTACCTGGTGCGTCTCCCACTAATTGGCCGCTTTAACGTGACAAACTCCGTGGCCGCGCTGGCTGCGGCCAACGCTCTCGGAATCAACCTGCGAAACGCGGTGTTTAGTCTCGCTAAGTCGCCGCAAGTGCCGGGACGTCTGGAAATGGTTCCGGCCAGGCGACAATTTCAAGTGTTCGTCGATTACGCGCACACGCCGGACGCGCTCGGGAATGTTCTTAAAACGCTGCGGGAGCTGGAGCCGGAGCGATTGATTGCCGTCTTTGGCTGCGGGGGCGATCGCGACCGGCAAAAACGCCCGTTGATGGCTGAGATGGCAGATCGCCTTGCTGACTACTCCATCATCACGTCCGATAATCCGCGCAAGGAAGACCCGGGCGCCATCATCTTACTCCATCATCACGTCCGATAATCCGCGCAAGGAAGACCCGGGCGCCATCATCTCGGAGGTCGAAAAAGGATTTCGCTCGAATCGATATGAAAAAATTGTCGATCGTACACAGGCCATTGATCGCGCCGTTGCGCTTGCCCGACCGCGCGACATTGTATTGATTGCGGGCAAGGGACACGAAAATTATCAGGAGTTCGGCGATTACACGATCCCGTTTGACGATATTCAGGTCGCGCGTCGGGCGATTGAGGATCATCCAGTGGAGTTTTGACTTTATCTGTTAGCATGAATCCACTTCCACTTTCTCGAATCGCGCAGTTTGCCGGATGTTCGCTCGCATCCGGAGATGGAACTGTAGTGATCGCCAAGGTCAGTAGCGATTCGCGCACTGTTAAGCCGGGCGAATTATTCGTCGCGTTACGCGGCGAAAATTTCGATGGACACGATTTCGTCGAATCCGCCGCTAAAACCGACGCGGCCGGGGCGATTGTCGATTCCAACTGGAAGGGGAGCGTCCCGAAAAATTTCGCGCTTATCCGAGCGAAAGACACGTTACAGGCGTACCAGGAACTCGCTGCCAACTACCGGAAATCACTCACGCTAAAGGTGGTCGCAATCACTGGAAGCAACGGCAAGACGAGCACGAAAGACTTTGCTGCAGCAGTGCTGGCTCGCCGTTTTCGAGTCACGAAAACAGAAGGAAATTTCAATAATCACGTCGGCGTGCCCCGAACAATTTTGGAGGCCACTTCGGGCGATGAAGTCGCTGTCTGGGAGATCGGCATGAACCACCCGGGTGAAATTGCGACGTTGGCGAAAGTGGCAGCCCCCGATGTGGCCGTTATTACAAACATTGGTTTGGCGCACATCGAGTTCATGGGATCGCGCAAAAGAATTGCGGAGGAGAAAGGAGCGCTTGCAGACGCTGTGGGTCCCGAAGGAACAGTCATTTTGAATGCGGATGATCCATTTACCAAGGACATAGCAACCCGGACGCGCGGGAAAGTAATTTTAGCCGGTACCACAACGGGCACTATTCAAGCCGCTGAAATTAGCCAGAGCGGAACCGGAACAGATTTCACGATTCTCGAGGCGGCGCATCGCTGCCGCGCCCAGTTGCCCGTGCCCGGACTGCACATGGTGCAAAACGCGTTGCTAGCGGTTGCAGCAGGTCGCGTCTTTGGTGTGTCGCTGGAGGATTGCGCCGCCGGCCTGCTCGCCGCGCCGCTCACAAAGGCGCGTTTGCAAATCAGGGATATCGGTGGCGTGCAATTTCTAGACGACAGTTACAATGCAAATCCCGATTCGATGAAGGCAGCGTTGCATACATTGGTGGAACTGGACGCCGATGGACAGCGCATCGCCATCCTGGGCGAAATGCACGAATTGGGCGATGAGTCCGAGCGTGGACATCGCGAGGTAGGCGAAACCGCGGCCGCGCTAAAGATCGATCATTTGATCGCGATCGGAGACGTCGCGGCTGCGATTGCTGACGGCGCAAGACATGCAGGCTTGCGAAAAACGACCGTTGTAAACTCAACATCGGAAGCCGCAGGACTCTTGAATGAGATCGCGGCGCCTGGCGATCTTATCCTGATCAAGGGAAGTCGCGCCGCGCGAACGGAGGAAGTCATCAACCAATTCGAGCTGCATCATTCATCATTCGCCAACTCGCCATGATGTACTACCTCCATCGCCTGAGCGATCATTTCATCGGGTTTAATGTTTTCCTTTATGTCACTTTTCGAGCCATTGCTGCGTCCGTCACGGCTTTTCTGGGCACGTTGATTTTTGGAAATTTTATCATTCGAAAACTGACTGCCCTGAAGTTGGGACAACCGATTCGCGGAGCGGCAGAGGTTCACCGCCTTGCCGAGCTGCACGGCGGCAAGCAAGGCACGCCCACCATGGGCGGGGTGCTGGTTATCGGAGCTGTTTTTGTGTCGAGTGTTATCTGGGCTCGTCTGGACAACCGCTTCGTCTGGTTGGCTCTGTTCAGCATGGTCTATCTAGGCGCGCTTGGCTTCGCCGATGATTACCTAAAGGTGACGAAGAAGAAATCTGACGGGATCAGCGGTCGGATCAAACTCGTTTTTCAGATCGCCCTTGCTGCAATCGTCACAGCTGTTTTTCTCACGAGCCCATTGCTGGAAGTGCAGGCGCGCTCTTTGTACGTGCCCTTCGTCAAGGCGCCAGTCATCACCAATATGGGCTGGTTTACCTTTGTTTTTTTTGCTCTCGTCATTGTCGGTTCCTCAAACGCTGTGAACCTCACCGACGGGCTGGATGGCTTGGCGATCGGTTGTACTATTACCGCGGCATTTGCATATGCGTTGCTTTCTTACGCGGCTGGCAATTTCCGGATCGCCGAATATTTGCAGGTCCCGTTTTATCCGTTTGCTGGCGAACTGACGGTTGTTTGCTCGGCACTCATCGGCGCGGGTCTCGGGTTTCTCTGGTTCAACTGCTATCCAGCTAAAGTCTTCATGGGCGACACCGGATCGCTGGCCATCGGCGGCATGATGGGCGTCGTCGCGATCTGCTGTAAGCAGGAGCTGCTTTTGGTGGTGGTCGGCGGTGTTTTCGTGATCGAAGCCGTCTCAGTGATTTTGCAGGTGTTGAGTTTCAAACTGACGGGCAAGCGATTTTTCGTCATGTCTCCGCTTCATCATCATTTCGAACTAACGGGCTGGAAGGAAAGCACCGTGATCGTTCGGTTCTGGATCCTGTCAATCATCTTCGCCTTGCTTGGCCTGGCGACACTGAAACTGAGATGAAAAACGCGCTCTACAAAAATCAGAATATCGCCGTTCTTGGTGCAGGCTTGAGCGGCAGCGCTGCGGCGCTTCTGCTCAGGTCGGAGGGCGCACAGGTCACGGTGCTCGATAGGGCCGAGGAGAGAAGCTTACTCAAATCAACCATAGACAATCTGCGGGCACACGGTGTCCGTGTGATTTGCAGCGCTGCGGCTGATGAAGATTCAGCCGCATATCACATTGCCATTTTAAGTCCGGGCATCGATCCGGCTTCCCGATTGGCGCGCAATTTTTTCTCGCGCGGGATTGAAACCATCAGCGAAATCGAGTTGGGCTGGCGGTCCTGCGAAATTCCGGTCATCGCTGTTACGGGCACCAACGGCAAAACGACCACGACCGAATTGCTGGCTCAAATGTTGAATGCCTGCGGTCAGCGAACGATTGCTTGCGGAAATATTGGCAAACCGCTTTCGGAAGTGGCGCGGGAAAGGCAGCCATTCGATGTGCTCACGGTTGAAGTGAGCTCGTTTCAACTGGAAGCGATCCGCACCTTTCGCCCATCGATCAGCCTCTGGCTCAACTTCGCTCCCGACCATCTCGACCGTTATCGCTCCGTGGCTGATTATCGCGCGGCCAAGCTGCGCATTTTCGAAAATCAAACCGACACTGACGTGGCAGTGGTAAACGCCATCGAAAAATTTCCCGCGATTCGCCTGCGCAAGATCACGTTTAGTGCTTATGTCGATCAAGCGGACTTCCGTGTCTCGGAAGGCGCGATCCTTTATCACAACGAAGCGGTCCTGCGGCTGGCGGACACCAAACTGCGCGGCCTGCATAACATCGAGAATCTAATGGCGACACTTGCGGCCGGCATGGCGCGCGGATTGTCGTTTCGGGAGATGGCGCCGCCGCTGCGTGCCTATGAACCGCGTCCGCATCGTTGTGAATTTGTGCGCGAAGTCAGCGGCGTTGGATATGTGAATGATTCCAAGGCGACCAACCTCGATGCAGTGGACAAAGCGCTGCGTGCGCAAAACAAGCCGGTCGTCCTTATTGCAGGCGGCAAGGACAAAGGTTTTAACTTTGATCCGCTTCGATCCCTGGTGAAAGAGAAGGTCAGATCGACGATTTTGATCGGCGAAATGGGCGAGAGCATCAGGCGTTCCTGGAGCGGCGCGGTCGAATGCGAAATTGCAAATTCGCTCGCGGACGCAGTCGAGCGGGCACATGCCAGCGCACGACCAGGGGAAGTGGTTCTCTTTTCTCCCGGAACCTCCTCGTTCGACATGTTCAAAAGCTACGCCGATCGGGGTGATCAATTTCGTGCGCTCGTGCAGGCCCTGCCCCAAACAGACCGATGAAAATCCTGCAACTCTTCAAATATAAAAAACTCCTGGCGGCGACCGCGCGCCGCGCCTCGGCTGCGTCTGCAGGAATGGATTTCGGGGACATCCCGGAGCCAAACATGAAGCTGTCGCGGGCGCTGCTGATCGTGTTGCTATTGCACGTGGTTGCTGTGTCGGGAATCATCGCGTTCAACGCGATCAAGACCCGAGAGAGTTCATTTGTCCCGGCAGTCCCAACGAACACAGAAAATAAGGTGGCTGACACGGCGGGGACGCCAGTTGGCGCGGATGTGGCCAAGCGGCGGCCTTCAGTTTCGCAAAAGGAAGTTGCGTCGCGCAACGATGCGAAACTTTCACATTCGACTCCGAAGGACGAACACGCGAACACGCCTGCGTCTTCTGGAAAAACTTACATTGTAAAAAAGGGCGATAACCCCGTCACAATCGCAAAGAAACTGAAAATTTCTTACGACGATCTGATTGCTCTCAACCACATCGAAGATCCGCATAAATTGCAGATTGGCCAAAAGCTTTTAATCCCCAAGACAACAAACCCAAAAAAAGCCAAGAAATGAAAATCGATGCCGGAATCTAATTATGCATCGTAAGAGCGCTTACATCCTTTTCCTCGCAGTGCTGGGACTACTCGTCATTGGGATCGTCATGCTTTTCAGTACGAGCGCGTTTGCGCGCGACAGTCACGGGGACGTTTATTTCTTCATTAAACGGCAGGCGATGTGGGTTGGGATTGGACTTTTCCTCTGCATCTTTGCCGCGCTGATCGACTATCACTTCTGGCGGCGGACATGGTGGCTTTGGTTCGGGTTGGCACTGGCGGCTCTGGCGCTTTGCTATGTTCCGCATATCGGAATGCGCCTCAACGGATCGCGCCGCTGGATCGGTTGGGGACCGCTTACTTTTCAGCCATCGGAACTGGGAAAGCTGGCCGCAATCTTTTTTCTCGCTGCGTGGTTTGCGCGCTATGAAAAACCAAGTGGCAATGTGCTCTTTGGATTGATTCTTCCACTTGCGATTATCGCCCTGCCGGCCTCGCTTGTGCTGGGCGAAGTCGATCTGGGAACAACGGCTTTGATCGGAACGACGGCGTTCGTCGTAATGTTCATTGCCGGCGCTAATCCTCTATGGCTCGGTGCTGTGTCGTTTGCCGGCCTCGGCGCGCTTCTGATCGTCGCTACGCAAATCTCCGAGCGGATGGGGCGGCTCTCTGCGTTTCTTCACCCGGAAAATTTCAAAGAAGACGCTGGCTTGCAGCAGATGCAGGCGTTGATCGCCTGGGGCAGCGGTGGAATGGAAGGGCTTGGCCTGGGCAACGGGCGCCAGAAGATGCTTTATCTACCTTACGCGCACACAGATTTTATTTTTCCAATTATCGGTGAAGAGCTGGGGCTGCGGTTCAGTCTCCTCGTGGTTTTTTTATTCGTGGTGATAATTGTTTGCGGCATCATGATTGCGCTGCACGCCAAGGATCGTTTCGGCCTGCTGCTCGGCTGCGGCATTGTTTCGCTCCTCGCCCTACAGGCTGCGGTCAACATCGGCGTGACCACGTCGCTGCTGCCGAATAAGGGCTTGCCGCTGCCTTTTATCAGCTATGGAGGTTCGAATTTGGTGGCGTGCATGTTCGGCATCGGTTTGTTGCTGAACATTTATCGGCAGGGCATTCTAGAACCGCCGCACAAGAGACGTGCCACCATGCATGCGAGGATGACACTGCGGATCTAGATGCGACTGATGAATCCTATGAATCCTGTGCGGCAACCAAAAACCGAAAACCGACTTTCATGAATGCAGTGATCGCATGCGGAGGAACGGGCGGCCATCTTTTCCCCGGCATCGCCGTGGCGGAAGTGCTGCGCGATCGCGGGCACGAAGTGATGCTGTTAATTTCCGAGAAAGATATTGACGCTCTGGCGCTTTCTGGTCGCACAACTTTCCAAGTCGAGAAGTTACCCACGGTCGGGCTACCCTCCGCGTTTTCCCCGGCGTTCTTTGGGTTCATTCGCCGGTTTTGTGAAAGCTTGTCACTTTGCCGGTCTCTTTATCGTAAGTTCAAACCTCAGGTGGTTCTCGGCATGGGCGGGTTCACTTCCACCGCGCCGGTGCTGGCCGGGAGGATACGCGGCATTGCCACCTTTATTCACGAATCAAACGCCGTCCCCGGAAAGGCGAACCGGATGACGGCGCGGGTAGTGAATGCGGTCATGCTCGGCTTCAAGGAATGCGCGCCCTTTTTTCCAAAAACACACACTGAAGTCACGGGTACGCCGGTCCGGACCGAACTGGTACGTTTGGATCGGAAGGTTGCGCGCCAAAAACTCGGGCTACACGAGGATCTTCCCACGTTGCTTGTTATGGGAGGCAGCCAGGGTGCGAGCGGAATTAATCAGGCGCTGATCAAATCCGTCCCATTCTTGCAAGGTGTGCCGCTCCAGGTGATCCACCTCTCCGGCACGCGGGATGAACGCCTAGTTGCAGATAACTATCGCCGCGAAAATGTCCCTGCTTACATCGCTGCTTTTTACCATCGGATGGAAGAAATTTACAGCGCTGCCGATCTGTTTGTCGCGCGAGCTGGCGCGGCCAGCCTGGCTGAGTTCGCCGCTTTTTCGTTGCCCGGCATCCTGATTCCATTCCCTTATGCCACCGATGATCATCAGACGCGTAACGCAGAAATTTACGCTCGCGTTGGGGCGGCGATTCTTCTCAAGGAGTCAGAGGTAACCGGGGAATTGCTCGCACGCAAAATCCGCGAACTGATCCAGGACCCGCAGCTGATTCAGCAAATGGCTGCGAATTGTTCGCGTCTGGCACCGAAAGACGCGGCCGGCCTAGTAGCTACCACGATGGAGAAATATACGACTCATGAAGCCCGCCTCTGAAGAATGCGACGCGCTCGCCGACTCTGCTCGCGAAGAATTTCCGAGTCGCGTCCCACCGCTTGACTTGCCGCGATTCCTCACGCGCGAGCACCACCGGATCCACCTTGTTGGTGTAGCCGGAAGCGGCATGAGCGGCCTCGCTGGGCTTTTGATTGAGCTCGGGCACGCAGTGAGCGGCTCAGACAAGGTCACCACTACGGAGACGGAGCGATTGCAGCGGCTGGGCCTGCGGTTTCATGACCAGCATCGGCCGGAGCACGCGGATGCCGCCGATCTTGTGGTCTTTTCTTCCGCAATCAAAAGCGACAATCCAATTCTTGTGGCCAGCCGCGATTCCGGTAAACCGGTCGTGCGTCGCGCGGAAGCCCTGGCTGCAATCATGCGCGCAAAGCGCGGGATTGTTATCGCCGGAATGCACGGCAAAACAACAACTTCAGCAATGACTGCACACGTGTTGCGCGAAGGCGGCCTCCATCCGTCCCATTATGTCGGCGCCGAAATTCCGCTTCTCGGAACGAACGCACACTGGGATTGGCGCGGCGAATATTTTGTTGCTGAGGGGGACGAAAGCGACGGCACCCTGCGCTGCTTTCATCCCGAGCAGTCCCTCATTCTAAATATCGAGGAAGAGCATCTCGATTTTTATGCCGACCTAGCCGCGATCGAGAAGGTCTTTGAGCAGCTCATCGATCAAACGAGTGGAACAGTCTTCTATAACGCTGATGATCCCAACGCTGCGCGGTTGTGTGCGAAACGTAAAGGTGCGGTTTCCTACGGATTTTCTGAGGAGGCCCATTATCGCGGCATTGATGTCGAGCTGCGGGATTTCGGTTCGGTTTTTTGCGTTGATAGGTGCGGCGGAAAACTGGGTGAGGCGATTCTTAATGTTCCCGGAGAACACAACGTGCACAATGCCCTTGGGGTAATCGCACTCGCCTCAGAGCTTGGAATTCCGTTCGAAAAAATTGCGGCTTCGCTTCGTAAATTCGAGCACGCGCGGCGCCGGTTTGAGATCAAGTATGAGAGCGATCGTTTTCTGCTTATTGACGATTACGCGCATCACCCCACCGAAATTCGCGCTACATTGAAGACTGCGCGAGCCATGGGTCGCAAACGGGTGCTGGCCATGTTTCAACCTCATCGCTATTCCCGCACCAAAGCGCTGTGCAGGGAGTTTGGCTCCGCCTTCGATGAGGCTGATCGCGTGGTGGTGACGGATGTTTACCCCGCAAGCGAACCGCCGATTCCTGGGATCAGCGGGCAGACAATTGTTGATGAAATGGTCAAACGCGGTCATCGCGGTGCGAGTTACCAGCCGCGGTTCGAGCGCGTGCATTGCGATATCGGCAACGCCCTCGATGTCGGCGATTTCGTGTTGAGTCTCGGTGCTGGCAATATTCACGAGCAATTGTCGATCTTGGCGGCGGATCTGGTGATTGCCGAAAAGTTAAAGGCGGTCGTCGGCGAAGAAGGTGACGTCCGCCTTTATGAGCCACTCTCGAAACACACGACGCTGCGCGTAGGCGGCCCCGCGCAATTTTGGGTCGAGCCGCGGAACGAAAAGGCCTTTGCGGATTTGATTCGGTTTTGCCGCGATGAAAACCTGCCGCTTTTCGCAATGGGTCGTGGATCAAATCTTCTTGTTCGCGACGGTGGAATCCGCGGTGTGGTGGTTCATCCGCGCGGCGGCGATTTCGACAAAATCCAGGTCAACAGCTCCGAAATTACCGCAGGCGCAGGCGTAAAGTTGAGGGAAATTGCTTACGCGGCGCGCGCGTCAAATCTCGGCGGGCTCGAGTGGATGGAAGGAATTCCGGGCGCCGTCGGTGGCGCGTTGCGGATGAACGCCGGCGCAATGGGCGCGCAAACTTTCGAGAGCGTGACCCGGATTCGCTATCTCGACGCCGAAGGCAATCCGCACGTCAATGATCGAGATGAGCTGGAGGTCTTTTACCGGCGGTTTCCGTTGCTGGAAAATAATTTTGCGATTTCGGCGACATTCCGTACGCAGCCCGCCGAGCGCGCAGAGATCGATAGTCGCTTGCGCGAATCGCAGAAGAAACGACGCACTACGCAGCCAATCGCCAAGAGCGCAGGCTGCATTTTCAAGAACCCCGGCAACATTCCGGCGGGACGACTGGTGGATGAATTGGGTCTAAAGAATTCGCGAGTCGGAAACGCGCGCGTGTCGGAAGTGCACGGCAATTTCATCGTGAACGATGGCGGCGCGACTGCGGCGGAAATGCTTCAGTTGATCGACAAGATCCAAAGCGCGGCGCGGGCAATGCGCGGGATCGAATTGGAGACTGAAGTGGAAATTGTGGGGGAACCGGAATGAAAAGCCGCGAGGATCTTCCGAAAGAAATTGCGGTTCTCATGGGAGGCCCTGGCTCCGAACGCGACGTTTCGCTCGCCACCGGGCGAGGTGTATCGAAAGCGCTTCGCTCGTTAGGCGTGAAAGTGGCGGAAATCGATGTGCGGGATAAAGACTTCGAATTACCCGGCGATGTCGATCTTGCGTTCATTACGATTCACGGAACATTCGGCGAAGACGGCCAGCTTCAGAAAATTTTGGAGCGCCGCGGCGTCGCTTATACGGGCGAGGGAGTAGAAGGAAGCGAAACCGCGTTCGACAAAATTCGGACAAAAGAAAAATTTCAGGAACACGGAGTCACGACTCCGCTCTGGGAAGTGATTCATCCCGGCCAGCGTCCTACCCTTCCGTTGCCGATCGTCGTCAAGCCGCCACGTGAGGGATCAACGGTGGGCGTCGTGATTGTAAAGAGCGAAAGCGAAATCGAATCCGCGATCGGCGAAGCCGCAAAGTATGGCCGCGAATTGTTGATAGAAAAATTTGTGTTCGGCCGGGAATTGACGATAGGTATCCTCGGTGACCAAGCCTTGCCCATTCTCGAGATAATTCCCAAGGGCGGCTTTTACGATTTCAACAACAAGTATCCGTTTCTCAATCCGCAAGCTGGCGGTGGAGCAGAGCATGTTTGCCCGGCGAAGATCGACGCCGCAAAAACAAAAGAGATTCAGGATCTAGCGCTCCGCGCATTTCGCGCAGCAGGTCTGCAGGTGTACGCGCGGGTGGACGCGATTTTGTCTGAGAACGGGCAGCCGTTCATCTTGGAGATCAACACCATTCCTGGAATGACCGAGGCCAGCCTGCTGCCCGAAGCCGCCGCGGCTGCGGGGATCAGCTACGTCGATCTTTGCGCCCGCATTATCGCGCTCTCTCGCGACAGAACAGAAGGGAGCCGGAGATGAGTCTTGGCCAAAAAAAATCCCAATCGCGCAACCGACGAGTGTCCAATGTGCGCCAGCGGCGTCAGCAGCACTTGCTCGACGTGAAGGTCCGTTCCCGCAGAGCGACACAGCATCTCGTTCGAAGAGCCATGGGTGTGCTCTCCAGAGTAATTTTGCTCGCGGCGTTGCTCGGTGCCGTTTACGCAGGGGCGCGCGAAGCTGCAAGACGCCTATTCTTCGAGAATCCGGATTATCAACTCAGGACAATTGAACTACAGACTGACGGCACCTTGCAGCGAGAGCAGGTGTTGAAAGAAGCCGATCTGCGTGAAGGCGAAAATATTTTCAAGGTAAACCTGGCGCGCGTTCACGATCGGATACAGCAGCTTCCTCAGACCGACGAAGTCCAGGTGGTGCGAAAATTCCCGGGCGAGATCGATATTCGCGTGGTGGAACGAAAGCCGGTCGCCTGGATCACGAGCGAAAAGGAAATTTCAGATCCATTTGCGTCGGATGCTGCTTTTTTGGTGGACGCGCGGGGTGTTTTGATGAAACAAAAGAAGTTGTTGCCGGAATATCTGGGATTGCCGCTCATTCTGGGATGCTCGAGCGAAGCGCTCGAGGCGGGAAAAGTCGTCGAATCATCCGAAGCAAAAACAGCGCTGGAGTTGCTGCGCCTGAGCGCGCGCAGCTTTTTGCAAATGCGCTTTCAGATTCGAGAGATCGACGTCTCGAAAGGTTATTGCCTGCTGGTGACGGACAAAAATCACGCACGCGTGACGTTCGGGTTTAATGATCTGGAAACCCAATTACGGCGGCTGGAACATTTTCTTGTTTATTGTGATGACTCAAAGCAGGAACTCGGGACTGTAAACTTGCTTGTGCAACGGAATATTCCCGTCACTTTCGCCGAGCGAGCAGTTGCGGTCATTAACGATACGATCGAGCCCGCTGTGGAGCCGCGTATCATGAAGGCAATCCCGGTGCAGGCCCGCGAGAAACCTGCGCCGTCAGCGCCGAAGCCGCGCGCCGATTCGAAACCCCTTCCGAGGGCAATTCCCAGCCAACGAAAAAAAACGGACTAACAACGATGGCGAGCAATAATCTGATGGTCGGTCTCGAGATTGGCACCTCCAAAATCTGCGTCGTCGTCGGGGAGAGCCGGACGGATGGCACCCTCAAAATCCTCGGTGTCGGCCAGGCGCCGTCACGCGGCGTGCGCAAGGGGGAGATTGTTGATTTTGAAACGGCGATGAAATGCGTGCACGAGGCTATGGTCGATGCCGAACAGAAAAGCGATGTGATGATCCGCAGCGTTTACGTCGCAGTCGCCGGCTCGCATCTGCAAAGTTTCAATAACCGTGGATGCGTCATGCTGCCCGAGGACCGCGATGAAATTGATGAGCAGGATGTCGAGGACGTAAAAATTAATGCGCGCGAGGTGAGCATTCCGGCGCAAAACGCGTTCCTGCACTCCATCATTCAACATTATCATGTCGCTGGACAGAACGGGGTGCTCAACCCGATCGGGATGCTGGGCCAAAAATTGGAAGCCGATTTTCACATCATCCACGGTGTGCGCACGCGCATTCAAAATACCATCCGCTGCGTGAAAGAACTGCCGCTGGACGTGGAGGACGTTGTTTTTGGCGGGCTCGCTTCTGCGCAGGTGGTGCTCACTCAGCATCAAAAGGATCTTGGCGCGCTGGTCATCGATATGGGCGGCGGGACGACCGATTACGTCTTGTACGCCGATGGCGCAGTGAAACAAAGCGGTTGCCTTGCCGTCGGCGGCGACCACATCACCAACGATATCTCCATGGGACTGCGCATCCCGATGGCGCGCGCGGAGAAATTAAAAATTGAAGAGGGCAGTTGCATCCTGGGCAATTGTTTGCCTGGCGAAATAATTTTGTTGAAGGACGATTCAGGCTTCGCGGGCAAAGAGATCGAGCGGGAAACGCTGAACACGATCATTCACCTGCGCGTGCGCGAAGGACTTGAGCTACTCAAACGCGGACTCGAGGACGAGCCGTATCTTAGCTACCTCGGCGCTGGCATTTTTATGACCGGCGGTTGTAGCCTTCTTAATGGCATCGACCATCTCACAGAGGAAATTTTCGAAATTCCTGCACACTTGGCGCACGCGCAGACCACATGGGGCGTAACGTCCGCAGTGGAAGATCCCCAGTTCTCGACGGCGATCGGCCTAGTCAAGTTCGCACAAGTTATGCAAACCGATCGACCGCGGCGAGGCTTCGGCCGGATCATCGGAAGATTTTTCAGCGGAATCCGATGAGAAGTTCGAACGCACTCTCCAGCGGTCATCCCCAGCCCCGAAAGCTTTCGGGGCGAGGGACCTCACAAATGCGCTGGGCGTTTGCTTGCTTCAATGCGCGTGACCATAAAGCGCGAATAGTGCTGTGTTTGGTTCGGGTGACCTCTTCTCAAATTGAGAGGTTCCTCGCTTCGCTCGGAATGACACGTTTAAGAAATGGGGTAGCAAGATCGATATGATTCAACTCAGCAAAAATTACAGTCTCCCAGACCACCTCGCAGAATTTATTCCGGTAAAAGTGGTGAGCGTTGGCGGCGCCGGTTTAAACGCGCTCGATCGAATTGTGCTCGATGGCTTGGAGAAAGCCGGCGTAGTTGCGATCAATACCGATGTGCAGTCACTCACCAGTTCCGTAGCGCCCCATAAAGTGCAGCTGGGGCGTACGCTCACGCGCGGTTTGGGCGCGGGTGGCGACCCGGAGCTTGGCTACCAAGCCGCTGTAGAATCGACCGAAGAAATTCGCGAAGCGCTGTCGGAAGCGAATGTGATCTTCATTTGTGCAGGGCTCGGTGGAGGCACCGGTTCGGGTGCGGCCCCCTACGTCGCGCAACTGGCCCGTGAAGCCGGCGCGCTGGTGATCGCCTTCGTCACTCTTCCATTCACATTTGAGGGGAAACGGCGCAATGCGCAGGCGCGAGAGGCGCTCGCACGGCTCAACGAGGTCGCCCACTCAGTGATTTGCTTCGAGAACGATCGAATGGGCGACATGATCGCGCCACACGCTGGAATTCATCAGGCCTTCGCGACGGCCGATATCACGATCAGCCAGAGTGTTCGCTCGATTGTGAACCTGATCCAGCGGCCGGGGCTCATTCGCATCGGCTTCGACGATTTGCTCGCGGCATTGCGCGCTCACAACGGCCGTTGCTTGTTTGGCTACGGCGAAGCCGATTCGGACAATCGCGCGCATGACGCTCTCACGCAGGCCCTCAAAAATCCGCTGATGGATCGTGGCCGGATGCTGGCTGACGCGACACACGTGCTCGTGCAAGTAGCCGGCGGGCCCGGGCTCACGCTGTCTGAAGTCGAAATCCTTATGCAGGAACTCGGCCGTCACGTGAGCGAGCAAACACAAATTCTCTTTGGCGCCGCTGTGGACGGACGGCTGGGAGACCGGTTGAGCGTGACCATCATCAGCTCGCTCGCTGCGGAGGAGGATTTGATTTCACAATCCGGCGACCCGGGGACCTCCAGCAACGTGTCCGCGCATCCGCCAGCCCAGGAGCATTACCAACATCCCGCCCCACAGATTCATATAGAACCAGCTGCGATGGAATCTGCGCCTCCGGAGGAAAGCATTCCGTTTGAAGAACCGGTGGCGACCGCGGAAGCGACACCAGCCCCCGCATTCGTGCCAAGTGAACCAGAACCGTTCATAAATAGGCCACAGAAAAAGACGGTCCCGCACAAGGAAGAAAAGGCATCGTCCGAAAAGTCTGCGCATGCGAAGCAGGAAGTTTTGCAATTCGAGCCGGTCACGCGCGGGCGATTTGAAAAAAGCGAGCCGACGATCGTCGAAGGCGAAGACCTCGACGTCCCAACCTATTTGCGGAAGAACATCAAGGTGAAGTGAGTTGCAGAGCGCCCGACCGATTGCAAGAATCTTTGAAGCGATCCGAGCCGGTCGATTACCCTATCATCAGCTATGAGGCTACAAATTCGTGCGGATGAAGACGACCTTGGTTCCATCACCAGACAGTGATGGCTGACCACAATTAGCGCCGTCGCAGCGGCTCACATTGACTGGTGCAGCGTCATCTCTTTTCAGGAAGACATCCTGCCACTCCACTGTGCCGGTAACACTTTCGCGCGTCTGCGCTTTGGGATAAACCGTAATGTCACCATAGACGCGTTCCCAACCTTTGAGATGGTTCAACAGCTTGCGATCGTTCGGCAAATTTGCGTCGTAGGAAATCTCGGTAATCGCACCGGTGACGAGTGACAGTAGCGCCGGCGCGGTCGTTGAACCTCGTTTGATCAGAACAAGAGCCTTGTCGGAGTCCTGACGATCGATTCCAACCACCTTCGTTAGGCCGGCGACCTGATAGATCTTGCTCGCTGCACCGGTTTGAAGCGACAGTCG
>Ga0209376_1000839_pt1 | contig 32930 bp, 31 predicted proteins | sample GraSoiAngelo_134_FD_185891 | JGI IMG/M metagenome (GOLD analysis project Ga0209376, IMG submission 185891) | Grasslands soil microbial communities from the Angelo Coastal Reserve, California, USA - 14_0929_05_30cm (SPAdes) (version 2) | ecosystem: Environmental > Terrestrial > Soil > Grasslands ... | reverse complement strand
CCGCCTTGGATTAGGGTGCGGCTGCCGTCGAATCCCATCTTCTTTTCGACCAAGGCTCTTATTTCTGATTTGCGATTGCACACTGTTTGCGAAAGCGCGCAATGCCCGAATCGCTGGGAATGCTGGAGCCAAGGTACGGCAACGATGATGATTGCCGGGGATCGATGCACGCGGGCGTGCGGATTCTGCGCGGTGACGACGGCAAAGCCTTATGCGCTGGAAGAAGACGAACCGCAGCGTGTCGCGGAAGCCGTGCGCCGGATGAAATTAAAACACATCGTGATCACCGCGGTCGCGCGCGATGATCTGAAAGACGGCGGCGCCAATCACTTCGCCCGCACGATCGGGGCGATTCATGAAATGGATCCCGCGGTGATTGTCGAAGTGCTTGTTCCCGATTTTCACGCTCAGGATTGGTGCATCCAGATCGTCCTGGATGCCGGACCAGACATTTACAACCACAACATGGAAACGGTGGAACGCCTGACGCCGCTGGTGCGCTCGCGCGCTAAATATCGGACGTCGTTGCGAGTTTTGCGGCGCGCCAAGGAATTGTCGCCAGAAGTCGTGACTAAGAGCGGTGTCATGCTCGGGTTGGGCGAAAAAGAGACGGAACTTTTTCAGACGATGGACGATTTGCGCGAGATCGGCTGCGAAGTCCTGACTATGGGCCAGTATTTGCGCCCGAGTACGAAGCACCTGCCGGTGGTTGAATACATCACGCCCGACCAGTTCGATTATTACGGCGATATCGCGCGCAAAAAAGGTTTTCTCTATGTCGCCTCCGGTCCGCTCGTGCGCAGCTCTTATCACGCAGCCGACTTTCATCCGGTGGTGCGGCGATGATAAGCGCGGAGCGCGACCCGCTCGCTGAGATTCGTTCGCAAACCGCCGCAGTCATTCCTGCGTATCAGGACGAAAAACATATCGGGGACATCGTTCGCCGAACCCGCGAGCGACTCGATCACGTTCTTGTGGTTGATGACGGGTCAAGCGATCAGACCGCACAACGCGCGCGCGAAGCCGGTGCTGAAGTCATTGTTCACAGTCAAAACCGCGGCAAAGGCGAAGCAATCAAGACAGGACTAGGGCACTGGCTCGCCGCAGCGAGTCCGTCCGGTGGCGGACTAGATCGAGAAATCGCGTGGGTGATCCTTCTCGATTCCGACGGCCAACATCTTCCCGAAGAGATCGATCGGTTCCTGGCAGCGGCAGCTCCTTGGCCGCCAGAGCCTCGCGCGCAGGCGGCCGCAACATCGCCGAGCTTTTTCGTTGGCAATCGCATGAACAATCTTGCCGGAATGCCGTTCATCCGGCGCGTCGTGAACCGCTACATGAGCAGGCGCATCAGCAGGATCTGCGGACAAAAGATTCCCGACACGCAGTGTGGTTTCCGCATGGTAGATCGACAATTGATCCCGGAGTTGCTTGGCGGCGGACACCGGTTCGATTACGACACTGAAATGCTCATTATCGCCAGCCGGAAAGGTTACCGGATCGAATCAGTCCCAATCACGACTGTTTACTCTGATCAGGTGAGCAAGATTCATCCCGTTCGGGACGCGCTTCGCTTTTTCAAATTGATGCGGCGGTACAGAAGTGTCGGCACCTGAGGCGATTGTCCGTAAGTCGCGGCTGTTCCACGCCATCTGGAGCTGGAACCGCTAAGGCGTGCCGGGTTCGACCAGCGGAATCGATCTAGTCCTGAAGCATTAATTAACTCAGAACGTTAACAGAGCGCGCGCGGGGTCCGCCGCGCGCGCACTAAAGCTTAAAAGCTTTCGGCGGTCGCTTCGGCGGGATAAAAAATCTAATAAAACGGAAAAAGCTGCTTGACACGCTTGCACCCTTTTCCTAGAAAAAGGCAGCTCCACTTCCAAGAGCTCCATCTGAAAACAGTCCAAAAAACGTCAAAGAAATTTCTTGAGGCGCTTGCGGCGTTCCGAGCAAAAAACGCCGCTCGCTCCCAGAACTCCACCGAAAGAAAAAAATGAAAAAGAAACAGCATAATTCTGTACGCGCTTCGGCGTTGCAAATCACCCTAGCCCTGGGCCTGATTTCGCTCTCGGCGATCTTATTTGCCTCCAGTCTGACTTCTTCACCCGGAGGCGCCAATGCCAGTTCCACAACGGCGATACAGCCCGACACGCCAATGCCCGACGTCGTGCAGTTGATCGGCCCGGTCATTCTAAACACGGATTTGCGCGACCTCCCGTACATTGCGCCAAGCCATGAGTTCGAAGAGAAGCGGCTGACGCGCTATCCGCACCCGGAAATTCCAACTCCAACCAAACCAACCTCGGCTTACCAACGGTTCGAGTCGTTGATGAAGCAGATCCTGTCGCCTATGCCGCAGATGCCGGGGCCGCTGCTGACCTTTGATGGGATGAACTCAAGCCAGAGCGGGTGTCTCTGTTTACCGCCTGACACCGATGGCGATGTCGGGCCGAACCATTACGTGCAATCGGTCAACAGCTCGATCAAGATTTTCGATAAAAACGGCAACCCGCTGAATGGGCCCAACGGAACGACCTACAACTCTTTCTTCGTGACCCTGGTAGGCACACCTTGTTCGGGCTTCAACGATGGCGACGGATTCGTCTTCTACGATCACGTCGCTGATCGTTGGGTGGTCAGCGATTTTGCCTTTCCCGGAACGCTTCCCGGCGCAGGACCGTTCTACCAATGCATCGGCGTTTCCCAAACCGGCGACCCGGTCAGCGGCGGCTGGTTTCTTTACGCGGTGCAACATGATCCGGCCAACCCGACGTGGATCGGCGATTACCCAAAGTTCGCTTTCTGGCGGGACGCCTATTATCTCACAGTTAACTTGTTCGATGGTGTTACTCTTGGCTTCCAAGGCGTGCGCGCGTTTGCGCTTGACCGCGCGTCGATGCTCGTTGGTGGTCCTGCCAACACGATCGCCTTCAACATCACTCCGGCCGGCTTGGGCGATTCGTATAGTCTGGTTCCAGCTGGTTTTCGCACCGGCAACCCGCCATCGGTGGGCAGAGATGAATTTCTATTATCTGTCGACAGCCCTGCTACGGGCGGCGTAACCCTCACCCAGGTCCACGGCTGGAAGTTTCACGTCGATTTTGGCACTCCGGCTAACTCAACGTTGGGCATTGGCGTAAACCATAGCCCTAACGCAAACATCGCTGTCGCTGGGTTCGTGGACGCATTCACCACGACCACCCTGTTGGTGCCGCAGAATGGGACGGCACAAAAGCTAGACACACTGGGCGACAAAATCATGACGCCCGTGGCGTATCAAAATCGCGCCGGCGTGGAATCGCTCTGGGCTAGCCAGACGGTTCTTCTGAATTACCCGAATGGACCTACCGCCGTTCGCTGGTATCAATTTGATGTGACTGGCGGGAATTTTCCAGCCACACCGGTGCAGCAGCAAAGCTGGAATAACGGCAACGATAGTCTATGGCGCTGGATGCCCAGCATCGCCGTGGATCAAAACGGGAACACGGCCATCGGTTATTCTACCTCCAGCGCGACGCAGGAACCTTCCATCCGCTATGCTGGCAGGATGGCTGCGGATCCACTGAATAATCTCGCTCAGGGCGAAGCCATCATGACCGTGGGCGGCGGTCACCAGACCCATTCCAGCGGACGCTGGGGGGATTACAGCATGACCACCATCGATCCTATCGATAATCTCACATTCTGGCATACCAACGAATATTATCCTGTCACCAGCAGCGCTAACTGGTTTACGCGCATCGGCAAGTTCCAGTTCCCGGCCGCCACCCCTACGCCAACACCGACACCTACGGCGACGGCAACGCCGACGGCTACTCCTACGCCGGCGCCGACGCCAGCGCCGCCAAGGGCGCAAAAGGCAACCAACGTGACTGCCAGCAGCTTCACCGCCAACTGGCGCAGCGTAAGTGGCGCGACAGGCTACCGCCTGGATGTGGCCACGGACAGTTCTTTTGTCAATTACGTACCTGGGTATCAGGATTTGGATGCTGGCAACACGACGAGTTACAATGTTACCGGGCTGGCCGCGAATACGATCTATTATTATCGGGTACGAGCGTATAACGGCAACGGTACGAGTCCCAACTCCAAGGTCGTCCACGTAAAGACGAGAAACCACTGAGATTTTTGTGTTAACGCCGCCTCGGCACTCATGCCGACCAAACCACGTGGCCCAGGCTTTGATCGCGTAGTGAATGGTCGCATCGACATCGGCTGGTTTGGCAAACCCGCTCCCGGCCCGACAACAGCCGTTCACTACGACTTCATGGCGACGGGCGTGCCAGGCTCGACCAGCGGCCTCGATCTCGTCCTGAAGCCCTAATCAAACTTAGAACCTTAACAGCGCGCGTGCGTCCACCGCGCGCGCTGACGACCAGCGGCGGACCGTTGCAATGCTTCGTCGGTGAGAACGTCGATACGCGCGTCAACGGCGGCGACACGAACGAAACGAATCGAACCCCGGCAGCAGCTCTCTTCTTAATACTTGGGACTGACCCCTTCTGCGCTTCCAAATGCCTTCGATGAGAACAGATCAGCCGCGCATCAACATTCGTCGTGCCGCCCTCATCTTTGTCGCGGGTATCATCACCGCATCGTGTTCCGAGAAGCCGGCGCCGGATCGGGAAAAGGATGCATCTGAAGCGTCGCGCGAGCTGGTGCGCGAGTCGGAAGTGAAAACTGAGGAGCTGCAGCCCGGCGAAGATAAGATCGGGGAAGATTGCGTCGCTTTCGTCCGCTCCACCAAGGTTGTTCCTGCTCGGGCAGCGAGCGCCGATTGCCCGGGATGTCGTGCCGGAGGGACCGACCTGTTGGCCTTCCGCCACATGAAAACGGATTCGGTCTCCTGCTCTGGCGACACGTGCACCGTGTTGGTGACGATTCGCGCGGTGTTCAATCCCGGTGGAGGCGAAAGAATCGCTGGAGGACTGACCGCCTGGATTCCGCCGGAACAGCGAAGCGCATATTTGAGTGGGCACACGCCATCGGGCGAACAGGCGTATCGCGTCCAGATCACCTACAAGCGTCGCGGCGAAGCATGGCGGGCCGTCGAATTCGATCGCGCGCCTGTCGAATGATCCTCTCGCGTTTATCAGCCGACGCGCGATATTGACGGATGGCTCACGTGTACATCTCGATTGTCGGAGCGACGCTTATCGCGCTCTTTTCCATGACAGCGGTGGCAGAAACACCGGCTCCCGGCACGAGCGGAATAGAAGGCACGATTGTCGTCTCGCCGACCCGCCCCGGACCGATCAGGAAAGATGAAGAGCGGAGTGTTGCGCCTGTGCGCAACGCGCAGTTCGCGATCAAAATCGGCGATGCGACCGTCAAGACGTTCACGACGGATGGCGAGGGTCGCTTCCAAGTCGCGCTACCACCTGGTCATTACGTCATCGTGAGAGAAGGCGCACCTCCGCGGATTGGCCGCTGGCGTTTCGAGGCTGATGTCGTCGTTGGGCAGGTGACCAAGGTGAACTGGACTGCCGACAGCGGCATGCGCTGAACCGCTCCCTGGCATAGGCTCCTTGCGAGAACAAAAGTTTTGACGTGACGCGCCAGAAAAGATACAACCGGATAGTTGTCTGAAAACGCACGACATTTGGCGCCTCACGTGGCCGGCAGGTGACCGGTTTGTGATTCGCCTCGGAGATCCTTAGCTATGAAAATAAAAAATCTACGCCCGGTAACTTTCTTTAACTTCCGAGTCCTCGCCGCATCTCTCCTGTTCCTCACGGCAGGGATGCTTACGTTGTTCGCCTTCGCAAGCGCGCAGCCCGACAACAACACACAGACGATTCGTTCGTCCCGCTGGCTGACGCGGCTGGCATCTACCTTTGGGATAATGCCACAACCACAACCAGGTGGTGCAGTCAAAACGGACAAGTATCCGGCAGAGCGACCGCCAGGAGCACCGCAAACGGCGCCCGCGATTCCGTATAGCGGACCACCACACAACCTAACTCCGGTCACGGCGGTGCGCACCGGGAAGTTGCGGGACATGCAGGCGATCGATTCGGCGACAATCATCAATCATTATCATATTGAACCGATTCCTCCCAAGCCTCCAACGCAAAGTGGCGGCGGCATCCGGGGGTCGCAGCAGACCGTTGCGGGAGACGTGGTCTCGGCGCCGAGCCCGACCGGCCTCAACTTCGAGGGCGTGGGCGTGGGCCTCGCTGGATTCTCGCCTTCTGGTAATCCCCCGGACGTGAATGGCCGCGTGGGCTCGACGCAATACGTGCAATGGAACAACACCAGCTTCGCCGTCTTTGACAAAACCACCGGCGCCCTGCTCTACGGTCCCGCTGCGGGTAACACTCTCTTCCAGCCCTTGGGCGGCCTCTGCGCGTCGCACAACGACGGCGACCCCGTGGTTTCTTACGACATCCTGGCTGGCCGCTGGGTGCTCTCACAGTTCGTTGTCGGAGGCGGGCAAACCGACTACTCACACCAATGCATCGCTGTTTCTGCCACCTCGGATGCGACGGGAGAGTACTACCTCTACGACTTCCAGACCGATCCGGTGAACTTCGTCGATTATCCGCACACGGCGGTATGGCCCGATGGCTACTACATGAGCACGCATGTGTTCAACGCCACTTCCGGCACCTTTACTACAGGTCGCCTTTACGTTTTCGAGCGGGCGCAAATGATCGCTGGTCTTCCAGCCCGCATGCAGAGCCAGGATCTCGGAGCTGAATATGGATTTCTTGCCGCCGATCTCGATAGTTTAACTCCTCCACCTGCGGGCGAGGCAGAGTTTGTCCTCGGCCCTAACTTCACGCTCACGGAACTAACCGACTCGTTTCGAGTGGCGGTAACGTGGGGCTCCAATCCAACGATGATTGTAACGGCGGGTCCTACCATCCTGGAGGGCCTCGGCAATGCACCGTGCGTGGGCGATGCCAACACCTCCCGCGCCTGTGTGCCGGAGCCTGCACCAGCGGCCACCACGGATTATGTCGATAACATCGGAGGCCACTACATGCATCGGTTAGCTTACCGCAACAACGGCACGCAAATCGCGCCGCAGGAATCGCTCATCGTCAGTGGTCCCTCCGACAGCACCGACAGCAACCACGGATCTGTAGAATGGTTCGAATTCCGCAACGCCGGAAGTTCATCGACTACGCCGACGCTTTTCCAATCCGCGCACTACGATATCGATACTAACTACCGATGGCTGCCGTCGATCGCGATGGATAAGGATGGCAACATCGCGCTCGGCTACAGCAAGTCGAGCACGACGGTTTTCCCTGGCATCTACGTTACCGGCCGCCTGGCGAGTGATCCTGTCGGCACAATGGGCGCCGAGATTCAAATGACGGCAGGCATTGGCTCGCAGTTAGGCGCCGGGAACCGTTGGGGTGACTACAGCGCCATGACTCTCGACCCGATCGACCAATGCACCTTCTATTATACGAACGAGTACTTGAAGACGAACGGAGGCTTCAACTGGTCTACCCGGATCGCCGCCTTCAAGTTCCCGTCCTGCGTCTCGGCTGCGGGTTCGTGGGGCACGGTCACCGGCACAATCACTTCGTCGCAAACAGGGGCTCCGATTTCTGGGGTGACCGTTTCGTTGAGCAACGGTTACGCGGGGGCGAGTAACGCAAGCGGCGTTTACACCATTCTCGTCCCAGCCGGCAGCTACACCGCCATGGCCGCAGACCCGACGCGCAACTGCACCTCGTCGATACCTACCTCGGCAACCGTCGCACCGCCGGGTGGCGGGACCGTTACCCAGAACTTCCAAATGACTGGCACATCAAAGCTCGAGGCGAACGGCTTCACCATTGACGATTCGCTCGGCAACAATAACGGCATCGTTAACCGCGCCGAATGCGTGCTCGTCAATCTCGGCGTCAAAAACAACGGCTGCGCGAAAGAGACGGCGATCTCCGCCACGCTCACGACCACGACTCCGGGCGTCACAGTTGTCGACGCAAACTCCACCTATCCAGACATGTTGATCGATGGCAGCAGCACGAACGCGACGCCGTTCAAGATTTCGGTCTCGGATACATTCGCCTGCGGCGCGGACATCGCGCTTTCACTTAACCTGACTTACGCGAGCGGAAGCAAGTCGATCCCGTTCACCATCCCGACCTGTGCCGGCGGTCCGGATCAACAGATTCCACCCAGCCAGCTCACGGCGAGTGATCCGACGCAGGCCGATCGTATTGGCCGGGATGGCCGCCCGAGCACCTGCTCCGCCCCTAAGAGCAGCCCCGGCGGTGGTTTCCCCGGAACGCACGCTTACGAAACGTTTACCTTCACTAACACGAGCGGCGGGCCTCGTTGCTACACCGTGACGATCAACGCGACACTCGGTGGGCCAGGTGACATCGAAAGCGTCGCTTACGACCAGGTCTACGATCCGACCAACATCGACGCGAACTACCTAGGCGACAGTGGTATTGTCGGCCTAGGGACCACGGTCGACACAGCGACCTACTCCTTCACCGTTCCCGTAGGGCATAACTTCGTGGTGGTAGTGAATGCCACCGGGAATACAACGTCATCGCCGTTCAGTGGCACAGTCTCCGGCTTCGTCAATAACACCGCCGGACCTGGCGACTGCGCGACAATACCACCACCGACACCTACGCCAACACCGACACCTACGGCGACGCCAACACCGACGGCTACTCCTACGCCGGCGCCGACGCCAGCGGCTCCAAGGGCGCTAAAGGCAACCAACGTGACTGCCAACAGCTTCACCGCCAACTGGCGCAGCGTAAGTGGCGCGACAGGTTACCGGTTGGATGTGGCCACGGACAGTTCTTTTGTCAATTACGTACCTGGGTATCAGGATTTGGATGCTGGCAACACGACGAGTTACAATGTTACCGGGCTGGCCGCGCGTACGATCTATTATTATCGGGTACGAGCGTATAACGGCAACGGTACCAGCCCCAACTCCAAGGTCGTCCAGGTAAAGACGAGAAACCACTGAGATTCGTTGCTAGTCCATTTGCAGCTGCTTAGCCCTCAACCCGTGCGCAGCCATGACTTAAGGTCTTCTGGCGGGCAGTGGTTTTGAGCTTTTGAGGATTTCGGATTCAGGGGTGAGCGTGGCTGGTTTGCCGCTGAAGATGACGCGGTTTGGTTTTTCGGCGAGCGTTTCGACGAGCGCTTTGGCGTAGGTTGTGACAACCTTCAGATTCAAAAGCGTGACGTGCAGTTGTTTCAACTGTTCCTGAAGCTGCTTGTCCGTCGTGGTGATGAAATGGTCAGCGGTTCCCAACACTGCATCCGCGCCTTTGGTGAGATTATCGAGATTCGTGACCACGTTTTGTAAATTGTCCACGTCTATCTTTAGAGAATCGGCAAGTGGCCCGAGCTTCGGCATGAATTGGTCGAGATTTCCTTTCAACCCCGTGACGGTTACATTGAGATTATCGAGCAACTTGTTTGCGTTCTCGAACAACGGACCAGCCGCCGCGGTAATCTGTTCGAGACCATAAGCCGGATGGCCCTCGATCGCCGCATTGTTTGCCAGGGTGTTGCCGCCTGGCGTGCCCGCAGAGAGCGCGACAAACTTGGGAGCGAGCATGGTATCGGAACTGAGTGTCGCGGTTACGTCGGTAGGCACTGCTGGAATCCCATCATCAAGGCTGATCGTCACCCGCACGGCGTCTTTTTTGTTTGGAGACGCTTCTCGCTCCTTCGCAGTCAGGTGGCGCATCGCAATGACGCGCCCGGCGGGGGCACCGGCATAACGGACCTCGGAGTTTACTTTAATGCCAGTCACATCTTCATAATTGATTTGCAAAGTGCGTTTCGGTTTTTTCAAACGATAGCCTGAAAGCGCGAAAGTGAGCGCTGCGAGCAGGACCAAACTGCATAGGATGACCGAGATCGCCACGATGTAATCGGAGAGATTTCGTTTCATGGAGTCTTGTGATGGAAGCGGTGCCGCGCGCCAAAGAGCGGGCGGGGCTTTACGTGTCGATGATGCTGGTGCTCTTCCTGCGAAAGATTCAAAGGCACAGGGCCGTCGGCTTCGCCATTGATAAATTGTTGCACCTCCGGATTGGAACTTGTGCGGATTTCATCCGGCGTACCCTGCGCGACAATGTTGCCGTGTCCAAGCATAATCATCCGTGTCGCAATGCGAAAAGCGCTCGTCATGTCATGCGACACCACCACCGCTGTCATGTGGGTGCCATGGGTCAATTTCAGTGTGAGTTGGTCCACAACTGCAGTCATGATGGGGTCGAGTCCAGAGGTCGGCTCGTCGCTGAAAAGCAACTCGGGATCGAGCGCGAGCGCGCGCGCTAGCCCCACGCGTTTTTTCATTCCGCCGCTGATTTCGTCCGGTTTGAGATTTTCAAAACCAGTCAGGCCGACCATCTGAAGTTTTTGCTTCACAATCTCTTCAACTTCGTCAACTGACTTATCAGTGTGCTGCAAAAGCGGCAGCGCAACATTCTCGCCAACGGTTAGCGAGGCGAGCAGGGCGCCGGATTGAAATAGCATCCCGAATCGTTGCCGGACACGTATGATTTCATGTTCCTTCATCGTTGTGATTTCTTCACCAAAAAGTTTTACTGAACCTGAAGTCGGTTGCATGGACCCAATCATGTGCCGAAGCAATGTGCTCTTCCCGCAGCCGCTGCCGCCCATGATAACGAGCGTCTCGCCTCGATGAACGTTAAAAGAAATATCGTCGAGCACCGCACGATCCCCGAATGTCCGGACAAGATCAGTTACTTCGATGATGGGTCCTCCGTTCGCCTTCATGCACCAAAGAAAAAGATTCCGGTCAGAACGGCGTTCATGACCAACATCGACAGCAGCGCTTGCACGACCGAAGCCGTGGTTGCCTGGCCGACACCCTCCGCGCCACCTTGGACATTTAGCCCAGCATTGCACGCTATTGTGATAGCGATCCACGCAAAAACAACGCTCTTGATCATTCCCGAATACAAATCCCACGTATCTGCGCTTTGCAACGCGCGGAGCACGTAACCAGCGGTATTAAAATCAAGCGAGAAAGTGCATACGGCCCAGCCTCCTAAGATGCCGATGTAATTTCCAATGATCGTGAGCGCAGGTAGCATCACCAGCATCGCCAGAAAGCGCGGCACGACCAGATATTGAACCGGATTAATCGCCATTACTTCGAGCGCCTCGATCTCCTCGGACACTTTCATCGTTCCCAGCTCGGCTGCGACGGCCGAGCCGCTCCGCCCGATCACGATCACCGCGATTAAAACAGGTCCCATCTCGCGCAAGAGTGTCAGCATCACCAGATCGGGAATGTACATTTCGGCACCGAGGCTTTGGAGAGAATGGGCGGCCTGCATGGCCAGCGTCACGCCAACGCTAAACGCCGTCAGCGCGACCATCGGCGCAGCGCGCACTCCAATGAAGACCATCTGTCGGAAGATCGGCGCGATCTTGAAAAACTGTCCGGTGAACGGCGCGATCAAAATCCAGTAGAGCAGGCTGAGATTAAGCTGGATGTAATTTTTCAAATTATGGCAGTCTCGGACGCGCAGGATGACAAGACCGGCGCATCAACGAAAGCCGAAAATCTCAGCGCGCTGTTACATCGACTTGACCCCATCCGGCGCGCCGCCTACGGTTGGCTTTCTGGGAGCGGAAGGCAATGGCTCAAAGCGAAATCGAGGCCGTCCGCGCGTTGCTAAGTTCCAAGCCGCGACCTGTCGGGTGGCCTGAGCGACGCAAGCGCCTCGATGATGTCGGTTCCGTTTGGCCCGTAGCAGACGATGTGGAACTCGCTGCAGTCGATGTCAATGGGATGGCGGGGGAATACTCACTCGTACCCGGCAGTGATCCCTCCCGCATTCTGATGTTTTTCCACGGTGGTGGCTATTGCTCCGGTTCAATCCGGAGCCATCGTCGAATGGTGAGCGAGGCGGGCCGAGCCGCCGAAATGCGAACACTATCCATTGCCTATCGGCTGGCTCCCGAGCATCCGTTCCCCGCGGCGTACGACGACGCGCTGACGGCGTGGCGTTTTCTGCAGAATCAGGGCATTTCGGCTGCGCGCATCACGATCGGCGGCGACAGTGCGGGCGCCGGCCTCGCAGGAGCGTTGATCAACCGGCTGCGCGATGCACACGAGGAGCTTCCGGCTTGCGCGTGGCTTGTATCACCCTGGATGGATCTTACGATGTCTGGTTCAACGCTTGCCAGCAAGGACGCCGAAGATCCGATCATCCACAAGGGCTATCTGAATGAACTGGCCGACGCCTATCTATCCGCTGGGATGAATAGGAAAGATCCACGTGTTTCTCCTCTTTACGCCGATCTCAGGAGATTTCCCCCAATATTAATCCAAGTCGGATCTGCCGAGACGCTGCTCGATGATGCTACTCGCTTTGCGGCCAGCGCTGGCGCAGCCGATGTTCAAGTGACCCTGGAAGTCTGGCCGCACCTGATCCATGCGTGGCATCTGTGGAACGCTCATCTGGAACCCGGACGCCGCGCACTCGCAAGAGCCGGCGCGTTTATCCGGCGACATCTTTGAACTCTCAGTGGGTAGTGCTGCCGCACGAGTCAGCCAACCGGACTTTCGGACGAGTGCCTACGATTGACCCTCAACATGCGACGAGCGACTACAACAATCCCCGCTTTCGAAAGTCGACGAGATTTCCGCCAGACGAACGTTCGATCAGATCGATGGTAAATTTCAGCAGGCAAACTTCCCACGCATCGTCCACCCCTTGGATGACGGCGCTGAGCGGCTCGTTTGCGCTTTCCACACGGCGCTTTGTACGGCCAATGACGGCGTCAATCGAATCGCGGATCGTTTCTTCGGTCACATCAGTTTTGCGAAATTGAAACCCGTAGCGCAAGACCGCGATATTGCGCAAATGCTCGCGCAGTTGATCGACGTAGCGCTGCGCTTTGTCACCGAAACCCTCCAGCAAGAGGCGGCGATAATGCTCGGGCGTCAGAATCTGGGGACGCTCGGCGTGGATCTTCCCGTTGCGAATTCGAACTTGATCGACCCGATCCATTAGCTCCGAGATGAGATAAAAATTGAAACTAGTGCTGCCGAAGGTCGCGATCTGTCGCTCGGGAGCAACGATCACACTTGTGTTTTCAATTGCGTAATCGAAATCGTCCTTGTTCATGGCAGTGAAACAGATTAGCCCGCGCGGCGCTATATTTCAAAACGAGCGCCGCCAGGAGACTAGTGAAATTGCGAAAGAATGAAGGATGAATAGACCAGGCGCGCCGGGTAGGGACGCCGCACTGCGGCGTCCGGTCGGCGCAGCGTGCCGACCCTAGCATCTCCCCGCCTTGAGCTATGGACCTTGCGTTTGCTGTTGCTGGCCCTGTGGTGATTGAAAGAGCGACAGATATTGGCCGTATCCTTCTTCCTTCAATTTGTCCACGGGAATAAAACGCAGCGCCGCGGAGTTCACGCAGTAGCGTTCGCCGGTCGGTGCGGGGCCATCAGCGAAAACGTGACCGAGGTGCGAATCGCTTGTTTTTCCACGAACCTCAGTGCGCTCCATTCCGTGTGAAGAGTCCCTTTTTTCCACCACCTTTTCTTTTGAAATCGGCTTGGTGAAACTGGGCCAGCCCGTGCCACTGTCGAATTTGTCCAGTGAACTGAAGAGTGGTTCGCCCGTGATGATATCGACGTAAATTCCCGCTTGATGATTGTCCCAATAGGCGTTCTGAAACGGAGTCTCCGTTCCGCATTCGCGCGTCACGTAATACTGGTCTTTCGTTAACTTCCTTTGCAATTCGGCGTCATTCGGAACTGGTTTCGTCGGATTCATCTTCTCGTTCTCTATCTTTTGTGTCTGAGCATGACTAAACAAAATCGAGCCGACAATCACAATGATCGCGCCGATCAGCCCAAACCACAGGGTCTTATGCGACCCACGCTTGTGTGTTAAAAGTATGTTGTTCATTCCCGGAATTTGATCGACTTGTTCAGCAATTTATTTTACGCGCGAACGCCTTCTCTGGCAAATGCGCGAGAGTGAGATCGATCTCCTTAATTGAATTCGCAAACGAGCCGAAAAATGGCCGGGTGCAGCCTCTTCAAGCAGCGGCTTAACCACCGACGGGCACCGGAATTTTTAACCGACGAGAACGAAGGTAGCGAAGATGGCGGAATTCGCCCTTCGCTCTCTTCGCTTCCTTCTGTTCGTCATTCCGCATTTGGATTTCGTCATTTTTTCAATGCGCGTCCATTCGTCTTAATTCGTAGTTGCCGTAGCCAACGGCAGCGGCCACATCGATCGATCTCAATTCTGCCGCCCAGCTTCAGGGACGCGAATGTAGCGACGGAAGACGAGCAATCCAATCGGCGCGACCGACGCTGCCAGAGCAAAGATAAGCCACATCGTCCCGGAATGCCGCGGACCGTGTGCGGGACAAAAGGCCGCTAACAACCATCCCCCGGTTCCGACGAGCAGTTTTCCGATAAGAAATGGAATGTAGGATAGCGCGCCGTAGGACGCCTCCTGACCTTTTGGAGCAATTGCGGCTGCGTACTCATAGACGCGGGGTGAGTAGAAAGCTTCGCCGATTGAGAAGATCGATATGTAGATCGCGATCATCATGTAGTAGGGGTGAATACTTCCCTGTACTCCCAGATAACCGTGACCAATCCATTGCCCAATGAAACCTTGGGCCGATCGTTGAAACCACGGAGTCGGTAAGGCCATAACAAAAACAGATGCGGCGCAAATCGCTCCGCCTACGACCACCATTCTGTAGGCTGAATATTTTTGCGTGAGCGCGCCAATGATTGGCACCAGAATGATGATGAGGATGTAATTGATATTCGAGAGGTGACCGATCGGAGCGCCATTCCCTAGCTCGCGGATACCGAATTTCGGAAACACGTAGTCCATTTGTAGGAAGATCAGCTTCAGAAATCCGATCAAGAGAAGAAAAGCAAGGAGCCGGTAAAAGTCGGACTGGCCGAGTAGCCGCCGAAATAGCCGGACAGTATCGCCAGCAGCGTCGCGGACAGTTAGCCAGATACGGTCGCTGAGCGAGCCTGTGCCGTACTTTACGGGTTCAGCGTCGAACCTGACGCCTTCGTCTGTCGCTTCGGCTCCTCTGCGCAGAAAATAAATTGTCGGAAAAAGCAGTACCTCGAAGCCGAGGCTCACGAGGAAAAGCGTGCGATAAGTCGTTATGTGCAATCCAAGGAGATTTAAATAGCCATACTCGCCTAACGAATGGCGCACGTAGTCGAAAATGCTGCCAGCAATCAGATAGCCAACGTTCATCACCATGTAGATGATTGAAAAGGAGATTGAGCGTTGTTGTGTCGTCGAATATCGCCGCGCCGCCGCGATCAGCACCGGCGTGCCCAGTGCTTCGCCGATGACCAAGGGAAACAACCCGCCGGCGAGCGCCAGCCAGGGTATCGTCGTAAACACCATCGTCGCGCGAGCAACCAGACAGATAATGACACCGAGAAAAAAAGTTCGGCGAAGGCCAAACGCGTCGGTAAAAGAGCCAGCTAACAGCGTAAACACGGTCATCGCCGGCGCCCAAACCCACCCGATCAAAGCGCCCGCTGCTTGATCGCTGAACCCGAGATCTGACGAAAGCCACAAGATCAGCGTCTTATTCGTGATCGAGTACGCCGAGATGATTAGCAGCTTTATCAGGAACGTGAGCCACAACTCGCGTTGAGCTCCCCTGAGGACGGTGAATTTCGCGAGAAAACCGAGAAGACCTGTCGCTGCGACCGGAGGGACGCCCTCTTCTGGCACGAATGCCGCTTTGGTTGTTTCTCCCACGGTTTTTCTCCCACGGTTTTGAACTTCAGCTAAAACATTTCCGCGACAAATGCGCGCCGGTCGAATGATGCCGAAAGGTTACATCCGGCAGGACGAATCTCGATTCACGCTCTAACGAATCACGTTACAACAGATTGTCGATGTACGTTTGGCGATCGAACGGCGCGAAATCGTCGAGTTGCTCCCCTGTGCCTACAAAGCGCGTTGGAATTCCAAGTTCATCCTGAATTGCGACGACGATGCCGCCCTTGCCGCTGCCGTCGAGTTTGGTGACGATGAGACCAGTGAGTCCGAGCGCGCTATGGAATTCGCGCGCCTGGCTGAGCGCATTACCGCCAGTCGTAGCATCCACTACCAGCAATGTCTCATGGGGCGCGTCCCGGTCGTGTTTGCCGAGAGTGCGTTTCACCTTTTGCAGCTCAGCCATCAGGTTTGTTTTTGTGTGCATTCGGCCAGCGGTATCGCACAGAAGGAATTCCATCTTGCGGCCGGCGGCCGCCTGATACGCCTCATAACAAAGCGCAGCCGGATCGGCATTATATTGGCCCCGAATCATTTGGACCCCGAGTCTTCTTGCCCAAACATCGAGCTGCTCGATGGCGGCGGCGCGAAACGTATCGGCTGCCGCCAGCATTACACTATGCCGATGGATTGGTAGTGGCGATTGACCCCAATCGCCCGCGGGCGGTTCAGGTGAACCGCCCCTACCCCGATCTTGCTGCAGATAACGCGCCAGTTTCGCCGTTGATGTGGTTTTGCCAGTGCCGTTTACCCCCAGGAGCAAAATCACTTTCGGTTTGGCAGGCAGCGGACGAATGGACGGCAGATCGGGCGGCAGAATGCGGGCAATTTCTTCGCGTACCACTTTCACCACGTCATTTATTCCCATCAATGACCACGCTTCCCGTTCTTGCAGCGTTTTGATAATGCGAGTGGTCATCGGCACGCCGAGATCCGCGCGAATGAGCGACTCCTCGAGCTCGTCCCAGTTGATTGGTTTGCCGGCGAACTTGTCGACGAGCGATTGGAGGAATTTCATTTGTTTGCTGTAACCGCTTCGCTCTGCGAAGCGCGACACTGACGTGTTTAGCACACCCGCACCACGTCGCCCAGAGGTCGACGACTACAGTTCCTTTCGTGCTGGCTCGCGCGCGGGTCGGGTCAGATCTTTTCGTACCCGATCGAGAATACCGTTGACGAAACGTCCTGATTCCGCGCCGCCGAAAGTCTTTGCAAGCTCGATCGCTTCATTGATTGAGACAACCGGCGGGATATCGTCGCGATAAAGCATCTCGTAGATCGCGAGCCGGAGAATGTTACGATCGACTGTCGAGATACGACGGAATTCGTAATTTGCGCAATAACGCCGGATCCGTTCATCGATTTCCGGCAGATGTGCGACCATTCCTTCGATGAGTGGCTGGGCAAACTCGCGAACGCGTGGTGTTGCCGGACAAAATTCCCAGAAATCCTCGATCCGCTCGGGCCCTTCGCCATGCTGAAGATCGCGCCAGAAATGGTATTGGACCGCCGCTTCGCGCGCTCGTCGCCGCTTGCCCATAGAAATCAGCTTCTGCGAAGCTCCGACATGACGCTGGTGACTTGCACTGCCGCGCGCGCGGCCTCGGTCCCGCGATTGATTCTATTTTCGATGCAACGCTCGCGCGCTTGAATTTCGTTATCAAAACTGAGCACGACATTGATTACCGGCACACGGTGATCAACGGCGATCCGCTGGAGGGCGTCCGTCACGGAGCGGCTCAGATTTTGTGCGTGGTTCGTTTTTCCTTTCAAAATTACCCCGCAGGCGATGATCGCGTCGACCTTTCCCTGGGAGGCGAGTTCGCGCACAACCACGGGAATCTCGAATGCCCCGGGCACTCGCTTGACGGAGATCGTCGCGCGCGGCGCGAGAATACGCAATTCTTTCTTGGCATTATCGACCAGACCCTGCACATAGCGCGGGTTAAATTGACTCGCCACGATGAAGAACGTGCGTTTCCCGTCAACGATGCGAGGACGAGGGGGGACGGATTTCAACATTCAATTTCAGATTTTCAATCCGTTCGTGTCGACTGACAGTGGCTTCTGCTAGCAGCCAAACGGAGTCCCAAAGCTCTAATCACAGCAGGTGCCCCATCTTCACTTTCTTCGTCTCAAGATATTTGGCGTTGTGCGGATTGGCTTCGCTACGAATCGGCACCTGTTCTACCATCTCCAGGCCGTAACCTTCGAGTCCGACAACTTTCTTGGGGTTGTTGGTCAGAAAACGGAACTGGCGGACCCCAAGATCGAAGAGGATTTGCGCACCGAGGCCGTAATCACGCAAATCGCTTGGGTAACCGAGCTTGGTATTTGCCTCCACCGTATCGAGTCCTTCCTCTTGCAATTTGTAGGCGTGAATTTTTGCGGCCAACCCGATGCCGCGGCCTTCCTGCCGCATGTACACCAGAACGCCGTTGCCTTCTTCCTGGATTTGCCGCAGAGCCGCATGCAATTGATTTCCACAATCGCATCGGCGTGAACCGAAAACGTCGCCGGTGAGACATTGGCTATGCACGCGCACCAGTATCGGTTTGTTCTTGTCGATCTCACCTTTCACCAGCGCGAGATGATGCTGGCCATCGAGCTTCGCGCGGTACAAGTGTAAATCGAAATCGCCGTAATCGGTCGGCATTTTTATGATCTGTTCCAGCTCCACGAGCTTTTCCCGGACGCGGCGATGCGCGATCAAACTTTGAATCGTGCAAATCCGAAGTCTATGCTTTTTACGGAACTCCATCAGCTCTGCCAACCGCGCCATCGTGCCGTCGTCATGCAGAATCTCGCAAAGCACTCCGGCCGGTTGCAGCCCAGCCATGCTCGCAAGATCGACAGCCGCCTCAGTGTGACCAGCCCGGCGCAGTACGCCGCCATCCTTCGCCCGGAGGGGAAAGACATGACCGGGTTGCACGAGATCTTCGGGCGCGGATTTTGGATTGGCAATCGCCAAGATCGTCGTCGCGCGATCGTATGCGCTGATTCCGGTAGTGACGCCGCGCGCCGCGTCCACTGAAACAGTAAAGTCTGTGCGATACATTTCGCGGTTTTGCGCCACCATTCGTTGGAGACCAAGCTGCTGGGCGCGTTCGTTCGAGAGGGGCGCGCAAATCAAGCCGCGCCCATGTGTGGCCATGAAGTTCACCGCTTCCGGCGTTACTTTTTCGGCGGCCATTACTAGATCGCCTTCGTTCTCGCGGTCGGCGTCGTCTGTCACGATCACAATGCGACCTTTCGCGATATCGCTCACGACATCATCGATCGTATCGAACTGAAATGTCTCCTTCGCCTGTGAAATCATCGGATTAATACCATTACTGCCGCCACAGCTATGAGCAACTCTTACTCTTGCTCGTGATCGGTCAATCGTCCCTACCTGATGCCACGATCGCATCCGGATGATACATGTCGTGATTGCTTCCCTGAAATTCGGCTTTGAGTTTCACTTTGAACCGCGCGAGATCGACAAGGTCCCAGCGGGTGAACTTCCAACGTGCATTTTTTCCACGTGGCTCATGCTCAAAACCCACAATGAAATGCACCGCATCATCGCGCACTTTGTTCGTCGCGATTTTTGGCTCGAAATAGAACGTGCGAAAGCTGCTATCGCGGCTTCCAGCTGCGTAAAGTTTTGCATCCAGATAGAAAACGCGTTTGCTTGCAACATCGACAATCCGTAGATCGGGATAACCAGAACGCATCACGCGGTCCTGCGCGGTATGTGGGAAATCGCAGGTCAATCGCGGCGTTGAGTTGAGCAACTCGCGCAATGTATCTTCAAAATGACCGCTGACTTCGTTGATGCGCAGAATGCGTTGAATTACACTGTCCGGCGCATTCATTTGCTTCATCGTCTCGTCGCACGCTGCGCTAATTTGCTTGATTACGCGCTGGTCCGTTTCGTTTTTGCCGTCAACCGCCAAAACATGTTTGCCCGTCGTGTCGAGAATCACTTCGGCGAATGGAATCCCGCGCAATTGTCGATCTTCATCAAGCAGCCACGGGATCAATTGATCGACCGGCGCTTTTGCTGAGTCCACAGGCGTAGCCCCATTTTCTTGCGCGAAACATTTCACGACGCACAAACCGATGGCGACAAGAATCGAGATGCGAAGCATTGTTTGATTCAAGATTCAAAATCCCCGCCTGCAATTGAGCAAGAGCAAACGAATGGCGGTCCAGCAGCGATTGCTTTTTCTCCCGAAGTGAGGATTGCGCACAGGCGGAAAAAAGAAAATGCTACACGCCAGATGGCCACCATCATGATGGACAGATCAGAGAAAATTTTTGTCGCCGGTCATCACGGTCTTGTGGGCAGTGCTTTGATCCGCCACCTTGAAAGTGAAGGTTTCCATAATCTGCCGAGGCGCGACCGGTCGCAGCTTGATTTGGCCGATGAGCGGGCCGTGCAGAGTTTCTTCGCGGTAGAAAAGCCATCGATCGTGATCGTCGCTGCGGCAAAGGTGGGCGGCATCAAGGCGAATAACGATTTCCCGGTCGAGTTTCTGTTCGATAACTTGCGGATGCAGAACAATATCATTCGCGCCGCCCACGAAGCCGCCGTGCGGAAACTGCTATTTCTTGGAAGCTCCTGCATTTATCCCAAGTTCGCGCCGCAGCCGATTCCAGAAACAGCTTTGTTAAGCGGTCCACTCGAGCCCACCAATGAAGCTTACGCAATCGCAAAGATTGCCGGTATCAAACTGTGCCACGCCTATGCACGCGAATATGGCGCGAACTTTATTTCGGCGATGCCGACAAACCTTTTTGGACCGAATGACAATTTTGATCTGGATACGTCACACGCGCTACCTGCGCTTTTGCGGAAAGCGCATGAAGCGAAAACAAGCGGTGCTCGCGAAGTTGTGGTGTGGGGATCGGGCAGGCCGCGCAGGGAATTTTTGCATGTGGACGATCTAGCTTCCGCATGCCTCTTTCTTCTCGAAAATTATGATTCACCAGAGATTATCAACGTCGGGTGCGGAGAGGACATTTCGATCCGCGAACTTGCCGAGTTGATTTGCGATGTCGTCGGATTTACTGGCGAACTTGCCTGGGACGGGACCAAACCAGATGGCACACCTCGAAAACTTCTCGATGTCACCAAGCTGCATAACCTCGGCTGGCATGCAACGATTCCGCTTCGCGACGGCATCGCTCAGACCTACGATTGGTTTTTGAAAAATGTGGCACACTGAAGGCCATATATGTCGATGAAGAAATTACGTGTTGGCGTCGTGGGTGTTGGTGCTATCGGAAGCAATCACGCGCGGCTTTACGGGGAAATTCCGTCGGCCGAGTTTACCGCGGTGTATGATATTGATCTGCCCAAAGGGAATGCGATCGGAAGAAAATTCGGAGCGGTACCGGCAAAATCGCTGGATGAATTCATTGAGATGGTTGATGCCGCTTCGGTGGCTACGCCGACCAACACGCACTTCGATGTTGCCCGGTCTCTGCTTTCGCGTGGCAAGCATTTGCTAATCGAGAAACCCATTACAGAAAAAACGGCGCATGCCGGTAAGTTGGCCGAATTAGCGGCGCGAAGGGGCCTCATTTTGCAGGTTGGTCATGTCGAGCGGTTCAATCCAGTTTTAAGCGCGCTCGAAAAACATCTCACCCATCCGCGCTTCATCGAAGCGCATCGGCTCTCGCCTTATCCCAAGCGCAGCACTGATATCGGTGTAGTTCTCGATCTTATGATTCATGATCTCGAAATCATTTTGCATTTCGTGCGTTCGCCGGTGAAGAAGATCGACGCGGTTGGTGTCCCGGTTTTAAGCCGCGGTGAGGACATCGCAAACGCGCGGTTGCGTTTCGAGAATGGCTGCGTGGCAAATGTTACTTCGAGCCGGATCAGTCCCGAGCAAATGCGTAAGATTCGGATTTTCCAGGAAGACGCATACCTTTCGCTGGATTATCAAAATCAGAGCGGAGAAATCTATCGACGCGCTGGAGGACGGATTACGCGCGATAAAGTTGCGATCGAACGCGAAGAGCCGCTCAAACGTCAGCTCACTTCGTTTATCGAGTGTGCGAGCACCGGGCGCGAGCCGCGCGTATCGGGGTTCCAGGCGACGGCGGCACTCGAGCTGGCAGTTAAAATAACAAAGCGGATCGCCTCGAGTGTTTAATTCCGATCCTGGAGGGATTGTCGCGCGATGCTGTAGTCGCGTCGCTCCGTCGCAGCGCATTAGAAGCCTCGGAATACGACGCCAGAGCGGCGGGGCTGCAAGTTGAAGTGCCGGAGATGAAATCCAAGACGATCTATTTTGTCGCAGGAGAAGTGAGCGCGGATAATCATGGGGCAGCGTTGCTGCGTTCGCTGCGCGAGTTCAACACTGGTCTTAACTTTATAGGGCGTGGCGGCCCGCAAATGAGAATCATCGCTGGGGAGCAATTCAAAAATTGGATCGGCAACGCAGCTGTCCTTGGTTTGTGGGAAGTAGTCCTGAAATACGGTTATTTTCGAAAGCAATTTCGCGAAACACTGAAAGAAATTGAAGAGAGCAAACCTGACGCGGTCGTGTTGATCGATTACCCGGGGTTTAATTTGCGCCTCGCGCGCGCATTGCGGAAGCAATCGCCGCACCAAAAAATAATTTACTATATCAGCCCACAAGTCTGGGCTTGGAATCGTGGCCGCATCGAACAGATGGCGCGCTTTCTCGATCTGGTGCTCTGCATCTTTCCTTTCGAGGCGGACCTCTACAACCAATCCGGCCTGCGCGCAGTATTTGTTGGTCATCCCATGATCGAAAGGCTACGCGCTCAGAAGATCAACATTGAGCGCGATCCGAATTTACTCGGGCTTTTTCCGGGCAGCCGGTTGCGGGAAGTGCGAAAAATTTTTCCAGTTATCCTCGAAAGTGTGCGTCAACTTCAAAAGCAAACCCGGAATATGCGTTTCGAAGTCGCAGCGGCCTCGGCGGAACTTGCTCGAAAAATGACGGAAATGCTCGATCAACGTCCGCCGGATCGACAAGTCATTGAAATCAAGGTCGGCGAGACGGCGGCAATTATGCAGCGCGCATTTGCCGGAATTGTAGCCTCAGGCAGCGCCACGCTTGAGGCTGCTTATTTCCAGTTGCCATTTGTGCTGATTTACAAGGTGGCGTGGCCGACTTATCTGGCGGGGCGACTCGTGGTGAAGGTGAAATATCTTGGCATGCCCAACGTGCTCGCGGATAAAGAAGTGGTTCCCGAGTTCATCCAACATCGGGCAAAACCGAGCAGCATCATTCAAGCCGTGCGGCGGTTAATAGAAAACGCACATGCGCGCGAGCGGATGATTTCCGAGTTCGATACAATCGCTGGTAAGCTAAGCGAAAGCGGAGCGAGTGAAAAAGCTGCGCGCGCGATTATCGAAGAGATCGACGCAAAGATCGACATGAAACGAGTTAACTAATCACGCGATGAGAATCTGGGATATTTCACGAACGCTTTCGAACGAGCTGGCGGAATGGCCGGGTGACGAACCGTTTCATTTTCAATTGACGAAAACGATAGCGGAAGGCCAAAGCGTCAATCTTGGCACGATTGAAATGAGTGTGCACAACGGCACCCACGCCGACGCACGATTTCATTTCGACACAAAGGGCGAATCGATCGAGAAAGCGCCACTTGAGATTTATTTGGGCCGTGCGGTCGTTGTCGATCTTAGGGAAGCTTTCTCGCAGTCGAAAGGAAAACACCTGATCACAATCGAAGATTTCCAGCCGCATTCTGAAGAAATCGCGGAGACCTCGCGGGTTCTGGTTAAAACTGGCCGATGGAGCAACTCCGCCGTTTTCCCAAGTGAGATTCCGGTGATCGCAGCGGACATCCCGGCGTGGCTGCAAAAAAATGGAGTCAAGCTTCTGGGGTTGGATCTACCGTCCGTGGATGAAATCGATTCGAAATCGTTGCAGAATCATCACGCGCTGGCTGCCGCGGGCGTTGCCATTGTTGAATCGCTCGATTTGAGTGGCGCCGGGGCGGGCATCTATGATTTCGCGGCGTTGCCTCTGAAGATCGCAGGGGGCGATGGCGCACCGATGCGTGCGGTCCTCTGGCGCGATTAGCTCGCGTTGTAAACATGGAGCTTTCCTGGATGGAGAATTTTCTTCAGGACAAGCGGACCGTCTGGATCGTTGCTGCCGTCACCATGCTTTTGTTTCTTATCGCCAATTTGCCGTGGCAGCTCGATGATTACGACCAAGCGAAGCAGGCGTTCACCTCCTTTGAGATGATCAAGGAGGGACACTGGTTCTATCAGCGGACGCCGCACGAACACGTCGCGACGAAGCCGCCGTTGGTCGGATGGGTTTCGGCCGGTGTTTTTGTATTAACGAAATCCTGGGATGTGGCGTGGCGTTTGCCGTCGTTTCTTGCCGCGATTGGCATTATGATGTTGTTGTTTCGCGCTGCGACTTCGGTTTATGGATCGACTGGCGACTTGATCGCGCTCGGCGCGTTCGGATTGAATCTGCTGAGTCCACGCCTCGCAACACTCGTCCGCACCGACATGCCGTTGGCGCTCGTAATTTTTCTTATCGGTTTGTTGATTTGGCAGAAAATTCAAAGGGAAGAAGCGTGGAAGCCGCAGGATCGCGTTTACATCTTTGCGCTGCTCACGGTCGCAATGTTGATCAAGGGACCGATTGTTTATGCGTTTTTACTTCCGGGGATTGGCATGTTTGAGTGTTGGCGGCACAAGAGCCAGGCGTTCTCGGCGTGGTCTGGCTGGTGGCCGTGGGTTGCGTCGTTCGGAATTTTTCTCCTCTGGGTGATCGGTGGCATTCTGTTTATGCCCGGTTTTTTCGATGAAGTTGTCGTGCGCGAATTCGCGGCGCGTTTTGCTGAAACAATTCATCGACCGCAACCGCTGTATTTTTATCTGCCGCATCTGTTGCACAAATTTGCTCCGTGGAGCGCGTTGATGATCGCAGTCGCGATTCTCGGCCTTGCTTCGCGTCGATGGAAAATTCGCGCTGCGTTCCGCGAGATGTCAGCCGAAACTTTCTGGTTGCTTTGCTGGACTCTCGGCGGCTTGCTGGTGATGTCATTGATTCCGTCAAAACGCGTCGATAGAATTTTTCCGATTATTCCGCCACTTTGTTTGCTGCTCGCCGCGCAAGTCAATGGTAGGGTCGGCGCGCTGCGGCGACCGGACGCCGCAGCGCGGCGTCCCTACTTGGCCATTGCGTTGACATTCGCAATCCTCCTTACCGGCGGCTACACAATTTCGAAAGTCATTGCCGGATATCGCGATCATCGCGACGCGCTGGTCGTCTTTGGGAGAGAAGTTCGTCGCGAAGCGGAAAAGCATCATTGGCGTTACGAAGTCGTTTCCGCGAAGGACGAAGGGCTGCTTCTATATCTTTGGGAAACGCATTTCATCAAGCCAGATCGCGCGGTTATTGAATGGAATCGTGGAAATCTCGACGCGCTGGTAGCGTCCACAGAGAAGGCGCCCGCTCTGCTGCGCGACCTTAACGGCGCTGCGCACTCTCAATTGAAATCAGACGAGAGAAAAGAAGAGCAGGGGATGGGTTACATCTTAATTAAGCGCCTGGTTACTCCCTAGCTAGTCGCCCTGCTGAAGCCAGGCGTAGCGCTTGCCATTCCAGCAGATCAGCGCGCTGCCTGCCTCGCTCTTACTCACGAGAAGCGCGTCTCCCTGAAACTGAGGGACACTTCTCTCACCAGCTCTTCGAGCTTTGGAATACAACTGCCAGGAGTCCATCCACTCGAAGTCATCACCACCATTGCCTATGGCAGTCCCGGCGCCAAGAATTGTTACCTTGTTGGTCGCCCCATGAATGATCGCAATCCCGAGCTTGCCGGTCGAGCGTTGCTTCACTAGCGCGGCTACGTCAATCTTGCCGTCGGCATTGAAATCCCCGTGCAGATAAAATGGGTTCAGGCGAAACGAGACATCGTAGTTCTTAGCGAGCGGACCATTCGTGATGGCTTTCTCAATCGCCTCAGGAATGTTATTAAGTTGGGTAGCCGCGTCCGGCGGTGGCGACCACGAGAGTTCGGATTGTGTGATGGCTTTCGTCGTTAAATCAACCTGGTAGGTCTTGCCGCGTTCGGATGTAACCATCAGCGTGCCATCTCGAATCTCCAACGCTTTAATGAAAACCCACTGAACGTCTTCCTCCAGCTTCGGATCAATGCGGTTTGTAAAGACCGTCAACTCCCAGAGTTTCTTGTTAGTGCGCACATCCCACGCCTCGATGTATGCGCGGCGACCATCGTCCTTCGGCGCAATATATCGAATACCCTGATCGATCACTGGCTCGACCTTCGCGGGCGCGCCCCGCTTGGCAAAGACCAAACAGGGCACGAGCACAGCCGCACACACAATGAGAACGCCTCGTGTCATATGCAAAAACGCTAACAAGAATGGAATAAACGGGAAGCGAGAGACATAGAAGGCCCCGACGTTGGGCTAGCGATTCTGTGAACGAGTAGCGTAAGCATCGCGTTTGCTTCGCAGCTTGCACTCAAGCCTGTCGAGGGGGGAGAAGATAAGACACGCCAGTTCAGTGTTTTTTCCAAAGAAGATACTGGGGATTGCCATCACCTCGCAACCGGGAACGGCGCGCACGCCAGCAACCACCAACGAGGCACCGAAAAAGGTAACAGCTGCGAGCTGACCCTTTCCATGGCCAAGGATTGGTAACCCCGAACCACTAGCAACATACAACGCGACGAGCAACCCGTTCGCCACGACGGCCCCAAAGCACGGGCCAAAGGCGACGATGCGCCGCGATACAATGATATGGATGAGGCTGTAGACGCCAGTCAACCCGAGCATCAGCAGCAACGAGCCCACGGATACTCGCAGCGGGACTTGGAAGTAAACAGGCGCCACGTAAACCAGCAGTACGAGGCCGAGTAGGATGCGAAGCGCACGTCCCACCGGCGGCGCGCGGCGAGGTTGTTGGGACAACGTCTGAGAATCGAGGGAGCCTTTAGTCAATTTGTATGCCCCTTCCGCGATCCCTTAACGAGAAGCGGTTCAGCTACGGCGGGCAGGGCCGAGCGTTCGTAACATCGAGAAGTGTTTCATAAAATCAAATTTAGTCATCGCGCCCGCCGACGCGACTCGCGCGCCCACACGAGGCGCGACGGATGCTCGCGTTGGCTCTACTGAGTGGTTAGCTCTTTGTTTGCCAGCTTTGAGAACTTCTCCTCGATACCTTGCTGGATGCGCTCGCGTTTGATGTCGTCTTTCTTCTGTTTCAGCATCGAGATCAGCTCGCTCATCCGATCAGCGAGATCGGTGTTCGCTGTTCTCCACTCGCTCTTACTTCTGAAAGTGGCGTTGGGATAGATGGTCTGTAAATCAGGTATGCGGCGACCTTCTTTCTGGACTCTCTCTACCACCTTCGCGAGTCCATTCGTATCTCCAAAAGCATAACCATTGATGTAAGTCCCCACCAGCTGAAAGAAGGCATTCTGGGCATGTAACAATTCGAACCCAACGCTACCGATGCTGCCCATCTTACTCTGATCTAGAAGACGTCCAAACTGCCGACCTCGATACTGAGCGGAATAAAACCAATAGACCGCTTCCTTTCGGTAACTTAGGTCGTAAAGCCGAATCGCTGCGACATAGAGCTCTGGGAACGTGAGCTGATCCCAATCTTTCTTCATCCTGGCTATCGTGGTAAGAAATTCGTCTTCCTTTGCCGACGCCAGGCCCGAACTAAACCGGCCAACGCTTACGGATGGACCTTTCGAGTTGTAATATGGCGTGACGTAGACATCAATGTGCGAAGGGTCGCTTACTGGCTGTATCGCATCCAAAGAGAACCATGCCAGGTTTATGATGCAGAGCGCGAGGAGTAGTTTCTTCATCCTTTTAGGTCACGAGAATAAGATCAGCCATCGCTCCCGCCCACGCAACTTCGACGTGCAAGCCGCCAGGCGCTAGAACCATCTCATAAATAGAGAGCGGGTGCGTTGCCAAAGATTCATCGTCATTAATACGTGCTGCAAGGTGGAAGCTCTGATGAGCCAATCCACTCTCTCTGCGGTCGGTCTTTGATGATCTTATAGCCATATACAATATCTGCGCGACGCACGACCAACGATTTAATTTGGCCTTTCAAGATGACACCTTTCGGACCAGCGAGCGAACTTTCCATCACTTTCACGCTGCCCTTGATCTCCTCCTCAGCGATATCTCTATATCCGGCTTTGGAGAATGCTTCTTTGAGCCGCCCCTGAGATGTCCGCCAATTCCATTCGGTCGAAGGTATCGCAAGATCATCACTCTCGATCGTATCCCACTTGCCAGATGCCGCTGTGAGTCTTATACGAAAAGCTTTTCCACTGCTCTGATCGATAGGACAAAACTGCACCAGGCCGAAGGCCGACTCTGCTAGATCATCTCCGGGCTTGACCCAACCCTGCGAAATCAACTGAATTCGATAACGGGATTGCTCTGCCTCATATTCCCCATAGAACCTGAATCCTCTGTCGAAGGAACAAGAACCCGCCAGCCTCCAGATGGGTTTTGGCGGCGGTGCGCGGCGCATGGGTGCCGTCGCCCGTGGCAAAGCATCGCCAGGCTTGGCGATGGAAACCGTGGTCGTGAATCCGTACCGGCGAGCAGTTCCTATCTTGCCCTGACCCTAGCCGAGTCGCTTCCGCCGAGGTTACTCGTGACGGTTATGCTCCTCGGATTGGCGATTCCCGTGAATCTGGCGGTGTAGTTGCCCCCACCTCTGTTCATCATCGTCCCAAGGATCTCGCCCGTTCTGGTCACGGAGACGGTCAACGTCGCCGTGTCGCTTGTATCGGTCGCCTGAACGGTAAGCTGGCTGGTCGAGGTGGTATACTGTGCGCGAGTGATCTGCACGGTATCGGTGGCCTCGGTCACCGTGACCGATCCGACCATACCACAGCAGAGGCCATGCGGAGTACAAAAGTAATGGAAGGTCCCCTCTGTGGTGAAGGTCACGCTAAAAACAAATCCGCTATTTTGAATACCGGAATCCCATAACCCATCGGGATTCCCCGGTGTACCGGAGGTCGAGCTGTGGCCGCTCGCGGCCCAGGTCCATTGAACGGTGTCCCCCACATGAATCGTTACATCCTGCGGTGTGAATTTTAACCCGTTAGCTCCCACCTGCACCTGGATGGTGTCAGCCCTCGAACTCAGCAGTGAAATGATCGCTGCGCAGCAGACGACAAATGCGGATTTGATATGATGTTTCATGTATTCTCCTCCTCGCGTCCTCGTCGATAGTCGTCTCGTTTCCAAATGCAAATACGATTTCGTAACAATTCCGTTCTTTCCACGAGCCGCAGATGGATTGAATGGAGGCCAAACCGAGCGGCATCTTTCCTGGAAGACCAGCTCCATAGAAACTGATCTATTACGAGGCTTATCCAGAAGAAGCCGACGCTCTCGGACCGGAACGCTACATCAAGAGCGGTGCTGGCAGAAGATTTCTAGGAGCACAGCTTGCGGACCATCTGAGAAAGAATCCGATTAGATCAACCCATGAGCCGCGTAAACGATGGGAACGTGGCTTCGCCTGATATTGCACGACGCGCGCCATGCGGACGAAGTCTTTACGTGGATGATTTATACCCACGTGCTCAACAGCCGGGTATTGGGATGAAAAGTCCGCTGATTAATTGCAGCCGCCCGAATGGCTGCGGGTAAGATGGGTCGCGCGCTTCAGCTAATCTTGGCCAGCTCGCGGTCGACTCGCGCGGGCGCCGAGTTCGGTTTGCGTCGCAAAACGAAATAAAGGAACCAGACAATGAAACAATTGACCGCGAGAATGAGCACGGCAGCCAGACTGGGATGATGCCAGATGTGGCGGACCTCAAGCGGAATCAAGGCCGCAGTCGCAAATATCATTAACAATTCCGCCCACCGTTGCTGCATATAGACGCCGATTCCCTCGGTAAAAAGGACTGCGGTATAAAAAAGCGCCAAAAGACCAGTGGCGCGCAACACGCCGCCTGCAAGCACGGCTTGTAGGTTGTTGAGCAAGTAATGGACGGCTTTGCTGTGCTCCAGCAGAATCTCGTCGGCGGTCCAGTTCGACAGTGCATCCATCCACCGGGTCCGCGCGTTTAGGAAAAGCAGCGAAACACCAAGCAGAAGCACTAGGACGCCCTTGGCGATCTTGAAAAGCGCGATGAGCTTAAGATAGCGATGGCGACGCGGCTCCTGGACAATTGCAGGAACGTGCGCCGGATTACTCATTGCCGAACTGTTCGCTCAAACTGATTCATTGCGCAATGATCGGCCTTTCCCGGCAGCAAATTTCCAATTTGTTGCCGTCGGGATCTTCAAAGAAAAATGCGTAATAGCCTGGGCTGTAGCCCTCGCAGATTTCCGGACCTTCCAAATTCTTGCCGCCTGCTTCGCGCACCAGTTCCACGATGCCATCGACTTCGTCGCGCGTGTCGGCCCAGAATGCGATGCGTGTTTCGTTTGGTGTGTGATTTTTATCCTGGGTAAAACCAAAAAATTCCGAGGGCTTATCGCCGCCCGTGGAATAAAACGTATGGAAATCGTCACCTGGGCTTTCGTGAACAAATCCAAGTTGGGGCAGGAATTTTCCGTAAAACTTTCTTGCGACTTCCATGTCCTTCACTCGTAAATCAATGTGATCAAAGCAGCGTGTTTTCATTTTGTGATTGGCAATTTTCGATTCGAGCGCCGAATCATCAGTTTCAATCCCGACCAGGTTTGATCAATCGCGCACACTTTTATATCGACGAACCCGAGAGGCAGTGCAACCGCGCGAATCACATCTTCAGTCACATCGGCTGGTACTCCAGCCGATTTTTTCGGCCACGAAACCCAAACTGTTCCGGTGTCTGCGACTTTCTCGCGCAACATCGGCAATTTCTCTTCCAATTCGCTGCGGCGCGTCGTGAAAAAGTGAACGAAGCTCGATCCACTTCCGATCCGATCGGAAAACTCAAGACCGTCTGCGCCGCGGCCGAGCAGCTTTCGGTAATTCGCCGGTTCGTTGATGACGATAACGTTCATCGCCGGTTTTATTCCGAGTTTCTGTGTCAGTGGTGTTCCCGAATAACCGGTCATTTTGAAGTGCTTTAGCGGAGCAGCAGTTATTTGCAAGATTGGCGGCGCAATGCGACTAGCGAGCAACTTGTCCACTCGAAAAAAGATCGACAGTTGGATTTGTAGCGCAGCGCTGGCGGGGTTGGTGTTTCTCGTACCAGCTTGTGGACGGCGGAGCAGCTCGGTTTCAGGAATCATCGAAGTGGACGAAGCGCATGTGGGGCCGCGTGCGGGGGGGCGCGTAGAGAAGATTTTTGCCTGGGAAGGCGATCATTTGCACGAAGGCCAATTGATCGTGCAACTGGATGCTTCCGAACTGCGAGCGCGGCGCGATCTCGCCGCCGCACAAATTGACACGGCCATCCACGACGCGGATTCGCAACAGGCGCAGCTGGAGTTTCTGCGCGATGATGCCCGGCGCCAGCAGGATCTGCTGAAGCGCAAAGTCGTTTCTCCGAATGACGCCGAGCGCGCCGCGAGCTCTGCGAACGCGCAGGAGAAAAACGTCCAAGCTGCCCGGATGCGTGTGACACAAGCGCGCGCCCAGCTTGCCGACATCGATGCGCAGTTGGCGGAAATGCAGGTCCTTGCGCCCACCGATTCAATTCTGGAGGTGCTCAGCGTGAAAGTGGGCGATGTGCTGCCGGCCAATCGCGAAGCCGCCACGCTGCTGCTGATTCAGCATCTTTGGGTGCGGGTTTACGTGCCGGAGACCTGGCTCGGCTACATCAAGGTAGGCGACCATGTTCGCGTGCGAGTCGATTCGTTTCCTGGAAAAGATTTTGACGGCGTGGTCGAACAGATCAGTCGCCAGGCCGAATTCACGCCGCGCAACGTGCAAACCGTGGCAGATCGGATCAAACAAGTGTTCGGGGTGAAGATTCGTTTGCCCAGCGACGATGACCGCTTGCGCGCCGGAATGGCCGCAGATGTTTATTTTCCAAATGTAAAATGAATCGGGAGACGAAGAATCCAGGAGGTTGAATCAGGAAAGCAGGAAAAGCGACGACGACCGCTTGCGCGCCGGAATGGCCGCAGATGTTTATTTTCCAAATGTAAAATGAATCGGGAGACCAGGAATCCAGGAGGTTGAATCAGGAAAGCAGGAAAAGCCGAAAAAAGATATCTATTTGTTTTCCTGGGCTTCGTGGTCTCCAGATTTCTTTTCTTATGTCTGAAGCAATGATCGAGTGTGATGGGCTAACGAAACGTTTCGGCGCATTTACGGCGGTGGATCACGTTTCGTTTTCCGTTGGGAAAGGATCGATTTTTGGCTTTCTCGGCCCAAACGGCTCCGGCAAATCCACCGTGATCCGGATGTTGTGCGGAATTCTTGAGCCGAGTGATGGAACTGCTCGCATCGGCGGGCACGACATCGTGCGAGATGCCGAGCCGATAAAAGAAATGATCGGCTATATGTCGCAACAATTTTCACTCTATGACGAGCTGACGGTGAATGAGAACCTCATCTTTGCAGGAAAACTTTATGGTTTACGCGGTCGCGAATTGAACCAACGGCGCGACGAAATGATCGCAACGACGCATCTCGAGCCGTACATCGGCAGACGTGCTGCGCAGCTTTCCGGTGGCTGGCGTCAACGTCTGGCCATGGCTTGCTCGCTCATGCACAAGCCGACCGTGCTCTTTCTCGATGAGCCGACGGCGGGCATCGATCCGGTCGCGCGGCGCGAGCTATGGGATTTACTCTTTGAGTTCGCCGGTAAAGGCATGACGCTTTTTGTGACGACGCATTATATGGACGAAGCGGAGCGCTGCGATCATGTGGGCTACATTTACATGTCGAAATTGATCGTGTGCGGTGAGCCGGACGAATTGAAAAAAATGCCGGAAGTAAATCCGCCAGGGACGCGCCGACTCGACGTGACTTGCGATCATGTGACCACGGCACTGCATGCCATGCATGAGATGCGCGGAGTGCGCAGCGCCACGGTCTTCGGCCAGTCGATGCATTTGCTGGTCGATGAAAGTGTCAAGCGCGCGCAGATTGACGAGCAACTGCGCAAAGTCGGCGTCGGTCATTCCGAGATTCACGAAATAGGCCCTTCGCTCGAAGACGT
>Ga0209376_1000838_pt1 | contig 32971 bp, 30 predicted proteins | sample GraSoiAngelo_134_FD_185891 | JGI IMG/M metagenome (GOLD analysis project Ga0209376, IMG submission 185891) | Grasslands soil microbial communities from the Angelo Coastal Reserve, California, USA - 14_0929_05_30cm (SPAdes) (version 2) | ecosystem: Environmental > Terrestrial > Soil > Grasslands ... | reverse complement strand
AAGAATTTCTCGCGAGTAATTGAATTCATCCGCGAGGCAACAGGAAAAGGCGCGCAAATCGTATGTTTACCGGAGCTTTTTCGGTCGCAATACTTTTGTCAGACAGAAGATCACAAGAATTTCGATCTAGCTGAGGAAATTCCGGGCAAATCAACATCGGCATTGGGAGAAGTAGCCCGAGACACTGGGGCAGTAATCATTGCCTCACTTTTCGAGAAACGCAGCGCCGGCCTCTATCACAACACCGCGGCAATCATCGATGCGAATGGAAAATTGCTAGGCAAGTACCGGAAGATGCATATCCCGGACGACCCGCTGTATCACGAGAAATTTTATTTCGCACCAGGCGATCTCGGATTTCAGGCGTGGCCAACAACACGCGGCAAGATTGGAGTCTGCATTTGCTGGGACCAATGGTACCCGGAAGCGGCGCGCTTGACGGCGTTGCACGGGGCAGAAATTATTTTTTATCCCACAGCGATTGGTTGGCACCCGTCGGAAAAGAAGGAGTTCGGCGCAGCGCAACATGCCGCCTGGGAAACAATCCAGCGCAGTCACGCAATCGCGAATGGCTGCTACGTCGCAGTCCCAAACCGAGTAGGCCATGAAGCGCCTGCGGGTGGCGATGGGATTGAATTTTGGGGACAAAGTTTCGTTTGCGGACCAGACGGGGAAATCATCGCAAAAGGTTCTGTCGATAAAGAAGAGATTCTGATGGCTGATGTGGATTGGATCCGCGTAAACGAGCAGCGCACGCATTGGCCATTCTTGCGGGATCGCCGCGTTGACGCTTACAGCGGGCTTGATCAGCGGATGATAGACTGAAACGTAGCACAGACATCTTGTCTGTGGGGCCGGCGGGCATCTTGCCTGCCGATGCGTTTTTGTCTTGAACCAGGCGAGACGCCCGGTTGCCCCACAGGCAAGATGCCTGTGCCACAAACACCAGCCTGAAAGACCTGTCTCGGATTTGAGCGTTGTGCTAATACGGTAGCGATGACGACGGGAGTTCCTCGGCGCACACGCCGGCCATGGTATCGGCCCTCGTTGACGGTGCAGATCATGATCGGGTTAGTTGTCGGCGGTGCGATTGGGTGGCTAAGGCCCGATTGGGAGAACGCGGTTTATTTTCTGCGCGACATCTTCATTAACCTGATCAAATCCATCATCGCGCCCCTGGTGTTCTCAACCGTCGTGGTTGGAATCGCAGGCGCAGGTGCATTGCGAAAAGTAGGGCGGATGGGCGTGAAAGCGCTCGTCTATTTCGAGATCGTCACTACAGCAGCGTTGTTCATTGGATTGGCTGTAGTCAATTTCACAAAACCTGGCATCGGCGTAACTCTCGACGCTAGCAATACCGACGTCATTAAGACAATCGGACAAGGCCATCCTAAGACTTTGATTGAAACGATCGTGCACATCTTCCCGTCAAGCGTGATCGAAGCGATGGTGCACGGCGACGTATTGCAGATCGTTGCATTCAGCGTGCTGTTTGCACTCGCTGTGTCGGCAGTTGGCGAAAAAGGGAAACCAATCGTCCGGGCGATGGAGAGCCTCTCCCAGATCATGTTTAAATTTACGAATTACGTAATGCTTTTCGCACCGATTGGGGTAGGCGCGGCGATGGCGCATACTATCGGCACGCAGGGTCCGGGTGTGTTGGTGAATCTCGGCAAATTGATCGGCTCACTTTATCTGGCACTCGTGATTTTCATTGTATTGGTCTTTGGACTGGTGATTTGGATCGCGCGGATTCCGTTGCGGCAATTCATCCGGGCAGTCCGCGAGCCTGCGACACTCGCCTTCGCAACCACGAGCAGCGAATCGGCGCTGCCCAAGGCGATGGAGTCGATGGAGCGTTTCGGCGTGCCAAGACACATTGTGGGGTTCGTGATGCCGACCGGTTACTCGTTCAATCTCGACGGTTCGACGCTTTACCTCGCGCTGGCTTCCGTATTCGTGGCGCAAGCCGCTGAAACGACCACCGGCTGGCACATGGGTTTTGGTCAGCAGGTTGTGATGATGCTCACCCTTATGCTTACGTCCAAAGGTGTGGCTGCGGTGCCACGTGCCTCACTCGTTATTTTGCTCGCGACCCTGAACACTTTTTTGCCATCAGGACTGGGGCCAATCGGGGTGGCGATTATTTTCGGCGTAGACGAATTGATGGACATGGCCCGCACGTGCGTGAACGTGACCGGCAATTGTCTGGCGACGGTGGTCGTAGCGCGCTGGGAAAAAGAATTTGATGAAACTCGCGCTCGCGTTTTTGGAACAGCGGCGGAAGCGGAGTTGGATTTGAAATCTGGCAACGTTGCCTTTGCTGATGCAGTCGCCCACGGTGATTAAGCACAACACCTGATCGGACAGCTGTCACGCCAGTTGACTCGCGCTAATTGCTCCTCGCCAGCGGCGCAAACGGGCATGGAGTTCTCAGTCGAATGATCTTGACTTTAAAGACGCCGTCCCTCAAGCTCGTGATCCTTTCATCTATCAAAATCTATGAAAAAAATCATCGCAGCATTCCTAGTATTCTCTTCTATTGCATTGAGTGTCATCGCACTTGGCGTCGGCCGTTCGGCAACGACTCGGCCGAACGCTAGCGCCGATGCCCTCAATCGGGGTCCGGACGTGGACAGATTGAGCGCGATTGTCCAACTCGGGGGTGATCCGCTGAGTACTCATTCGGCTACGAAGCCAGCGGCGGGTAAGAAAATCGATTTCAAAAATAACACCGTGAGATCGTATCGGGCGCAGCTCGCCGCCGGACGCAACGAGTTCAGACGATGGCTGCGAGCGAATGCGCCACGAGCGAGAATAACCAGTGAGTACGATGTCTCGCTGAACGCAGTCGCCGTCGAGCTTAACGGGACGCCACTGCAGACAATTGCAGCCGCGCCGATGGTAGAGCGGGCCGAGTACAACGCCCTTTATCATCCCACTCTAAGCGAGAGCTACAAAATCATCAATGCGATGGATGCTTGGAATGCCGCCGGCGGAAGATCCGTTGCCGGGGCAGGCATTAAAATTGGAGACATCGACACAGGCATTGACGAAAGCCATCCTTTCTTCGATCCGACTGGCTTCAGCTATCCTCCCGGCTTCCCCAAATGCGATGCAGCAGATAGCAATTCGCACCACGAAGACCAGGACTGCAAGTACGTCTCACCGAAGGTCATCGTTGCCAAGGTGTTCTACAACAAAGCTCACCAACAGGGCCTCGACGCCCAGGCCATACAAGACCACGGGACGCATACGGCCGGGGACGCCGCGGGGGTGACCGGCCAGACCGCAGTGGTGAACGGCGTTAGTATTGATGACATGTCGGGGATAGCCCCGGGTGCGTGGCTGGGAAATTATAATGTTTTTCCAGGCGACGTGTCGAACGCCCGCAGCGAGGACATCCTCAATGCGGTCGACGCAGCGGTTGAGGACGGCATGGATGTTCTTAATCTGTCGCTTGGCGGCAGCTACCATGGTAACAACGATCTGCTTGCGATTGGTCTCGACAACGCGGTGGATGCCGGCGTGGTGGTGGCCGTGGCGGCTGGTAACAGCGGGCCTGGTGCAGGCACCCTTGAGTCGCCTGGCCGCGCGCGCAAAATCATTACGGTCGGCGCGAGCACAAACAATCACTTCGTCGGCGAACCCTTCACGTATCCATCCGGCGGTGGAACAACCATCGGTGCGGCGGTCGGGGACTTCCCTCCCCTTCCCACCGCCTCGTATGACCTTTTCGACACGAACAGCACCTCCTGCGTTAGTGTTGACCCGGGTGCCTCCGGCAAACTGGCGATCATCAACCGCGGAGGTTGCACGTTTAGCACCAAGGTGCGCAACGCGATCGCCGCCGGGGCTATCGGGGTGCTCGTGATTAACAATGTGGCCGGTGACCCGACAGCCATGGCCAAGGACGGGGGAGGCGGCGACGACCTACCCGCAGTTATGATTGGTCTGAATGAAGGGGCCGCTCTGCGTTCGTCCGGTGCGACCACGGCTGACGCAACAGCAACGTTCTCCGAGTTCACGAACACCGGTAACGAGGACATTCTGGCGGGCTTCAGCAGCCAGGGACCGACGGCGGTGGACTTCGCTGTTAAGCCTGATTTAACCTCAGTCGGCGTCAATGTCCTCAGTTCGATCACGTGCGTGGGCAAACCCGACACCTGCCCCGGGGATGGCACCGGATGGGCGTTCTTCAGCGGCACGTCTATGTCAACGCCACATATCGCAGGATCGGCAGCCGTGCTGTTGAACCTCAATCCGTCCTGGTCACCTGCGCAGATCAAGTCAGCGCTCGTCAATCGCGCCGATCTGGTCGAGGATGTTGTCGTCAAGGATGCCGCGACCGGTTTGCACTCTATCGGCCCGACAGCGCAGGGTGCCGGGCGTGAGAACCTCTCCGTGGCGGCAGACGCGACAACCTGGATGGATCCCGTCTCGGCAAGTTTCGGCAAGGTTACGGTCGGCCATCCGACGTCGCTTACGATCACGCTGTCCAACCCCACTGGCACCGACGAAACGTTCAGCGTATCGGTTACGAAGTTTACCCCAAGCACGTTCGGGGGGACGGTCCCCAGCGTCTTCGATGCGGGGACCCTAAGTGCCGGCGATGACCGTATCACTGTCCCTGGCAGCGTGACGGTGCCAGCCAACGGTTCGACGACAATGACAGTGACCGTCAGCGCGGCTCACGGCGACGTAGCTCAGGGTTGGATCAATTTGGATGGCCCCGGCTCAAATGACTTGCACTTCGCGTATTACGCCATAGTCGGCCGCTAGGTATCGCGAAGTAGTTTTACTAAACAGGGACGCGGGCAAAACCGCGTCTCTGTTTTTTTTCCGCGAACTGAATTCGTTAGCGGCAATAGCACGCTGAGTCAGTCCGGGATATCAGAACGGGATGCCTCCACGTTGAAGGATCGACAAAGCTGGATCGTTCCAGTTAAGCTGCGTTAGCCATGCCGTCTTTGCACACATCGGCCGAAGCACTTTATTTAATGCAGATATTCGCTTCCGCTTTCCTCGCGATTCTTTTTCTCCAGTCGGGAATTGATAAAATCATTGATCGCCTCGGTAACCTCGAATGGCTAAAAGGACATTTTGCCAACACCCCGCTGGCTGGAGTTGTGCCCGTTCTATTGACGGCGATCACGTTCCTCGAAGTTGCAGCCGGAGCACTAAGCGCGATTGGATGCCTGATGCTAATCGTTTCGCGAGAAACGACCATCGCCTTCTACGGCGCCGTCAGTTCAGCAGTTGTCCTCATTGCGCTGTTCTTCGGACAACGCTTGGCAAAGGATTACGCGGGGGCGGCAGTGCTTGTTCCTTACTTCCTGCTCGCGCTAGTCGCAATTTATCTGCTCGCACAGTAATGGCTCACAAACTCCAAATCCCAAATCCCAAATCCCAAGCAAACAATAAATCCTAACTCCAAAATGGAAGACGGAGCGAAACCACGAGACTTGGAGGATCGGACCTTTCAATTTGCCGAGTCGGTGCGTGCATTTGGGAAGGAGTTGCCGAGAACGCTAAGCAATAGTGAAGACATCCGGCAGTTGGTACGAGCGTCCGGATCGGTCGCTGCCAATTGGATTGAAGCCGATGAAGCTTTAAGCAAGAAGGATTTTGTGATGCGAGTCAAAATTTGCCGAAAAGAAGCGAAGGAGAGCCGGTTGTTTTTGCGACTAGTTAACGCGGGTTCAACGAAAAGCACCCTCGCTACCCGCGAGAGACTAGCGGGCGAGGCGCGCGAGTTAACACTTATTGTTTCTTCGATTATTTCGAAGAGCCAATGATCGCTTGTTCGGATTTGGAAACTGAGATTTACCTGGGGTTTGGGTTTTGGGAATTGGGATTTTGAGCTTCTAGCGAAATTTATTTCTTGCCGATCTTTGGCGGCAAAAGCCAAAGAAGCTTTGCTTTCTCAGATTCGGGATCAACATCCACAAGTGCCACGCCAGCTTTGGAAAGTTTGAGTGACGCCCCAGTCAAACCTGAAATGACATTGGTGAAGTCCGGTTCGTGGCCGACAAGCATTAGAACGTTTGCTCGATGCCGCTTCACCACAGTTCGCAATTTGCTTCTCCCAAATCCCGGTGCGAGCGATTCGTCCTTGCGCACCTTCGCTTTGAGATAGTCGGCGGCGATTTCGGCTGTCTGAGCCGCCCGGGGCAATGGGCTTGTCACGATTAAGTCGGGCCGCACTTTCAGGCGGTCTAGAAATTTCGCTACGTCGCGCATTTCTCTTTTTCCGCGCTTGGTCAACGGGCGTTCGTCATCAGGTTTTTTCCAACTCGCCCAGTCGGCTTGACCGTGTCTGAGAAAATAGAGTTTCATGGTAATGGAGTTAAAAAGCGAAGACGTTACAAAGTTAAAAGGAAGAAAGCAGTTGATGATGGTCCATTTTAACCTTGTAACTCTTTTAACGTTTTTAACTGCTTTAAAGAATCTGCCACTTCGGTCGACGTGTGCGTGCGTCAATTTGCCAGAGTCGAACTCCACCCAGGAACGCATTCCGGTTATGTCCAAGTTGAATTCCCTTGGGGATCTCGTTCAGCTTCTTGGCGTTTCCACCACCAAGCACGACATAATCGGCAATGAGTGACTTCTTTAATTGTACGAGGGCGTGCTGGACATCGCGCTGCCAGGTTTTCTCCCCAAGCCGTGTCTGGCCGATTTTGCCAAGGTAATCCTCAATGATGCTGCCGTTGCGATAGGGCAAGTCGCCTAATTCGAGAGGAAGCACGGAGCTATCCCAAACCAGCGCTGATCCAAGTCCTGTTCCGAGTCCGAGAAAGAGCATACGGCGGCCGTGATAGCTGCCGAGCGCTTGCATCGCGGCGTCGTTGATGATTCGCACTGGTTTGCCTAGCGCTTTCTGGAAATCGAACCTGACCCAGCCTTTACCCAGATGCTTCGGTTCGCTCACGATCCTACCGTTGCGCACAGGGGAAGGAAACCCGATTGAGATCGCGTCGAATTCCCAATCAGCCACCAGCGGTTTGATCTGGTCCACCATCGCGCGCGGCGTCAACTTGTGCCCCGACTTGAATTTTCTCCTCGCCGCGCGCGCGATCATCAGCTTCACATTTGAGCCGCCGACGTCAATAACCAGGATTTTTTTCTTCAAGATTTCTTTGAGGTGTTAGCCGAGGTGGATGAAGCGGACTCTGGTATAGCCGTGCGTGCCGATTTCTGAGCGCTTTCAGTCTCTGGATTTGTTGTAACTAGGTTCTCGCTGGCGACGGTGATCGGAGTTAGTTTGGCCGCGCGCAATTTCTTCTTCGATCCGCTCATTTTTTTCGCGCGCTCGCGAGAGACTTCGCGAAAATGCCATTGCGCTTGCGCGCGCGGCTCCGATCCTTCGGGCTTCAAACGGCGGTACTTTCCATCAGGCTGCAACTCCCGTGCTTTGACACGATCATGCAAAAAACTGGGAAGCACTTCGTTGATGATCTGGTCGCGCAACGCCGGATTCTCGACAGGGAACGCCAGTTCGATGCGGCGATAAAAGTTACGCGGCATCCAATCAGCGCTGGAAAGGAACACTTTGGGCTGGCCGGCATTCTCAAAATAAAAAATTCGGCTATGCTCAAGAAAACGACCCACAATGCTGATGACGCGGATATTGTCGCTCAAGCCGGGCATTTTTGGCCGCAAACAACAGATGCCTCGAACGATCAAATCGATGGTCACATCCGCGCACGAAGCTTCGTACAGCTTCTCGATGATCTCCTGATCGACCAGTGCGTTTAATTTCGCAACGATGCGAGCCGGTTTACCTCCCCGAGCATGATCGCGCTCCCGTTCGATCAATCGGATGAGGCGGCTATGCATATCAAACGGCGCCACCATCAGTTTTTTCAGGCCAGGATAGCCAGCGAGGCCGGTGAGAGTATTGAAAACAGTGGCTACTTCCTCCGTCAATTTCGGTTCGCTGGTGAGCAAACTAAAGTCGGTGTAAATCCGCGCTGTCCGCGAGTGATAGTTGCCAGTGCCCAAGTGGACATAGCGCCGAAGTTGGTCTGCATCACGGCGAACAATCAGCAGCGCCTTGGAATGCGTTTTTAGGCCGACTACTCCATAGATCACATGCGCGCCGGCCTCCTCCAGGCGGCGAGCCCATTGAATATTGCTCGCCTCATCAAAGCGCGCACGCAGCTCAACGATCGCGGTGACTTGTTTGCCCGCATTGGCTGCGTCGATAAGCGCTTCGACAATAGGCGAATCACCGCTTGTACGGTACAGCGTGATTTTAATCGCCAGCACCTGTGGATCACGCGCCGCGGCCTCGATCCATTCGACAATTTGATCGAAGCTGTCGTACGGATGATGAAGGAGTACATCCTGGTGTCGCAAGACCTCAAAAAAATCGACATGCGGTGGAAGGGCCGGGTCGCGCGCCGGCTGAAATGGCCGGTCTCTCAGCTTCGCAAACGCATCGTTTGTCACGAGCGGCATGAGATGCGTCATCGAAAGTGGGCCATCGAGTTTGTAAGCGTCAGCCTCTGTCAGGTCGAAGAACCTCAAGAGCAGTTCCAAAATATCTTTTGGGCAATCCGCTTCTACTTCGAGCCGAACAGCGTTGCCTCGACTCGAACGCCGCAGCTCTTGCTCGATGGTGCGCAGCAGGTTTTCAGCTTCCTCCTCATCGATATACAAGTCGCTGTTGCGCGTGACTCGAAACGCGTGAACTTCATCCAGGATCAAGCCGGGAAACAGTTCTCCGATGTGCTGTTTGATAAGAGAGGCAAGGTAAATGTACTCCCATGGCTCGTCTGCGCTTTTGCCGCGTGGCAGTGCGATCAGACGCGATACCGCCCTGGGCACCTGCACGATCGCGTGCAGCGGTTCGCCACCTCGCTGCAATTTTGCCCGCACCAGGAGGTTATGGCTTCGGTTCAAAAGGTGTGGAAATGGATGGCTGGCATCCACGGCCAGGGGAGTTAGCATTGGAAGAACTTCCTGCTGAAAATAACGGTGAGCCCATGCCGCACGTTTTGCCGACAGCTCCGCCATTTCGCGCACGTAAATCCCATTCTTCGCAAGCTCGGGAAGTAATTCACTTTTCCACAGCGCGCATTGAGTTCCGACGAGTGCGCGTACGGTTTTCTGGATATGACCGAATGTGTCGGTCGGACTCAGACCGTCCGGCCCGATATCGCTCGTTTCGCTTTTAATCTGCTGCTTAATCCCAGCTACACGAATCTCGAAAAACTCATCCAGGTTAGAGCTGAAAATGGTTAAGAACTTAACTCGCTCGATCAGGGGTTGAGTGGGGTCCTGCGCTTCCTCGAGAACGCGCCGGTTGAACTCAAGCCAGCTCAGTTCGCGATTGATAAAATTCTCAGGAGCCGACAAACGTTCTTCGGGAGGAGAATCTTTCCGGAGCAGCTCAACCTTGGGAGAAGGCTCCTCGGCAACACTAGTTTTAGCGACTGCTGTAGGCATCTTACATCGTCATGAATTGGCGACTCAAGATTGGCACACGCGCCTCACCCCCACGGCGGATCGAATATCCCGCGCCACTCTTGGTTGTCCGCATCATTCAAGCAACCACTGCTTGGAAAGCTAGGCAAGACCCTTCGCGGCTGCCAATGGTCCGTCACGGTGCGGCAGCGACGGATTGATGCCGAATGTCTTCAGCGGCGGCCGCGTAAACTGCGTCTTCGGCAATGTTGGTGGCGTGATCGCCAACACGCTCCAGACAGCGGCCAATAAAAATCAGATTTAAGTAGCCACGCAATTGATCCGGATCCTGTGCCATCCGATCAACTAGCTTGTGGCTGGCGGAGCGGTTCAGGTCATCCAGTTTTTGATCACGCGGAACGATCGCACGCCCAAGCTCGACGTCCTCGCGCGCGAAGGCATCCACACTGTCTTTAAACATCGACATCGCGTGCTCGTACATTGGGCGGATCAACTCGACTTCGGGCAGCGGCGGATGCCGGTTTAGCTTCCGCGCGCGCCGCGCGATCGTAGTCGCCTGATCGGCCATGCGCTCCAGATTGGATGAGAGTTTCATTGCGGAAACGACGCGGCGCAGATCGGACGCAACGGGCTGAAAGCGCAACAGAATATCTACGCCGTCTTTATCGATCTGTTTCTCAAGCTGATCAATCTCTTCGTCATCGGCAATTGCATTCGCGCAAAGATCGTCATTGCGATCGATCAGACCCTTCATAGCTCGCTCGAGACTGCGCTCAGTCAGGCCGGCCATCATCAGCACGTTGTTGCGCAACGTTGCCAAGGATTCATCAAATGTTCCTAGAATGTGTCTTGCCGCGATCATTGCCTATCAATCCTCAATCGTTTCTTGTTGCTGTGTTGCTCTACTCTTATTCGCGGCGCATCTGGCGTCGCGTGTTATTCCGGACTCATCCAAATCGACCCGTGATATAATCCTCCGTCTGTTTCTCGGTTGGATTTGTGAAAATCTTTGTCGTCGGTCCAAACTCGATCAGCCGCCCGAGGTACATGAAGGCGGTGTAATCCGAAATCCGGCCGGCTTGCTGCATATTGTGGGTCACCGTTACAATGGTGTATTTCGCTTTTAGTTCGTGAATCAATTCCTCGATTTTCGCCGTAGCGATCGGATCGAGCGCCGAACAAGGCTCATCCATCAAGACGACTTCCGGCTCTACGGCGAGCGCGCGTGCGATGCAGAGCCTCTGTTGCTGACCACCTGAAAGACTCGTGCCCGGCTTATGTAAATCATCCTTGACTTCGTCCCACAGAGCAGCCATTCGGAGCGATTTTTCGAGTCGTTCATTAAGAAATCTCTGATTGCGGACGCCATTCAAGCGCAAGCCGATGACGACATTTTCGCCGATCGTCATGGTTGGAAACGGATTCGATTTCTGAAAAATCATGCCGACGCGGCGTCGAACAATCGCCGGATCAATGGTTTTAGAATAAAGATCGTCGCCATGAAGAAGGACCGTCCCATCCATTCGCGTCTTTGGCGTCAGCTCATGCATGCGGTTCAGAGCACGAAGAAACGTCGACTTACCGCAACCGCTCGGCCCAATGATCGCAGTCACGGCATTCGACGCGACGTCCATTGTCACATTATCAATAGCACGCTTCTCACCGTACCAGATCGAGAGGTTTTTCACTTCAAACGTGTGTGCCGCCGGAATCTCCGCGTCGGGCGGGGGTGCGGTCCCCTGTTCCATACGCTCCATAACGGTCCGTTCGGGTGTTTCCATAACTAGGTTCTCCATTTGCGAAAATATTAGACAACCGACGCCGTACGTCCTCGCGTCAGAATTCTAACTATTACATTAACGCAAAAGATCCCCGTGACGAGCACGAGCGCGCCAGCCCAAGCCTGCCGATGCCAATCATCGTAGGGAGAGATCGCATACGTAAAAATCTGCAATGGCAGCGCGGCGATTGGCTGGCTGAGGCTGTGATTCCAAAAATGATTGCCGAAAGCGGTGAAAAGGAGCGGAGCCGTTTCGCCGCCAATACGAGCGAGGGCGAGAAGGATCCCGGTAATAATCCCCTTGGACGCAGTCTTCATCACGATGTGGACAATTGTTTTCCACCGGCTAACACCTAGGGCGAGGGCAGCTTCGCGATAACCATTAGGTACCAGTAGAACAACCTCTTCTGTCGTGCGCAGGATCAGGGGAATCATGATTAGACCAAGGGCCAGCCCGCCGGCGTATGCCGAAAAGCTTTTGAACCGCAGGACTACTAAGCCGTAAACGACCACACCCCAGGTGATTGAAGGAACACCGTTAAGCACGTCGGCAAGAAAGCGGAGGACCGAATTGAGCCGCGCCGAGCCGTATTCGGCCAGATAAACTCCGCCCAGAACGCCAATTGGTATTCCAATGATACCGGCAAGAGCGAGCAATTCGAGCGAGCCGACAATCGCATTCACCATGCCACCCCCGACGGCTCCTACCGGCGCCGGTAATTTTGTGAAAAAGTCCCAGTTCAGAGAACTGGCGCCATTGATGACAAGATGAAAAAACACCAGCCCCAAAGGCGTGATCACAAGAACCGCAGAAACAAAGGCGATGCCGGATGCCAGCGCGCTTTTGATTTTGCGCCAGGTGTGACTGCGTGCTCGGCTCAAATGCATGACTATTGCACCGCGCGGGTTGCTGACGTTGTTGCGATGGTACGCAGAAGCAGTTGCGCGAGAAGGTTCACCAAGATGGTTATCCCAAAAAGAACCAGCCCAATTTCGAACAATGCCTGCAGATAAATATCAGTTGTCGCTTCGGTGAATTCATTGGCGAGCACGCTGGCCAGGGTGTACCCAGGCTGGAACAGCGACGCGACGATCTGCGGGGTGTTGCCTATCACCATCGTTACGGCCATCGTTTCGCCCAGAGCGCGTCCCAACCCAAGAATCACGGCGCCGAACAACCCTTTCTTTGCATAGCTCAGCACCGCAATGCGGGTTGCCTCCCAGCGAGTCGCGCCGAGACCGTAGGCGGCCTCTCTTTGCAAATCCGGCACACTGCGCAAAATCTCGCGCGAGACCGAAGTGATGATGGGGAGAATCATGACCGCGATGATTATTCCGCCGGCCAGCATGCATGGCCCGTAGATTGGCCCGCCGAACAACGGGGTCCAACCGAATAATCGTTTGAGCCAAGCGAAGGGATAATCGCGCAGCCACGGAATCATTACGAAAATGCCCCAGAGTCCAAGGATGACACTTGGAATTGCAGCCAACATCTCGATCAACGAAACAAGGGGCTGCCGAATCCAGAGCGGAGCGAGCTCGGTCAGATACGCCGCCGTTGCGATGCCCAACGGAACCGCAATCAACAGCGCAATTAGTGAAGAAACCAGTGTCCCATATATGAATGGGAGAGCGCCAAATTGGTCGGCGACGGGGTCCCAAGTGGACGTGACAAGGAAATGGAAACCGAATTTCTTAATCGCGAGCACCGACCCGTGCCACAGCTCCCACCCGATTAGAACCACCAGCACAGCCACCGTGAGCGCCATGGCAAATGTGAGCCACTCAAACGCTTTGTCACCAAAGCGTGAGGGCCGCGCCATCGCCTGGGCCACGGATCGGGGGCTAACGGGTGGCCCGAAAGCTTTCGAGGCTGGAGCTGTAGCAATCTCCATGCTTCCTCACATTACATTTTGATGTCGTCGATCCGTTTCAACACGCGCTCTTGCACGGTCTCCGGCAAAGGAGCGTAATCGAGATCTTTGGCCATCTTTTCACCATCTTTCGCGGCCCATTTTAGAAACTCCACGAGCTTCTTTCCCTTCGCTGGATCTTTCTGCTGCTCGTAAACGAGCAACCATGTCGCACCGCAAATCGGATAGGCGTCTTTTCCCGGCGCGTTTGTCATTGAGAACCGGAAGTCGTCCGGGATCTCGGCCGTTGCCAGCGCAGCAGTCACTGAATCAATCGTCGCTTTCATGAACTGCCCTGCAGAATTTTTCACCTCTGCATAAGGCATCTTGTTCTGTATGGCGTAGATCAATTCCACATAGCCAATCGCACCGGGAGTTTGCTTAACCTGCCCTGACACACCCTCGTTTCCTTTGCCGCCGATGCCAGCCGGCCAATTGACCGATGTATTATTGCCGGCTTTCTGCTTCCATTCGCTGCTTACTTTGCTGAGGTAGTCGGTAAAAATAAATGTGGTTCCACTGCCATCCGATCGGTGTACGACCACGATATCTTGATCGGGTAATTTTGCGCCAGGATTTAACGCCGCTAACTTGGAATCATTCCATTTCTTTATCTGGCCCAGATAGATTCCGGCGATGGTATCTCCATCGAGTTTTAGGCTCGGATTGCCCGCTAAATTGTAGGTCAGCACAACCGCCCCTGCGACGGTCGGAATGTGGAGAATCTTCCCTGGCGCTTTGCCAAGATTCTCGTCACTCATCGGGCCATCGGACGCGCCGAAATCGACTGTTTGGGCGAGGATTTGTTTTTGTCCTCCGCCCGATCCAATGGATTGATAATTAAATCGGACGGAGGGATCGACTTTGGCATACTCGTCGAACCATTTGGAGTAGATGGGATATGGAAACGTAGCGCCTGCACCATTGATCATCATCTGCGCCGAGGCGGTCGCAGTAACTCCGACTAACAGCATCGTCGCTAGAATTTTGGGAGCAAATTTGGCGGATTTCATAGATTTGGCAGCCTGCCGCAGCGCGCTCGGAAGCGTCAAAAAGTTTAATGTTACTTTTGTGTGACAGGAGGCTTCGAGGCCTTTAAATCGTTGACGTGTTGAACCGTTAAAACGGAGCGCGTTTTCGGTCTCGTGCTTTAGAGTCCGTACCGCATCAACGCTGCAAGGCTTTAACGTTCTAACCCGCCGAACGCAGCGGAAGCACCACTCGAATTGTGGTCCCACGTCCCAGCTCGCTCTCAGCTTCCACGCGTCCACCGTGCAGTTGGGCAATATGTTTCACAATCGCCAACCCCAAGCCGGTGCCACCTAGTTCGCGGCTGCGAGCTTTGTCAGCGCGATAAAAGCGCTCGAAAATTCGCGGCAAATGCTCTTTGCCGATCCCAACTCCGTTATCAGTCACGCTCAATACCATGTCGGAGCCGCGACGTGTCGCCCGCAGATGAATCTGGCAATTCTCGGGTGAAAATTTCACCGCATTGTCCAGCAGATTATAGAGCACTTCTTCCAAACGCGTTCCGTCGGCGTGAAGCGTGAACGCCTCCGGAGTCGAATCGACACACACTTTCAGATTCTTCGCGGCTAGTTTTTCTTTCCAATCACGGATGAGGTTATTAAACAATTCATCGACCCGCACGTCGCTGAGCTCCAGCGTCGCCTGGGACGACTCCAGTTGGGCAAGGCTTAGCAGGTCATCGACCAGCCGCTGGAGCCGCTTGGAATGCCGTTCCATAATCGAAAGGATCCGCGCAAGTTCCTCTCGCTGCGTCTCCGGCTCATCAAGCAACACCTCGATGTAGCCGCGTAAAATCGACAACGGCGTTCGCAATTCGTGCGAAACATTCGCGACAAATTCGCGCCGGATTTGGTCCAACAGCTTCAACTCGGTGATATCGTGGAAAAGCACCACTGCACCAGAGATTTCGTCATCAGTCTTCTTGATTGGAACGGCGCTGACTTCGATGTGCCGCTCGCTGTGAGTGTGTGAATCGGTCACACTCAACTCCCTTCGCATTGCCTCGCCGGTGCCCAGCGTCTCCGCAATCAATTCATCGAGCGTCGCGTGCCTAACTGCCTCAATCAAGGGAACGCCCACGGCTGGGTCACGCAACTCGAACAGTTTTTCAAACGGTTGATTCATGAGCATAATCCGGTTGCGCGCGTCAACCACGAGCAGGCCATCCTGCATCGCGCCCAGAATTGTTTGCGTGCCGGACTCGCGCCCCGCGATCTGCCGCTCGAGTTCCTGCTGGTGGGCGAAAATGTTCTCCAGCGCGAGACCGATGCGGTGCGGGCCTGCCCCACCGTTTACCAAAAACGTGGATGGAGCTTCACCCCGGGCTACTTGCGAAACGAGTTGCTCAATTTGTGACCACGGCGCGGCCCATTTTTGCCAGAGAATCAGCGCTGCCACTGCGAATAGCGCGCAGAGGACGCCGAGGATTAGCCAATACATCTGGCCTTACTTTTCTTTCATTCGATAGCCGAAACCACGAACGCTTTCAATCACATTGGCGGCTTTGCCAAGTTTCTTGCGCAACCGTCGGACGTGCGTGTCCACGGTGCGCGTGTCAATGACACTTTCGTAACCCCATACATCGTTGAGCAAGCGGTCACGCGCCTGCACACGACCGCGTCGCTGCATCAGCGTGCGCAAAAGTTTAAATTCAAGGCTGGTAAGGTTGATCCGTTTCCCATTGACGGAGACTTCATAACGCGCTGGATCAACGGTGATGGGGCCGACAGTCAAGCGTTCATCGTCTTGTTTCGCCTCGCCACGCCGCATGATCGCCCGAATGCGTAACACGACTTCCCGCGGACTGAACGGTTTGGTCACGTAATCGTCCGCGCCAAATTCCAAACCGACTATCCGGTCGATTTCTTCGGCTTTCGCTGTGAGCATCATAATCGGGACTTGGCGGGTTCCCGGGTCGCTTTTCAGAATTTTGCAAACTTCCAGCCCGGGCATCTTCGGGAGCATGAGATCAAGAATAATCAAAGATGGCTTTTCGCTGCGCGCTTTTTCCAATCCGGCAGCGCCGTCCGGTGCGGTCGACGTCGCGAAACCGGCCTTGCGCAAATTAAGTGCGAGCAGATCGACCACATCGCGTTCGTCCTCGATGATCAGGACTGTGTTTCCGGAGGCAGGTTCCATGGCAGTTCGCTTTATCGCCGAAACTGTTTCGGTTCGCCAGCGAACTTTTTCGCTCCCTCGTTCAAAGCGCCAATAATTCATTAAAAGTGGCGGGCTGCAGGCTGTACAGGATCCCTGCTGTCAGAAAGTTGGTATTGAGAGGAACCATTGGACGGCTTGCATCGGGTCCTTCGCTTCCCATGCAGGCGCTCAATCTCAGACGCAGAATTCCCTCGAAAGTCCTATTGTCCAATTGACGAAGACAACCTGAGAGAACGTACACACAACTCTGGAGTTCTTGACCAAGCTGTTCTGTTGATTGATTAGACCGAATGCGCACGGTCGTCATTAAAGGTTGAGGATGTAGCTGTATGGTGGGAAGCCGAACGGGAAGGATTGGCACAGCCTCCAGGCGGACACCGGCTCGCAGGAAGGAATTGGCGGTTACCGCGATCTGATTTTGCAATGACTGTATGATCCCTTTTCCAACTTTGGACTATCCGAAGACTAACAAGGCGTACCAACGCCCCGTATTTGATGGAATTTGCGTGACTGTTCTCATCGCCTACTTCCTCCACTTTGCCCTTCCCGCGCTGCGCGGGGGATTTCGTGAAGACGAAATGATGAACATGGGGACCTGTTCGTGTGCCGGAGCGCTGAAATCGCTCCTGGCAAATCTCGTGTTCTGGAAGTTATTTCTTTGTTCGGGATGCGCTCTTTATGATTTCTACCTGTATCGCCCGGGGGGCGCTTTTTACTATTTGCCGCTTTATCACTTCTTTGACCTGGACCCCTTGCCTTATCGAATTGTCCAAATCAGCATTCTCGTTGGGTCGATTCCCCTGGTCTATTACTTGAGCCGGCGTCTCGCCTCCTCGCGCTCTATCGCTTTTGTCGCTGTCCTTGCTCTTTGTTACCAACCGCGGCTTGCCGGCCTCGTGTTCGTCGGGGCGTTTATTTATGACGTGTTATGTGGATTCTTTTACTTCGCGGGATTGGCTTACTACGTGCATATCCGCGAGAGAGGGGCTTCTCTGCGAGCCGTGCAATTGCTGGGGTTTCTGGCGCTTTATGTTATGGCGCTAAACTGCAAGGAAATGGCAGTTACGCTTCCAGTGATCGTCCTGATTTATGAGTTTCTCAACTCGCCCAACTGGACCGACTGGAAAGCGTTCCTGCGCTGGATCCGGACTTCTGCCGCGCCGTCACTGATTGCTGCATTACTCACCATTTTTTATGTCTATGGGAAAATTCACGGTAGTGGCTCGCTGGCAAGCTTAGATCCTTATACGCCCAAATATTCATGGCATAATTTCACAGCTTCCAATGCCAAGTTTGTTAGCCAATTGTTGTTTGCCGGGCATACAATCACGCCAATAGCGCTGCTGGTTTTATGGGCGCTGGTTTTCATTTACGCCTTTGTACGCCGGGACCGCACGCTTCAGCTCATGGCCTTCTGGGTAGTGATCGTGCCCCTTCCTATTGCGTTTATCGTCCCCGTGCGCGGCGACGCATCCCTTTATCTTCTGCTGTTCGGATGGGCAATGATCTTTGCAAAGGTTATGTTTGACTTTATCACTCTAGTTTCGAAATTTTTGGTATTACTTGGCAACCGTGCGCTACCTACAGCAACAGGCGCAATCACTAGGGATGTTTCCAGGAAAGCATCTCTTCGGGCGGGGTTCCGGATCGTCGCGACGCTCTTGGTGGCGTTCGCTCTTGCAGCCTTTACACAGAAAGAGAATCAGCGCCTTCGAGTGCCTTGGCTCAACGTAGGCGGAAAGACCTCCCATGTTATCCATACGTTTCGTTCCCTGAATTTGCGTCCATTACATGGCAGTAGCATTCTCCTTTTGATGAAAGAAAATCTCTTCCAAAACAAATGGAATGTTTTTTTTATTGCCTCTCTGGTCTGGAACGATCATTCCCTGCGTATTACGGTCGAAAATGTAAATGAACTTACGCCACAGCAACAGGCGGAGGCTGATTACATCATTTCAGTCAGTGAATTCCAAGCAGACGTCGTCCGTTCGCTGGAGCTTCGAAAGTCAGAGTAAGCGGTCAGCCCAAGGGTTTAAGAAGTTGATGGTCCTCGTACATAGGCAATTTACAGTCAGCCCACTTCGTTACGAAGCCTATCAATGAGTAGTCGAGTCCACCAGTGGATTGCGATGCCAGGCTGGCTAATCCTCTGTGGCGCGCTGTTAGCTGTGTTACTGCTGATACAGATCACGAGCTTGCATCACAAGGGGCTTACTACCGATGAGCCCCTTCACTACGTGTACGGCTATCGCGTATTGAATGGGGCTCCGGAAAGAACCAGTGCCCTAAATAGCAGTACCATGCCTTTTTCAAGTGTGCACGCCATGACGAGCATCAACCTGGCCGTTTTTGCCCGGACAGCCGGGCTTCCACTGGACACTTCCTGGAACGGTCAAGTTACACGCGGACGGTACGCGGCCATTGCGCTTTCGCTGTTACTGGCGCTATACGTTTTGAAGTGGAGTTATGAACTCTACGGTCGTAACGGGGCTCTCCTCTCACTGAGCCTTTACGTCTTCGATCCCAATCTGTTAGCACATGGCCAGTTGGTGACGGCTGACTTACCGGCCGCCTTGATGACGACCATCGCACTCTACCACTTTTGGCATTTTCTAAAGTTGGGCGGCAAGCGACGAGCTCTCTTCAGCGCGGTGACGCTCGGCTTAAGCCAACTTGCCAAATACTCGTGCGTTTATCTTTATCCGATCTTTTTGGCGATTGCAGCAATTTATGATCGCTTTAGGCCAGCAACTGAAGGAATCGAGGCTGACCAATCACACAGCCTGAGCTGGAATCTGCGTCATTGGTTCATCGTAATAACCTTCTTCGCTGCGGTGAGCATCGTGACCATTAATCTGGGGTTCTGGTTGGCTGGAATTGGAACTCCCTTGTCTGGGTATACCTTGAAAGACGCATTCTTCAAAAAGCTCCAGGCAATTCCGATCGTCCGCAACCTGCCTCTTCCATTGCCAGCGCCTTACGTCCGAGGCCTGGACCTGGTGAAGTTCGAGGAGAAGATGGGAGAAGCTTGGGGAAACATTTACATGGCAGGGCAACTTCGAGTGAATCATCATGACGGAACGCTTCGCGGGTTCCCAGGGTATTACTTCTACGCGGCCTTCTTCAAGGTGCCGATTGCGAAGCAAATCATATTTTTGATGGCGTTGGTCGGATACTTTTCAAGGCGTCGGCAACCAGCGGCGCGAGGAGTTCGTCGAGACGAGATTTTTTTGCTGGTTCCGATTTTCCTTTACTGGATCTATTTCAACTTCCTTTTTAACGCGCAGATCGGCATTCGTCACGTATTGCCTGTATTCGCACTGGCTACAATTTTTTGCGGAAGATTCTTAGCTACCCCCGAGTCCAAGCCTCGAAAATATATCGCGGTGATTCTCGTCATTTGGGCTGCTGCATCGGCTCTCTCGTATTATCCGCATTTTATCTCGTATTTTAATGAGTTTGTTCCAGACAGGAAACTCGCCTACCGACACCTTGCAGACTCGAATTTGGATTGGCGCGGAAACGAATGGTATCTAACGGAATATATCCGGCGTCATCCTGGAGTGATCGTGGATCCTCATAGACCGCAGGCAGGTCGAATTGTTGTGCCTATCAACGCCTTGGTTGGAGTCAATCGACCCCCTGAGGAGTACAGGTGGTTGAGAGAGCATTTTACTCCGGTGGATCACATCGCCTATTCGTATTTGGTTTATGATGTTCCGAAAGAAATGCTTCCTCATAGCAAGGGCAACTCACAAGGCCCAAAAGAACTGCCTCAGGGCACTTGTTACTAATGACTCGCCTGATGGCTTGCACTTAGCACGCGAATAAGATCCCCGTGACTATTGGCTTGCCTTCATTTTGTGGGCACACTCACCGCGCGATGAATTTCTTCCAGAATTTCTCGCAAACTGTAGCGAAATTCCCAGGTAGGATAGTCTTTCTGGAATTTTCTAACATCGCTGATCCACCAGATATGGTCGCCGATCCGATTCGTCTCTTCATAGCTCCAGGTTAGTTTGCGCCCACTTATTTCCTCACATAAGGCGATCGCTTCCAGCATCGAACAGTTGCTGTGCCGACTGCCGCCGATGTTGTACACTTCTCCGCTACGCGGCGCGCGAATGAATTCGAAGAAGGCTTCAACCAAATCAAAGCTATGAATGTTATCACGAACCTGTTTTCCCTTGTAACCTAACACACGGTAGGGTCTGCCGCTCACCGTACACATCATCAGGTAAGAAAGAAAACCATGTAGCTCCGTGCCCGCGTGAGCGGGTCCAGTGAGGCAGCCGCCGCGAAAGGAAACAGTCGGCATTCCAAAATAACGTCCGTATTCCTGCACCAAAAGGTCGGCCGCGGCTTTGGATGCCCCGAAGAGCGAGTGTGTACTATCATCGATGCTCATGGTTTCTGAGACTCCCTGTTCATACTCATGCCCTCGCTCGATTTCCCACCGCGTCGGCAACTCTTGCAACGGCAACCGGTTCGGCGTATCGCCGTAAACTTTGTTTGTCGAAGTAAAAACGAACGGCGCTTCGGGAGAGAATGTCCTCGCCGCCTCGAGCAGGTTTAACGTGCCATTTGCATTAACCGTAAAATCGGTGTGAGGATCGCGGGCCGCCCAATCATGTGATGGTTGTGAGGCCGTATGCACAATCGCATCAATTTTTCCTGAATAACTCTTGAATAGCTCGGCAACTGCGGAGGCGTCCCGAATGTCGAGGTCATGATGGTCATAGCCGCGAACGTTCGCGATTAGATTGTTACGTGTCTTCTTCGTCGATGCTTCTGCGCCAAAGAAATGTGCGCGCATGTCGTTGTCGATCCCAACAACATGCGCCCCCTCTTTTGCGAACCGCTTTACGGTTTCCGAACCAATCAATCCCGCGGATCCAGTGACAATAATTGTGCGCATCTATCCCACGGTAATCGCTAACACGATTCTTGCCTAGAAATCCCGGTCACACTGCTACGGCCGATTCCGTGTCTGACCGCGCGTACGACGGGCGAAAACGTTCACATACCATGAAATATCGTTTCGAACGTCGCGCGCCTCGAAGGGAACCAAACCACAGGTTCGCACGAGAGCCAGATTCATATCTAAGCGCTGAAGCAGCTCGACCAGTTCTTCCCATCTAACGCCCGCTTGCGCCAACCCAACTGGCCAAAACTCGAGCAAGAGATCGATGTCCTGGTTTTCCAGTAGCACGCGCTGCGCGCCGCGTAACGCATGAAGTTCGTATCCTTGGATATCCATCTTGATCAGATCAACGCGTTGGCCGGGTTTGAAGTAATCGTCGAGCGCCACCATATCAGCCGGAACAGCGCGGCGTGAATCTGCATCAGCCTTGTACGCTCTGTGATCGACGTTTAGCTTGTCTGAAACGTAAAGCTTGCACTCACCACTTCTTTCTCCAACCACAGCCTGAGTAAGCCGGACGTTTGGAAGATCACGTGTGGCAGCACACAATCGTCTGAAGTTATCCGGCGATGGTTCGAAGGAATGAACCAGGCCGGTTGGACCAACACAGCGGGAAAGAAACCGGGAATAAATTCCGATGTTAGCGCCGACGTCTACGACGACAGCACCTTGAAACAAAATCTTCCTTAGTAGTTCTCGCTCCGCACGATCAGCGTAGGTCTTGTAGGCGGCATAAAGCGGTCGATAGATGGGAAAGGCGTGTTCGTACACCTTATTAGCAGCACCACGTAAGACTGAAGTTACCGACATTAGCTTCGAGCAAGCTCGAGTAACACGGTCGTGAGCTTTGTGGTCATACACACTTCAGGGAAAGATAAGCACATTGGGCAGCAATGAAAACTTTTGTTGTTCGCAAGCCATCTCGCCCGTCATAGAAGATTTACTACCAAAAGCGATGAACGGCCCTGATTTCGCATCCTGATCCTGAACGAGGTACAGGTTTGCCGTTGTTGCGTGCTCGAAAAATTGAAAATCGGGCAGTCGCGTGGGAACTGCTCTTTGTGAGCGACGGATCAACCAATGGAAGCACAAACTTTATGGAAGAGTAAGCTCGCATCGATCCATCGGTGAAGCTTTTTATTTTGACCCGCAACTTCGGCCATCAAAGCGCGATCTCGGCCGGTTCGTCCTTCGTATCGGGAAAGTGCGTTGGAGTTTGGACGCGGACTTGCAAGATGAATCGGAAGTCCTTTTAGAAATGTATCACCTCTTGCTGAGAGAGAAAGCCAATGTGGTCTATGGTGTGCGAATCAGTCGATCCGAGACGAAGGGAAAGCAGTTCCTTTATTTCTTTCTTACCGCTCTTTTTCTTTCTGGCAGATAGCCCCGTCCAGACGGACAGCGGCGATTGCTGCGTAATGAGCCGCTCGGCCGCCGAACTGCTATTAAGTCCTCCTGAGAAGCTACGTTTCGTACGAGGGTTAGGCGCCTGGCTCGGATTTTCGCGCCGCAGTGAAGATCGAAACGCCAAATGGAAAGTTGAAGTGTCGCAAGAAGAGCCGTTCTGCGGCAAACGCGCTAAGCAAGACTGCATTTGACGACTTGCGGACATGAGCAAAATCTCCCTCTTTTTCGTGCGGCTTACCGCTACAGCGCGCGAGAAGGCGAACAGCGGCTATCGGCGCGAACAGGATCGTGTTAAAGTACGTTACGCGTTCAATAACAAAATCGGACGCCTGCAGCTTCCGCCTAAGCTCGAGCGAAGTGTACCGTCGGTAGTGCTGATTAACGACATCCTGCTGTCCCCATAACCACATGTACGCTGGCGCCGAGACCACAATGCGCCCGCCCGGTCTTAGCTTGCGATATACGATCTGCAGCGCGCGAGCGTCATCTTCGATGTGCTCCAATACGTCGAACAGCGCGACGCCATCATACGATCCATCTCGAATTTCCGGTGGAAGCTGATCGATCGAGGCGTTGAATACCGGCCCAGGAACCCGAGCAGCCGCGATTCCCGCCAACACCTCGTCGGGCTCGACGCCTTCGATCCGTGAATCCGCGGGATAAATCTCCAGAAGATTGTGGCCAGGGCCAACACCTATTTCCAGAATTCTCGGCTGCGGCGGCCATACAAGCTGGCAAAGCAAATTTCGTAGGATCATCCGGCGTGCCCGAAACCACCAATGCTCTGCTTCGAGCAGAGCGTAGTGTTGGGCATAGCTCTTTTCCATGGGTAGGACTTATGCGTTGTGCCGAAATCTCATTTGGCACAATTGACCAGGATTATCAGTCTGCGATGATTTGCATCGAAAGGTAATGGTCGAAACATCCATCGAGTTTTCCATTGCGATACTTTGTTATCGTGCGGAAGAAGAAATTGTCCCATTCGTGGAGAACCTCCACAAGATAATGTCGCTGTTTCAATTCGAATGGGAATTGATACTCGTTGCAAATTTCTGGCAAGGTTCAATCGATCGGACGCCGGAGATCTGTCAACAACTCGCCGAACGGTTGCCGAACGTGCGGGTGCTTGCCGAACCAAAACAAGGAGCGATGGGGTGGGACATGCGGCGTGGGCTCGAAGCCTGCCGCGGCAAATATGTCGGCGTAATTGATGGCGACGGCCAGTTTCCTGTCGAGGCGGTATTTTCCTGCTTCGCAAAGATAAAGAGCGACAATTTTGATCTAGTAAAAACGTACCGCGTGGAGCGCCACGACAGCTCTTATCGAAGACTTATTTCAACCGTTTACAACTGGCTGTTTCATCGCTTCTTTCGCGGTTCCGCCAGACTTCGGGATGTCAATTCGAAACCAAAAATCATGACTCGTGAAGCTTATAAAAAGATGGTGTTACGATCTGACGACTGGTTTATCGATGCCGAGCTAATCTTAAATTGCATCAATCTAAATCTCCGTATCTACGAAATTCCTGTCGAGTTCCACTCTTTGGGAGCCCGCAAATCATTCGTAAGGCCAGGCGCAGTCTTGGAATTTCTAAAACATATGATCGAATGCCGGTTCCACTTCGATTCATCGGTTGTGAAACGGAATTGATGGAGACGGTCTTTATCACCGGGGGCAGTTCAACACTCGGGCAACATGTTTTGCGCAGCCTGGTGTCGCGGGTCCGCATCATGGCCGTGGTCCACCGTCGCAAGATCGAAATTCCGGATGCCGAAATGGAACTATTCCATGGAGGGCTGGAAGAAATTGCTCGCAGCCCGGTGGCATTGCACAGGGCACAGGTGGTTCTACACATGGCGGCAGTAACGCATTCAGATAATCCATCCGAATATTTTCAAGTGAATACGGAGTTGACGAAACGATTGCTTTCTCTCTGCGGGTCGTCCCATCATTTTGTATATATCAGTACAGTTTGTGCGCATCCGAGTGGTGGGGCTTACGGCCGTTCCAAGTGGCTGGCCGAGGAAGCAGTCCGCAAGAGTGGGATAAATTACACGATTATCCGTCCAGCGGAGATTTATGGTTCCACAGACAACGAAGGAATTGATGCGCTTATTGCGTTTGCGCGAAAAGGACGCATCCTGCCGGACTTTCGCTGTGGCGGTTCAATCAGGTATGCGCCCATCAGCGCACGGGAAGCTGCGCAGTTTATCGCAGTGGCAACGATTTGCCGACGCCGTGTGGGGCAAACTTACACTATCTGTGCTGAGCGCGCCTGCGCAGCTCCTGAGATAGCCCGAGCGCTCCGCAGTTCCGTGCGTCCTCTTTTTGTGCTGCCTGTGCCAGTCACGATGCTTCGTGCGGCAAAGGCGCTACGGTTACCTTTACCATTCAAGAGCGACCAAATCGATCGTCTTGTTCTACCCAAAACCTATGACATTGCTCTCGCCCGCCGTGATTACGATTTTCAGCCCCGTTCCTTTCTTGATTACCTAGCTAGAAGCAGAAAAATCACAGCTGGCGCGGATCCCGGCAGATAAAGGCTTGGATCGTGTAACGAAACCAGTACACGGGACGGCGAATGTGCTCTTCCAAGGTCGCGAAATATTCTGAGAGCAAGGCCCGCCAAGCTTGGTCGGTTTTTATATTTCCGCCGCGGTCGAGATTCATACATATTCGGCCCAAAACATCATCGCGAGCGCTGAAGCACGGCTCGTAGAAAATGAAGCGACCGCTTTGGCGCAGACACCGTTGTGCCAGACTCAATATTTTCCTTATCTGCGAGTCTGTAAGGTGGTGAAGCACGCCAAACGAAAGGAATGTGTCGGCACTCTGCACTAACTCCCACACTTCCGAGCTGTCGGCATCTCCACATAGAAACTGTCCGCGACTCCCATATCTTGATTGGGCCGCATGAATGTAGCCAGAGTTGGGATCGAATCCTACGTACTTTACCGGGGGCAGAAACTCCAATGCGCTGCCGGTCCCACACCCTGCATCTACAACCTTTTCATCGGATCGGAACAAGACATGTCTTTTTACAAAATCGGCGCGATCCCGACTACCGCCGGTTAAGCTTTGCAGCAGGTTGTAGACGCGTGGCAGCCTTAGAGGCGCATACAGCGTATCGCGAGAAGCCTTTGCCATGTTGTACAACGGTAAATACGTTCTGATGTTTTACTGGCAAATTTGGAATCCACCAATGGAACCTCGTACGCAGGGCGACTTGGTGCCCCGAAGCTGGCCGCGTTGATAGTTCCATCCGACGGACCCGCGGTCAACCATCTGCAGTAACGCGGTCGTGAGCTTTCCGGTCATACACACTTTAGGGAAAGATAACGGCACCAGAGTAGTCGTTCTCATCAGAGATAGGTACATCACACTACTATATCGTTGGAAAAGATGTTGAGAAGTCATACCTTCCTCTAATGCAGCTGCGCTGGAGAGAGATGTTCACGTCGAAGCTGAACCTCACGGCGCCTTGGGATCGCTGGGATTTTGTTGCTCTCAGCCTCGCTGTGTTCATCACCATTTGGGTCTTCGCGCTCAAACTTAAGACCTTCTACGATCTCGGCTATTCGGGGGACCTATTCGTAAATACTCAGCTTGCTCGAAGTTGGCTTGAGGGACGAGGCTTGCTTCAAGACAACTGGTCTGGGAACTTCCTTGCTGTTCACGCCTACTTTTTACTTCTCCCGCTCGGACTTATAGCAAAGCCATTCGGTGCTCCCGGCTTGCTGTTCGTGCTTGCCGCATCAGTCGGAGTGGCTTACTTCTGGGCAACGCGGATCCTGCGTCTTCTCGCAGTTGATGGACGCGTTGCGGTCATTGCAGCCGGGGCGCTTCTTATCTCACCGCTTTCAGTCGCGTTCTATCAAGAGGCGGGATATGGGTTCTTTGTCGAGACTCTTGCCCTGGCGTTATGTTTAATCCTTTTCTATTTCGTGCTTCAGCAGCGGATGATCGCGTCAATCGTGACGGCAATAGCTGTCATCAGCGTGAAGGAGGATGCGCCAATAGCCGCAGCTGTGGTCGCGATAGTAGCAGGCGTTGAAACATGGCTTTCTTCACCGGGCAAACCCGCGCGTTATCGTTTCAACTGGCCTGCAGCGATTGCACTTATCCTCTCGGTTTGTGCGATCCCCGTTTTGCTGGCGATTTCCTGGGCGCAGTCACCGACGATGTACGGCCGTCATTCCTTTGACCGTATTGGCGTCGTGGCGCCGGGACGCTTCTCCAGCCCTGAAGCGCTCTTCATGTTTGTCGCATCCAATGTTTTTCATTGGCTTGGCAGCAGTGTCGTCCGTCAATGGCTCTGGATCATGATCGTCGGTACCTTTGGAACAGTCTTGTTGCGCCCGTACTACTTGGTTGTTGGTGTCCCTACAACTGGGGTCGCGTGGCTCATGAATCGCAACGACCTTCTATGGGCGCCACGATTTGCTCCCACCGAGGCACTGCTTTGGTGTGTCACGTTGGTAGGGTTCGCTTCCATTGTACGAACTGTATCCCACTGTAGTAAGCGGATGCAGACCGCAGTACTTACTACCGCAATTGCAATCGCAGCGTTATCAACATGCGCACAAGTCACCCTCGTGCCGTGGTTTGTTCGGGGGGCTTATCTTCTTCGTTCGACTAGCCTTTACTCGCCATCAGAGCGGCAACAGGCTGACGCGGTGTTCGGGCGCTACCGCCGGGAAGGCAAGCCGGAGGAACCGGTTGTTGCCTCGTTTTTTCTTCTTCGCTACGCACATGACCGAAACCTCTTCTGGCTGACGCAACTACGTAACCGGCCTGCGCCGGTCTGGATCCTTGGCGACAGCGAGGACGCCTACGCGCCCCTCAGGATTAGCTCAGACACAATAAACCCGGTGTCTGGGATTCACATCGAAGACTACACCCTACTTGACCGCCGCGGTCGTTTCGTGTTGCTCAGAAAAAGGGAGTAACGCGTAACAAAGCAACTTCGCTTGGGAACAACGATAATTCTGGGCCGTGCCACGCAGACCGACCTCTCGACATCAACGACGTGTGAGGGCCACAGTAAAAAAAGCTGCACAGAAGCTCGGAAAGCGGCGACTGATGGCGAGATCCGCCAAAAGTAACCTGCGATAAACGAAATGTGGGATTGGGAGGGTGCGCGAGATCCCTCCCGTAGCCATGTAGGATAGGGCGCTAAACGGCCGCATCGAAAGAGTCGCAACGTCGAACTTCTCGTTCAATCGTTCCACCCATTCACACCGCCGGAAAAATATTAACCACGGCAACGCGATGTTCGCCGAAGCCAGCGGGCCCCGTACCTTCTCTAGCTGGGGCTTCGAAATGCGGAAATCCACCGGTTCATGGTGCAGATACTTGAAGATGGGAGTCGATAACACGGAGAAAAAAGGCTCAGTCGCGATCACTTTGCCGCCCGATTTCAATTTGCTTGCAGCGCGGTTAAGAAATCCAATAGGGCTTTTCAAATGATGTAACACGTTCGTGAGCGTGATGACGTCGATGCTGTTGTCTGGGATTGCATCCAGCTTGTCGATCTCGTGGCAGTCAAACACAAGGTCGAGATAGTCAAGATCAAGCACATCGCTTGTTATAACGTTTGAGAAAAATTGCTTGAGGGGCGAAGTGCCGCTTCCTACCTCGAGTATTGAGAGCGTCAGCGGATTGGGAAGATCCCTGAATTGATCCCGGTAAAGCTCGCGATACCAAAAAAGAAGATTCTTGTTGGCACCGAGCCGCGCGCGGTTACGCAATGTTGCGGCTCGGTCTTTCGCCTCCTGGCCCTGCAAGACCGTCGATGCATTGCTCATTTGATCGCACGGATATAGAGCGAGCCCGCAAATTCCAAGATGCCAGGCACGTTCTCGAGAAATCGTCCGAACGCTTTAACCCGGTCGACCAGAGCAGCCGGCGTTTTTGGATGCAGAAAATCGAACGGATCGATTCGAACATCACGATAGCCTGTTTGCTCGAGCAGCCGCCGGAGAGGCCAACGGAAGAATGCCGTCTCGTCCGGTGAGTCGCCAACCTTTCGTTTAATCCACGGAATATTCTTCTGTATCGCAATCTGAGGGTTCAGCATGTTTGGCTCCGTAAAATAGATGGTACCTCCAGGCTTCAACACGCGGTACATGTCGCGTATCGCCGCTTCGATTTCGAGATGATGCAAAACCGAGCTGCCCACGATAGAGTCGAACGCTCCTTCAGGATAGCTCAAGGCGTAGGCATTCTGGATTTGATACTGAATATTTGGCGCGGAACAATTGGCGTTGGCGATCTCCAGAAGCTCCGGTGAAACGTCTATCGCGACGACGTTCGCACCCGAGCGCGCCAGTTCCCGAGTAAAAGTGCCGGTGCCGCATCCCAATTCGAGCACAGTCATTCCTGGCTTCAAATGACTGCTGAGCATCCTAACCCGCCGGGCCCAGCGAAGTTTTCCCGCCGGACTCTCCCAATTCCAAATCTCCCCTGCCCCGTGCTGTGCGAGGAAACGCCCGTGTTGAACTTCTTTGGCAATGCGTTCTTGCACCAGAAAATATTCAGATGAGTGCGATTTCGAAATCGCGCGCCATTTATTGGAGGCAGTTCGAAGATCTAAATCTAAGACCGGATTAGTAGCCAAGTTTCAACTTCAGGAAGCCATGCCAGCACATTCTTAACATAACAAGACCGTTCCGAAAGACTTTGGTCATCTTTGTCGAACCATAAATGCGCTCCTGATAATGTACGGGTAAGTCCAAAATCTTAAGATTCAGTTTCGCGGCGCCAAATAAGAGTTCGTAGTCTCCCCAACGATCTTCAGTTCCCCAACTTCCCAGCATTGGCCTAATTCGCTCCCAATCGCTTCTCCAAAGAACCTTTGTGCCGCACAAGGTATCTTTTACCCTTTGCCCAAGGAGATAGGTAAAAGCGACGCTGAAAAATTTGTTGCCCAGCATGTTCGCTCCGTTCATTGCTCCCTTTGGAACCGGATAGACCAGCCGCGATCCATTAACAAACTCCGCCTGTCCCGAAATGATAACATCGATGAAGTAGGGAAGCTCTTCTGGAATTGTCGTCAGATCAGCATCGAGAATCATCAATACATCGCCTTTCGCTGCATCGAAACCTGTCCAGACGTTTCGTGACTTACAGACTCCCGGTCCTTGCTCAAGACGAATATCCTTTTCCGGATAGCACGACTGCACTCGCCGCACTTCCGCGGCAGTGCCATCGGTCGATTGATCATCGCAGAAAATGATCTCCGTCCGGCCCGCCAGAGGCGGAATACGGCGAACGGCATCCTCAATGTTTCCTTTCTCGTTTTTGCATGGAATGACTACGGATACGGTAAGGTCATCCAAGGCAACGGCTGGCGGAACCACTCGCGCCACGACAACCTGCGTCATGCAGAGCTTGCTCAAAAATGGCAGGCGTGCACAAAAATGATTCAAAAAACCAGACAGCAGTGGCAAATATTTCGGCAAAAGAACAATTCGATGCGTCTCGAGAGCTTCAAAACCCGCCAGCTTCAACAAATTCCGAATATCGGCGGTGGAAAGCCAGTTTTGCTCGGTGCGCGGCACCTTCATCCCGGTCCATTCCGCAAAGGTGACCAGCGGTTCCCAAAGATGATTGTACGTCGTTACCAGCACCCGTGTATGCCGCTGGCATAGCGGCTTTAGATTCCGAAACGCCTGAAGTACATCCACGGTGTCGCCTATATCGTTAAATAAAATGTAGTCGAATTTCTCTCCTGGCCTGAATGACTGCCCAAACTCTTCCTTGTCTGGGAAAGCGACTGCGAAATTGAGGGATGGGTTCCGTTGCTGCGCGATTTCCACCATCTCGGCGCAAATATCGATGCCTTTCCCATCACTTGGTCTGACGGCAGCCAAAAGGTTGCCGGTGTCACAGCGAACAGATAGCACCCTTTTCTGCGGTTCCACCAGGAATCGAAGAAGGCGGACCAGCAATTCGTAGTAGTATTTGTTGTTTGTTATCCAGCCCTCGCGTCGAGGAGCAATTTTAGCCAGATGGTCTCGGGTCCGCTGCCGCCTTTGCTCGAGGGCAACCAGCCCCCAGATGAGCTCCGAGCTGGTTTCCGGGTTTGTCATTGTCGGCCGGAAAACTGCGGGCGATCTCCAGGAGGAGGATGTATGCGAAGTTTCAACCTGATCCATCAGTGTTTTTTACTGAATAAAATTCGATGACCTTATTTGCGCAGAAACTGCCCCCCACCATTGCCTTCGCCAAAGGCGGCAAAAGTTGCAGATGAATCCAGTGGGCAATTTCACTCAAATAACACGATTTTGCGGGAGAAAACGTGCGCTGTGTTTGACTAATAGGTTCGACATTCTCCGTCAGAATGCCTGCGCAAGGTTATCAAAATTAGCGGTGGTCGCCAGCACAATTTCCTCCCTGTGTGCCTGCGCCCTTTTCGACAAGTCCGGTTCGCTGTTGCTGCGTTGAACGACATCAAATAATCTCTCCTAACGACGCTGCACGAACAGCCACGAGAATCCGGCACAAACTCCTGAATGCGCAACAATAGAAATTTCGCGACCATACAGACATTGATGGGCGCGCTACTGTTTATTTGTGCATTAGTATTCTATTACTTTTCCGTGCTGACAATCGATTATCGGGACACCAACCTGCTTGATCTCGGTCAGTCAGATGCGACGCACTACTTCGCGCAGGCAAAGGCTTTACTGAAATATGGATTGCCTTCGGTACAAATCGGTTACGACAAAATGCCGTCACTGTGGCCGGCTGGATATCCGGCGCTGATGCTTCCCTGGCTTAAGATCCTTCCGCAAACAGATTCCATCCTTGCGCCGTTCAGGACAAATCAAACGATCGGCTTGCTGCTGCTATTCGCTGTATTCGGCTTCTATCTTTATCTGGCCATGCCGCTAACTGGCGGATTTGCGGCGCTTTTGCTCGCCACGCTGCCCGGTTTTTTCACTTTCTGTCGCTCGCCATTGAGCGACATCAGCGCATCGGCATTCGTCGCACTAGGTTTTATGTTTGCATACTTGGGTCTGAAGGAGAAACGCCGTTGGAAAATCTACCTATCGGCAGCGTTTCTCGGACTTTCGCTGAACATTCGCTTACAGTCGTTCTTCTTCGTGCCGTTGTTGTTTGCCATGACCCTGTTCCCAGTGAAGGGAGCGCGCGTACGCTGGCTTCTACATTGTCTTGCAGTTCCGATCGTTTTCGCTCTGGCAGCCAGCCCGCTGCTGGTGCTAAACACGATCCAGTTTCATTCGCCACTTCAAACAGGATACGGCTATTACCTCAATCCAGTGTTAACAAAGGTCGCGCCTTTTTCCTGGCGCTACATTCCAGACAATGCTGCGATGCTTTGGCGGGAACTCGCTCTGCGTCCACAGAAGTACACTGCCGTCAATCAATTTGGCACCGGCACCTGTTTTGTCGCCGCATTTATCCTTTTGGCTTGTGTGGGGGTGTTCTTCATCCGGCTCAACAGGTTCGTTATCTGCGCTTTTTCAGCCGGCTTGAGTTTCTTTGCGCTGATCATCAGTTTCCCCGTCAACTACTTGGGGTATTATCTGCCTCTCCTAATGCTGTTAGTCGCACTTGCCGTTCTGCCTGTGACGTGGGCAGTAGAAAATCTCGTTTTGCCAAAACGAACCATCGCTTCTCTGGCAATCTTCGTTTTGTTTGCGGCGGCTGCCCTGGGTTATCCTTCGCGCTCGGTCGATGCCCGACTGAAAGCGGATCGATTGCAGAGTTGGGAAGCTCTCCACTTTAGCACCCGCCCCCGCCAATCGGCCGAGTTTATCGCGCAACGACGTTTCATCGAGAGCGTTGGGCAAGCCGGTGGACTCGTCTTTTCAGATATTAGTCCTGTTTACCTGAATGCTCTTTTTCCGCCTGGATTTGTAGCGGCTCCTCTCGATGGGAAAAGGTACACCCAATGGAGACACGTTGTGCATTACGATGACGCGCAAGCGGTAGCGCTAGCCAAACTCAACTTACACCGATCCGTTCCAGTTTACGCACTGTTCATTTCAACCAAAGAAGTCGATGAAAAGGGGTCACGATTGCCGAACGCTTCTGGTTACCAGTGGATGCCAGCCGAGGACGCCAAGGGCGACGCCGTGATTTTGAGACTCACTTCAACTCAGTGACTAGAAGCAATCCGTGTTTTGGGGGCGTACGGTTCCTAGATTTTCCTCGCCGCCTGGGCAGACGATCCCGCGAGCGCTTGCGTCTTTGATCAAGCGCGGCCGTTCCCCATGTCTCCGTGCTCAGCTCGCATTGCTTCTGCGAAGCACGTGCATTGGCTCCTTTGGGTAACTGCGAATCTGCCTTCGCCCA